>Ga0210389_10000139_pt1 | contig 73895 bp, 83 predicted proteins | sample IncBWH28OmetaG_FD_160127 | JGI IMG/M metagenome (GOLD analysis project Ga0210389, IMG submission 160127) | Forest soil microbial communities from Barre Woods Harvard Forest LTER site, Petersham, Massachusetts, United States - Inc-BW-H-28-O ...
ACCCGGCGTCAACGGCTCAGGCGCCCAGATTGTGGACAGCATGGTCGCGGCCATGATCACGGCGATGACCAGAAAAGCCAGGTGCCAACTGGTGTGTGCGGCGATGAGCACGAGCACCGTGCTCGCGAGGATCGATGCCGTGCGGTAGCCGAAGGCCGCAGCGGCCGCGGCGATACCGCGTTCGCTCGCGGGAATGGTATCGACGCGATAGGCATCGATGACGATGTCCTGCGAGGACGACAAAAACACCACGAGAAGCGCAATGACCGCCAGATAATACGGGGCGTCGGTCGGCGAACTGAAACCCATCACGCCGATGGTCACCGCAAGACAGGCCTGAAAGAGCACGATCCAACCGCGACGCCGGCCGAGAAGGGGCGGCAGGTAGCGATCGAGCAAGGGTGCCCACAAGAATTTGAAGATGTAGGGCAGGCCCACGAGCGAGTAGAAGCCGATGGCCTTCAAGTTGACGCCGGCGGACGCCAGCCAGGCCTGAAAGGCAAATCCGGATCCGGACAAATTGAAGGGCAGCCCGGAGGCGAAGCTCATCAACAGCACGGCCATGATGCGTTTGTCGCCGAGCGCCTGCCGGAGTGTGGGCTTGGGTAGTTCCGTCAAAGGAAGGCGGTATTCGTGACGATGCGCATCGCGCGAGATAATATCAGGCCCATGAGCGCGGCGTACCAAAGTGAATTCATCGAGTTGTGCATGCGGCTCGGCGTGCTGCGATTCGGCAGCTTTACGCTGAAATCAGGCCGCGAAAGCCCCTATTTTTTCAATGCGGGGTTATTCAACACCGGCGCCGCCATCGCCGCGGTGGGACGCGCCTACGCGGCCGCCCTCGCGGCCTCCGATTTGAAATTCGACATGCTGTTCGGACCCGCCTACAAAGGCATTCCGCTCGTGACCATCACCGCCGCGGCGCTGGCGGAGCACCACCGGCGCGATGTGCCCTTTGCCTTCAACCGCAAGGAAACCAAGGATCACGGGGAAGGCGGCCAGATCGTCGGCAGCCCCTTGAAGGGCCGCGTCCTCGTCGTCGACGATGTCATCACCGCGGGGACCGCCATCCGTGAGTCCATGGATCTGATCCGCACCGCCGGCGCCGAGCCCGCCGGGGTGCTGCTGGCGCTCGATCGCCAGGAAAAGGCTTCGGGCAGCGATTTTTCGGCGGTGCAGGAGGTGCGCGAGCAGTATCGAGTACCGGTCGTGTCGGTGATCAATTTGGCCGACCTCATGCAGCACGTTTCCAAGCTGGGCCGGGCGGACGAGCTTTCGAGCATGCGCCAGTACCGGGAACGGTACGGGCTCGCAGAGTGAGGAATTGCCCCTAGAAAACACCGCCGCCGCCCCTCACAATGGCGGCCGCGTCACTTGAGGATAGGTTCTTGAAGAATGTCGCTTGGATGCTTTGTCTCTGCGCACTGCTGGCGTCGGGCTTTGCGGCGGGCGCCCCTCCCGGCAGCTCTCCGTCCAACAACGGCCGCGTCCTCTATAAGTGGGTGGACAAGGACGGTGTGACGCACTACGGGGATCACGTGCCGCCGGAATACGCCATGCAGGAACAACATATCCTCAATTCGCAGGGGTACGAGATCAGGCGTCTCGATGCGCAGAAGACGGCCGAACAGGCCACCGCCGAGGAGCAAAAGCGGCTCGACGCGGAACAGCGCCAGCTGCGCGACAGGAACCTGCTGAGTACCTATGCCTCGGTGCAGGAGATCGAACGGCTGCGCGATCAGCGGATAAATTTGCTCGCCGACCAGATCAAGGTCACCAACCAGTTTCTCGAGACGCTCAATGGCCGCATGAAAAAAATGCGCGCGGACAGCATGCGGTTCAAGCCCTACAATAGCGACCCCAAAGCACCCAGCATGCCGGACCAGATGGCCGAAGACCTGGTGCGGCTCAGCGCGGATGTGCGCACGCAGCAGCAGAATCTGAAGCAGAAGCGCAGCGAAGAGGCGACGATGAGCATTCAATTCGAGAGCGACATCGACCGCTTCAAAGAGCTGAAACATATTCAATGACGCCGAAGACCCGCGTTCTGCTCGGCGTTACCGGCGGCATCGCCGCCTATAAGAGCCCGGATCTGGTGCGGCGGCTGATCGAACGCGGCGCCGACGTTCAAGTCGTGATGACCTCCGCCGCTCAGCGCTTCGTCTCCCCCATGACTTTTCAGGCCGTGTCGGGCCGGCCCACGCGCAGCGACTTGTGGGACAGCGCCGCGGAGGCGGCCATGGGACATATCGAGCTGGCGCGCTGGGCGCAGATCGTGTTGATAGCGCCGGCGAGCGCCGATTGCATCGCGCGCCTGGCGGCCGGCCGAGCCGACGACCTGCTCTGTACGGTTTGCGTGGCGACCGAAGCGCCCATCATGCTGGCGCCCGCGATGAACCGCGTCATGTGGGCCAACAAGGCGACGCAGGCCAATGTGGCGACACTGGTCGCGCGCGGCATCCGCATCCTGGGACCGGGGTCCGGCAACCAGGCGTGCGGAGAGGTCGGCGCGGGGCGCATGTGGGAGCCTGTGCAGCTGGCCGAATCAGTGCTGGCGGCGCCCCCCAATGCGGGACTGCTCGCCGGCATGAATGTGCTCATCACCGCAGGGCCCACGCGCGAGCGCCTCGACCCGGTGCGCTACCTCACCAATCGAAGCTCCGGCAAAATGGGTTTTGCCGTGGCGGAAGCGGCGCGCGAAGCCGGTGCGCACGTCACCGTGGTGAGCGGCCCTGTGCAACTGCAGACGCCGACCGGCGTGACCCGCATCAACGTGGAAAGCGCGCGCGACATGTATGCCGCGGTTCACCGGCAGGTCGGCGACGCCGACATCTTCATTGCGGCCGCGGCGGTCGCCGACTTTCAGCCCGTGACCGTGGCCAAGCAGAAAATCAAGAAGCAAGGCGGGGGCTCGGTGAAGCTGGAGCTGGAACCGGCGCCGGACATCATCAAGTCGGTCGCGGACATGGCCAAGCGCCCTTTCGTCGTCGGCTTTGCCGCCGAGACCAACGATGTGGAGGAAAACGCTCGCATCAAGCTCAAGCGCAAGCGCCTGGACATGGTCGCCGCCAACGAGGTCGGCGACGGCATCGCATTCGACTGCGAGGACAACGCGCTGACCGTGATCTGGCCGGGCGGCAAACTGGAGGTCCCGCGCGGACCCAAGATAGACGTGGCGCGCGAACTCATCGCGCTCATCGCCAAGCGCCTGCCGCCGCGCGACGGCGTCCCGCGGCGCGGCGCCAGAAAACGCCGAACCGCCGCCGCCGCTCCCCGCGACCGCGTGCGCGGCCGCCGACCGCGGCGGGTCTAGGGCTCTGAGCCTGATGCAAACCGTGGTCAAGCTGCGGATCTTGGATCCGCGCATCGGGCGCGAATTTCCGTTGCCGCAACACGCCACCGCCGGCTCGGCGGGCATGGACCTGCGCGCCTGCGTCGCTGCGCCGCTGCTCTTGCAACCGGGCGCCGCGGAACTGATTCCAACGGGGGTGTCGATCTACATCGCGGACGCAGGCCTGGCCGCCATGCTGCTGCCGCGTTCGGGCTTGGGCCACAAGAGCGGCATCGTGCTCGGCAACCTCGTCGGCTTGATCGACTCGGACTATCAGGGCCCGTTGATGGTCTCGGTCTGGAATCGCGGCACCCAGCCCTTCACCATCAACCCCGGTGACCGGATCGCGCAGATGGTGATCGTGCCCGTCGTGCAGGTTGCATTCGAAGTGGTGGAGGATTTTTCAGCCACGGCGCGCGGCAGCGGCGGATTCGGCAGCTCGGGACACAGCTAGAGAGACAGGCGCCCTGAACCGGCCGCACCATGCGACCGGTTCGTCTATTTCGCTGCTTGCGAACGAAATGCGCCTAGTGAGTTTTGGTTCGAATGATCATGCTGGTCCCATGGCAATTCGGGACTGGCCCGCCGACGAACGACCCCGCGAGAAGCTGCTCGAGAAAGGCGCCGCGGCGCTTTCCGATGCGGAACTGCTGGCGATATTGCTGCGCACCGGCACCCCCGGCCACTCTGCGCTCGATCTGGCGCGCGCTGTGCTCAAAAGCTTTCATTCACTGCGCAAGCTGATTGCCTCCGACCGGCAGCGGTTCTGCGCCGAGCCGGGCTTGGGACCCGCTCGCTATGCGGAATTGCAGGCATCGGTCGAGATCGCCAGGAGGCAACTGTCGGAGACCTTGCGCGCCGGCCCTTCTTTGTCGAGCCCACGCGCCACCCGGGATTTTCTCACCGCCCGCCTGCGGGATCTGGAGCACGAAGTGTTTTGCTGTCTGTACCTGGACAAGCGGCATCGGCTGATTCAATTCGAAGAGTTGTTTCGCGGCACCATCGACGGCGCCAGCGTGCATCCACGCGAGATCGTGAAGCTCGCCCTGCAGCGCAACTCGGCCGCGGTGATCATTGCGCACAATCATCCGAGCGGCGTCGCCGAGCCGTCGCAGGCGGACGAGTTCATCACGCAGCGAGTCAAAGAAGCATTGGCCCTGGTCGACATCCGCCTGCTCGATCACATCATCGTGGGCGACGGGGCGTGCGTGTCGATGGCGGAACGTGGACTTGTGTAAAATGCGGTGTTCAATCGGGGCGCGCGCTGTTCTCGTGGGTGGGGGTTGGCGGTCAGGTGCGGAACGTCGGAGATTTTGGGTATGGCGAAGCTCGTCTTCGGTTTGCAGCAGTCCTTGGACGGCTACGTCGATCACATGGAACTAGGGCCGCCTGGGCCCGCGCTCAGTCGTCACTTCACGGATCATGCGCGCGGCCTGACGGGCGTTGTGTACGGTCGCCGCATGTACGAGATAATGCGTTATTGGGACGAAGACAGTTCTGATTGGGGCGCCGAGGAACGCGACTTCGCGGCGGTGTGGCGGAGCCAACGGAAGTGGGTTGTGTCGCGCTCGTTGAAGTTGGCCGGCCCCAACGCCACACTGGTCGAGGATGGCGTCGAGGCAGTGATACGTGGGCTGAAGGCTCAACTCGCCGGGGAGATTGAAGTTGCCGGACCGGACTTGGCACGAAGCCTGACCGACCTTGGTCTCATCGATGAGTATCGACTCTATTTGCGCCCCGTCGTGCTGGGGCGCGGCACGCCATTCTTCGCCGGTCCCCGGCCCCCGCTCCGCCTCGTGGCCAGCGATCTTATCGGCGAGGACGCGATCAGGTTGACGTACGTTCCCGCCGCCGCCGCCACAACAGAAGCCGGGTTTCCCTCGAAGCTCATCGCAAAGCCGTGAGCACTATTATCTTAGAGTCCGTTCTCACCTGCCCGAACTGCGGGCACAAGCGGGAAGAAGTCATGCCGACGGACGCGTGCCAGTATTTCTACGAGTGCACGAACTGCAGGACACTGCTCAAACCCAAGGCGGGCGACTGCTGCGTATTTTGCTCTTATGGCTCGGTGGCTTGCCCGCCCATCCAAGAGCGGCGCAGTTGCTGTCATTAGCAGCGTATTTAAAAGCAGCCCGTCCCCATCCAGACAAAGAAAACTATCCAAGCAAGCTCGATAGCGGATTGCGATACACGGTTGTCATAATGGGGTCATGCGGGGGCAACAAGAGCGTGGCCTAATGTGGATGCCTTTATGGATGGGGCAAGAAGATGCACGGCCGCTCAATTTCAAGTCTCTGGGTATTGGGTGCACTATTTTGCGCCGGCGGGGCTGCGCGCGCCGACACCGTGACTTACGACTTCAATCTCGAGTTCAGCGGCGGGCAGGCTCCGGCTGGACCGGCTCCGTGGATCACCGCGACCTTTACGCAGATCAACTCGCATGATGTCCGGCTGGTGATCAGCACCGCCGGGCTCACCGGCAACGAGGATATCAAGGCGTCCTATTTCAATATCGTTCCCGCACTCCCATCGGCACTGTCCAACCTGACTTTCACTTACGACAGCGGTGTGGCGGCAACAACGGTGAGCGCCACCGAAGACGGGTTCATGGCGGATGGCGACGGACTCTACGACATCAAATTCGCCTATGGCGCCGGCAACAGCGGATTCAAAGCAGGCATGACCTCAACGTTCGACATCACCGATCTGAGTTCAGGTCCGGCACTGAGTGCTGCGTCCTTCTTCTCACTCTCGACACCCGCCGGTGGACACGGCCCGTTCTACGCGGCTGCGCAGGTCCAAAATACGACCGGCGCGGGTACTGGTGGAAGCGGCTGGGTAGCCCCCGTACCTCTACCGGCGGCTGCCTGGTTATTGGTCGCCGGACTCGGCGGGCTGGGAGCGTTCGCGCGCAAGCGGCGCGAAGCGTAGCCGCCGGCGCAGCGCTACCGCTCAACTTCCGGTTTCGCAGTCGCGAACACGAAGCGAGCAACGGGGATCGCAGCCAGCGCGCCAAGGATCTGAGCGAGAATGAATCCCGGAACGTGGGACGGCGCGATGCCCGCAAAGGTATCTGACAAGGCGCGCGCGATGGTGATGGCGGGATTCGCAAACGAGGTGGAGGACGTAAACCAGTAGGCAGCCCCGATCCAGGCGGCGACCATCCAGGGTGCGTCCTCGGCGCGCCGATGGCCCAACACCACCAACAAGAGACCGAGGGTTGCCACGAATTCGGCCAGCCACTGAGCGATGCCGGTGCGCGCATGAAGCGACGATTGGATGAGCGGCAGCGAGAACATCGCGTGCGCCAGGAGCGCTCCGGCGCAGCAGCCAAGAATTTGGATGACGGAATACGCGCCGGCGTCGCGCCAGGGGAGCGCACCGCGAAGCGCTTGGACCCAGGATACGGCGGGATTGAAGTGGGCGCCGCTCACCGGCCCCAAGAGCGCAATCAAGGTGGCGAGAACCGCGACGGTGGCGCCGGTGTTGGCGATGAGCGCAACCGCCAGATTTCCCGCGGCCAGCCGCTCGGCCATGATGCCGGAGCCGATCACGGTCGCCGCGAGCAGGAGTGAGCCCAAGCCTTCTGCGGCGACGCGCCTGAACATGACTTCAAGCTTCCGTCGGCGACTGACCGATGGCGCGCAGTTTCTCGCTCAGCGTCATCTGGTCCAGGGACGCAATCGGCAGCGCGGCAAAGAGCTTGATCCGAGTCTCGAGTTCCCTGAGCGCCTTTCGGAACGCAAAGGTTTTGTCCGCATCGGAGCCTTCGACCGCGGCCGGATCGGCGATTCCCCAATGTACGGTCATCGGCTTTCCGGGCCATACCGGACACACTTCGCCGGCGGCGTTGTCGCAGACGGTGAAGATGAAGTCGAGCTGCGGCGCGCCCGGCGCCGCGAACTCGTCCCAGCTCTTGCTGCGGAACCCTTCAGAGGGCAGATTCATGCGCTTCAAGAGTTCAAGGGCTCGCGGATGCACCTGGCCCTTGGGAAAACTTCCCGCGCTAAACGCGTGGAACCGGCCACCGCCCCAGCGAGTCAGCAGCGACTCGGCCAAGATGCTGCGCGCCGAGTTACCGGTGCATAGAAAAAGAACGTTGTAAGTCCGCTGCGCGTTCATGTTGTGCCGCTACGTTCTTTCAAGCAGCCTTCGCAACGCGCTTCGCGCCCTTCGGATGCCGCACCGGCGGGCAGCATTCGGCCGCACTCTCGGCGCAGCAGTTGTCGGTCAAGTAACCGACCAGCGCACTCATCGCCGTGAAATCGGCCGAGTAAATGAGCCGGCGGCTCTCGCGCCGCCGGGCGATCAGTCCCGCGCGCTGCAGATTCTGCAGATGGAAGGTCAGGGATGAAGGAACGAGCCCCACTCGCTCGGCGATCCGACCAGCCGGCAGCCCGGCTGGCCCACGCTCGACCAGCAGACGGAAGATCGCGAGACGATGCTCGTGCGCCAAAGCTCCCAACGCGCCGATGACCTGGGGTGTCTTCATTGATGGTACGATATTTTGACTAATATCGTATTGTCAAGCGCTTCCACCGCCACCCCAAAAAAACGCGTTATCTTGCCGGTGCTAGTGCGGGACCTTGCACGCGATCAGCATCTCGCGGTCGTCCTCATTGCCCTTCAGGGTCTCGTAGCCATTGCTTCCACAGGCGCGGCCGGCCTTGACCAGACAAGTTGCGTAGCTGTTCAAGAAGCCTCCGCAGGTGATGACATAACCTCTGCGCCCATCCGGCGCATAGGTGGCGTGCTGGGAGTGGCAAGCGGCGCAGGCGAGGGCCGTCAAAACGAGGGCCATTCGCGCCCACTTTGAGTTTATTTTGCACATGGCTTTTGGCGGATTGTTTAAAGCCCTACAAGATGACCGAGCCACATGACAATCGCATGTCTCCGAGTCATAAAAACATCATGACATTGCTATCAAATGACTTGGGTAAAGTCCGGCTGCCGGTAATACTCATGGGGAAGTTGCATGTCGCTGCGCCGAGTCCATCCTGGGATTCTCATTTCGATATTGCTGGGCGGCCTCGCTCAGCCGGCGCTCGCCGATGGAATCAGCGGACTCTACCTTGGCGGCAGCGGCGGTGTCGCAAAGATCGGCTACGACAATTCGGCCTACCAAACGCAGCTGCAAAACGCGGTGGCGGGATTTGGAAACCTGGATTTCACGTCGGCATCGTTGCGCGATCGCAAGCCGGCATGGTGGGCCAACGTGGGCTACATGCCATGGCCCTACGTCGGAATCGACGCTTCGTATTTGCACCTGGGCGAGATGTACAACCAGGTCAACGGCACTTTTACGGCCAATGACGGAACGAGCCATTCCGTTGGCGCGGCGACACGCCTGTCATCCAAGGGACCCGCATTGGGATTGCTGTTCCGGCTGCCCTTGGCGGAGAGCTTGGATGTCAACCTGCGGGTTGCGGACTATTACGCCCGAAGCACCTTGACCAATATATTGAACGCGGCCTCGTATTCAACGACGATCCAGACCTCGAATCGATCAACCTTGCTCGCGGGGCTGGGCGTCTCTTATGTCTTTCTCGGGCATTGGTCCGCGCGCCTCGACTACCTGCGTATCGAGCATGCGGGAGACAGCAACACTACCGGCAGGTACAACGCCGGGATCCTGGCCGCCGGTGCGAGCTACACGTTTTAGAGCCAGCCAAGCCAGCGCGCCACGCGCTTCCGATAAACGAGATAAGGCTCGCCGAAGAGCTTCTCGAGCGCTTGCTCCTCGGGAATGATCTGCAAGGCGGTGATGATGACCGGAAACAACACCACCGCAATCCAGGGACTCAAGGTACCGAGCCACAGCGCCCAGGCCGTCAACCACAGGGTCAGTCCCAGATACATGGGATTGCGGGTGATGCGATAAATGCCTTTCATCACGAGACTCGAAGCCATTTGCGGCTCGAGGGGATTGATGGTCGTGTGTGCCCGGCGAAATCGCATGTTTGCGTCATAGATGACGCCGGCCCCGATCGCGGCGGGAAGCAGCGCCGCCCAGGTCCAAGGACTCGTGATCAACCGCGCGATCGGCATCCAGCGGTGCAGCGTCCACATCAACAGCGTCGCGAGCAACCAGATGACGGGAGGTGGGATACGCGGTTTCATGAACGCTCCTCGGCGCTCCCTAGTTGAACGCAGGCAGGCTGGCGACTTCTTCCGGGGGCACATCTTCCACAGGCAGCCCCGCCTTCACCCACGCGCGCAGCCCGCCTTGAATCACGGTGACCCGCACATTCTTTCCCAGGAGCATGGTCTGCAGTTCGCGCGCCACCCGCGTGCTGGTTGCCTGCCGAACGCAGGTGCAGTAAACAAAAACATTTCCTTCCGCGAACACCTCCGCGCCGGACTGATGCAGCGCGTTGGGATCGAGGCGCCGGGACCCTTGAATACGCGTCGCCTTGGGATCGAAATAGCCGTGGCTGCGGACGTCATAGACAGGCGCGCCGGACGCCTGCGCGCGCGCGGCCACTTCGGGATCCGCGAACGGCACGGCGCTCAAGGCCCGCCCCTTCACCCACAGCCAGACGCGAAACAATACGTAGCCGATCACGAGCATGAGGACGATCCAGCCGACGATGCGGCCGGCGGAATCGTAGCCGCGTGTTATCACCTCCAACGCGTCGCTGAAAATGAACCCGACCGCGAAATAGGAACCGGTATAGAGCATCGCGCCGGCCAGGTCCAAGCGCAAAAACGTGAAGGGACGCATGTTCATGCTACCCGCAAGCGGCGGCGCCATGGTGTTGATCCCGGGAATGAACTTGGCAACGACCAACAGTGTGCGGCCGCGGCGATAGAAGGAATCCGCCGATCGCAAAATGCACGCCTCGGGATTGAGCGAAACGCGGCACAGCAGCCCAAGCAGCCACCAGCCAGTGTAGCGGCCCAGAAGAAACATCAGCGTGTCGCCGGCCAGCATCGCGAACAGCGCGATGCCGAGCACGTACTGGGCTTGCAATACTCCCCGCGCCACGGCCCCGCCGGCGATGAGCAAGGCCACCGCGGCCGGCACCGGCACGCCGACCGCCTCCAGGAAAACGACGACGGCCAAAATCGCGTAGCCGTGTTGCATGAGCGCGGTATTCAAGGATCCCATGGCGGCTCAGTCCTTCCCGAAGTCATAGGTTTTTTCGTATGCCCGGTACCAATCCTGAGTCCGTTTGTCCGCGGGGAGACGATCGGCCAGGTACTTGAATTCGGCCAGCATCTTTTCGGCGCGCGACGTGTTCAGATACAGATCGACCAGGCGCCAGCGGTAGGTTAACTCTTCCGGCGCGAGCGCGGAGGCCTTCTCGTAGAGTTCGAGCGCGCGTGTTTGCCAATTCATTTCGAACAGATATAGATCCGCCAGCTCGGCATAGTTGGCTGCATCCGCGGGCGCCGCAACGATCTTCTGCTCCCCGGATTGGACTGCATCGCCAAGAGCAAACGGATACGCCGGCAAGGCCGGCGTACGCACATGGGTGTAGATGGCACTGTCCATGTTCGGCACATGCTCCGATTGAAGCGCGGCCAGGAACGGGTTATCGGTGTACTTGACGAAGAAATTGACGTTGTCCTCGAAGCGGTGAAAATAAGTCCACCCCTTGGCTTCGTCCACATACCAGAGATTATCCGATCCTCGGCGCAGCACGATGGGCAGGTTGGATTTCCCAGCTCCCGGCACCGCGAGACCGAGACCGCCCGCATACAGCATCCGATGGACGCCCGCGCTTTCGAAGGATTCTTGGATTCGCAGCTGTTGCTCTTCGTTGCGAGGCACGATCACGCGAAAAATCCGGCTGCCCTCGGTCAGCAGCGGCAACCGCGGATCACCGATGCCTCGAGCCAGCGATGCAAGGTAGCGCCGCAGCGATTCTTCGGCATCCGGCGACGGCGCAAACTCGAGCAAATCCGCATCCGGCATCTTGCGAATAGCCCCCTGATAGTCCGCCAGGGTGCGGCGGTATCCTCGAGCGAGGGCACCGGCGCCGCCCGATAGAAACTCGGCGCTCAGCCAGCGAGGCGCGACGCTGCCGCCCAAATCCTTGGTTCCCATCCCGCGCAGATTCGTGGTGATGATGAGTTCGGATATGAAGTCCTGGGGAACTTCGGAGAGCATATAGGTCTTCGCGGCCTCCTCCAGCCGATGGCTGTACGCGTCCGGAATGTCTCCTTCGAGGGCGTAGGAGACTTCGATCTTCAACAAATTTTCTTTGGCCGAATACAGGTACAGGATGCCGCGGCCATTGCGCCGCGCGCCGATGCGCATCCTTTGAAAAATATCCGCCGCAGCCTCTTCAATGCTCTTGGACGGGGGTAAGGACTTCATCAGCACCAGGGCATTTTCGATGCCCGATTTCCCCTCCGCGAGCTTCAAGCTCATGCGGAATGCGAGATCGAAATCGTGCTGGTCGGTGTCGTTGATCATCACGTATTGCGGGCGCGTGGGAGCGTGAACGCGATTCCCCACGAATGCCGCGCCAAGCGCAAGGAGGATCACGCCGCACGCCAGGATGAGGGATCTGGTCACGAGGCCTTCAGAAGCTGCCGAACACGGCGGTTTTTTTGCGATCCGTGGAGTAATTGACCAAGAAGGGTTCGGTCGACGAGGGGTTCAACCCCAAGATCGAACGGTCCGCGCCCTTGTTTTTGAGCACCACCACCGGTGTCTCCTGGCCGCCAAACAGGCGGAAGATGCCTGCCGCTTCATTGTGCGTATCATTCAGCACGACAAAGGGATATTCGCTCTCGGCCGGCGAATACAGCCCCAGCACCAACCGGTTCCGGCCTTTTGAGTCGTAGAAGAACAGCCCGGGCCCGCCGTCCGGCGACATCGCCAACTCGGCGCGCGTTCGGCCGGTCGCATCAACCATGCGAATTCTGCCGGCGGAGATCATCTCCTGCGCGGGGGCGGCCGCTGCCGGCGAAATCAACGGAAAGCCCAGATGACCGAGCACGAACGCCCCTATCACGCCGCCGAGAAATCCCGACATCAGGCCTGCAACGTAGGTCTTGCCCATGTGGATACGCGTCCTTTGGATGATTTCAGTCTGGATCGAAATTGGCCTCCTTGAGAGGCACGAGATGCGTCTTGTTCCAAATTTTATGGCCAAGGTACAAGACGACGACAACCGGAATGATGAGGTAGTCGGTCACGAAGTCGAACCAGGAAAATTCCGCGGTCTGGAAGACGCCGATGTTCGCGCCGAACAAAACGATCAGAAACAACACCAACGCGAGCCAGGGACCATACGGGTAGAACCTGGACTTGAATTTCAGGTCATCCAAGCTGCGGCCCTGCGCCACCCACGCTTTGCGGAACCGCAAATGGCAAACCGCGATTCCCAACCAAATGAGGAATCCGCTCAAGCTCGAGGCATTGTAGAGCAGCTGATAGATTTTTTTGTCGCCCACGAGAGTCGAGAAAAACGCCATGGCGCTCACCGAGCCGGTCGCCAGCAGCGCCAGCACCGGCACACCGCGTTCATTTAGCGTGGCGAACATTTTGGGCGCCTTGCGGCTGTGCGCCATCGCATGCAGCATGCGTGATGCCACGTACATGGATGAGTTTCCGCAAGACAGCACCGAGGACAGAATGACCGCGTTCATGAGGTTGGACGCGTAGTAGCCGACCGTCGGCAGCTGCTTGAGCACGATGGTGAAGGGTGAATACGCGATGTGGCTTTCATCCGCGTTGAGCAAATTCGGATCCGTGTACGGAATCAAGGTGCCCGCCACGAAAATTGCGCCGATGTAAAAGAGCAAAATGCGCCAGAACACGGTGCGGATCGCTTTCGGCACGTTCTTGACGGGATCCGCGGTTTCGGCGGCGGCCAGGCCCACGCCCTCCGTTCCCTGAAAGGAAAAACCCGCGACCAAAAACACCGTGAGCATCGCGGTAAAGCCGCCCACGAAGGGCGCATGCGTGCCGGCCTTGGGGTCGCTCAATACCCAGTTATGAAATCCGCCGCCCTGATTGCCGATGATACCGGCGATCATCAGCAAACCCACCGCCACGAAAATGATCACCGTGACAACTTTGATGCCGGCGAACCAATATTCGGCCTCCGCATACGCCTTCACCGACAACAGATTCAAGGCCAGGAGCACCACGAAGAATCCCACGGCCCAGAGCGAGGTATTCGAATGCGGGAACCAAAACTGGACGATGAGGGCGCCGGCCACGAGCTCGGCCGCCAAGGTAATGGCCCAGCTGAACCAATAATTCCAGCCGACGGCGAAGGCCAGCGACGGATCGACGAAGCGTTCCGCATACGCCTCGAACGAGCCGGGAATCGGCAATTGCGTTGCCATCTCGCCCAAGGACTGCATCATGCAATAAACGGCCAGACCCATGGTCGCGTATGCCAGCAGCGCCCCGCCCGGGCCGGCTTGCGCGATGGCGGCGCCGCTGGCAAAGAACAACCCGGTGCCGATCGCGCCGCCGATGGCAATCATGCTCAGTTGCCGATTGCCGATGCTGCGCTTGAGTTCGCGCCCTTCACCTGAGGTCATGCGGGAATGTCCTTGTTGTGCGCAGAGTGTGCGTCATGGCGGTCGATTTGGCTCAACTATCTTGCGGCAAAGGAGTGGGCACGGTCAGTCTGTCGCACCCACGAAGGACACGTGTCCATTCGGACGGCGCGCATCGGCCGCGGCATCCACGATCGCGGCGGCGAATTCTTCCACGGTGGGAAGCGTGCCGGCCTGGCCGCGGCGGGATTCAATCAGTCCTCGCTGCGTGCGTTCGAGCAGCTTCGGCGTGATGGTTCCTTCGATCATGTCGCCGCTCACGACCGCCAATCGCACTCCGCGCGCCTCGAACTCAGGAATTCGCGCCCGCAGCGCATCTTCGCCGGCCTTCTTGCTCGCCGCGATACCCTCATAGGCCGCGTAGACCGGCTTGCTACCGTAGAAATGCGCCAGGTGACTGGTGACGAAGACGACGCATCCGCCCCGGGGGATCAGCGGCAGCACGGATTCCAGCGTGCGCACTTGAGCGCCCAGATTGAGCTCCATCGCGTAAGAAACCGGTTTGCCCTTCTCGAGGCCGCCGCTGGCGTTCAGCACGAGAATATCAAGCCGGCCAAAGGCGTGCGCAACCGCGCGGCCCATCGCCTCGACGCCGACGGCATCCGTCAAGTCGGCTTGCGTCAACAAGGCACGGCGGCCCTGTGCCTGGACTTGCCGGGCGATCTCCCCGGCTCGCGAGCCCTTGCTGCGAAAGTTGATGGCGACATCGGCGCCCTGCTCCGCCAGCTGCAGCGCCACGGCGGCGCCGATGCCGCGCGAGGCGCCCGTCACCAAGGCCGTCCTACCCAGAAATCTTTTCAACCGCGCGCATCACTCGGCATCATCGGCCAATGGTCGCATAATCTGACCCGGGCCTTCGAGTACACGCATGGACAATATCGCACCCAGCAGGACTGCACTGGCGACGGCGCTGATGCGCGCGGCGCACACACGGCTTGATCCGTATCCCTTGATCAAGGATCCCTGGGGGGATCGTCTCGTGCCCGAGTCCGTGCGCGTCGAAATCAAGGATGAAGAGCTGCTGCGCAGCCGCGCCTATCCCAACGTCATTACTCGCACGCGCTTTGCAGAAGACGCCTTGGAGGCCGCGGTATCCCGCGGAATTCGGCAATACGTCTTGATCGGCGCGGGCTTCGACAGTTTCGCGTTGCGCCGTCCGGGGTTTTCCGCGGATCTGCAGATCTTTGAGATCGACTTTCCCGCCACACAAACGCTCAAGATCCAGCGAATCAAGGAGTGCGGCATATCACTGCCGGACTCCGTGCACTTCATCGCGGCGGATCTTTCCCGCGAGAGCGTGGCCGCGGCGCTGGCGCGCTCGTCGTTTGAACGCGGCCGATTGACGTTTTTCTCCTGGCTCGGCGTGACGATGTATCTCACCCGCGAAGCCAATCTTGCGACCCTGCGATCGATCGCCTCCTGCGCGCCGGCCGGCAGCGAACTGGTATTCACCTACTTCGATGCACGGCTGTTTCAAGCGCAGTCGGAAGCGTTTCGCGAGTTGCAAGAGCGAGTGGCTGCCGTCGGCGAACCGTTCCTGTCGGGGTTTGATCCCGCCACGCTCGCGGCCGCGCTCGCGGACAGCGGCCTGCAACTGGCCGAGGACCTCAACGGCACCGAGGCCGCGGCAAGATATGATCGAGACGGCGCGCACGGCCTCGGGCAATCCGGCTTCTCGCACATTGCGCTGGCGCGCGTGACTTAAGGAACACAGCCATGCCAAGCCGGGAACGGGTCGAAGCCTTCATCGACACGGCATCGGCCTGGACGGTTGTGGACGGTTAGGGCATTGCGCACACTTATCGTATGATTCGTTCATGTCCAGCACGGCCCCCGACACCGCCATCGACGAAAACGCCCGCTACAAGCGGGTGATCCGCACGGCCGAGGAATTGTTCAAGAAGGTCGGCTTTCGCGCCGTCACCATGGAATTGGTCGCGCGTGAAGCCAATGTCGCCAAGGCAACGCTGTACAGCTACTTCAAGAACAAAGACGAACTGTACGTCGCTGTTTCCGCGCGCATGGCGCGCATTCTGCGCGGCTCGGTCGAGCAGGCATTGATGAAGCCGGATACGTCTTTGGACGAACGGCTGGCCGATGCCGTGGTCGCCAAGCATCGCCCCGTGTTTACGCTGGTGCGCGCATCTGCCCACGCGGCGGAATTGTTCTCCTACACCCACAGCATGGCCGGCGAGATCTTTGCCAATCTGGACGTCGAGATGCTGGACATGTTCCGCGCCGCCATGGCCGATGACCCGGAACTCGGACGCAATGCCGAGCAGCTCGCCCGCGCGCTGTATTTTGGCAGCGCGCCGCTTGCCAACCGCAGCGAAACCACCGCCCAAATGGAACAGGAAGTCGGCGCCTTTGCCCGCGCCTATATCGCCGGAGCGCGCTTTCTCGCTAAGTCCGCCTAGCGGACGTCCCAAAAAAGATCTATGACCACTTAGCGGCCAAAGTCCGGCCCATTTGACTTAATTACATTGACAAACCATACGATAGGGGTACGATTCGTTCATATCGTATAGATCGCAACTGGAGAGAGTCATGAATCTCGCCCACCTCGTCTTGATCGCTGCCGTGTGTATTGCCGACGGAATCCTGCTGCTCGGAGCCGTCCCTGCCACGGCCGCGGAAATCATCACCGATGTCGCACCGCCCCCACCTCGCATCGAGAACATGGGCCACCCGCGCGACGGCTATGTGTGGGCGCCGGGTCATTGGGAATGGAATGGGCAAGCTTACCGATGGGTATCGGGCAGTTGGATCGTCGAGCATGGCAAAGCGCATTGGATCGCCGATCAGTGGGAAGCGATGGGCGCGCAGTGGCACTACCTCCCGGGCCATTGGCAGCGCTGAGGCCATGGACGCCACAGAACTCGACACGCCGAGAAAACGCTTGGAATACATCTTCGGCGAAACCGCCAAAGGCAATGGCCAACCCTTTCTCGATGCCTTGGCCGCGGATGCGGAGTGGACCGTCATCGGCAGCACCGGTTGGTCGAAGACCTATCGCGGCAAGGGGCAGATCATGAGCGATTTGATCGCGCCCCTGCGGCGCGTGCTGGCCCCGCCTCGCAAGAGCCACGCATTTCACATGATTGCCGAGGGCAACATGGTCGCGGTCCAAGGACAGGGGGAGAACACGACCCGCGACGGGCGCAGGTACGACAACACCTATTGCTGGATTTTTGCCTTTCGCGATGGCCAGGTGCGTGCCGTGACGGAATACGCCGATACGGAATTGATGAGATCGGTGCTGGGGGAACCGCCTGGGCATGCGGGCGCTCCGGCGCCGCGCGCCGTGTAATCGCAACTCCTTGAATCAGGTCCGTTATTTGGCTCGGGCCCTTGCCGCAGGGTACCGACCCTGGTATAAAGCGCGGCTCTCCTGAAGCTTCTATTTCAAAGGTTTAGCCATGTCGCGAGTTTGCCAAGTCACGGGCAAGGGCCCCAAAACCGGCAATACGGTTTCGCATGCGAATAATCGCAAGCGGCGCCGCTTTCTGCCCAATTTGCATAGCCACCGATTTTGGCTGGAATCCGAGAAGCGTTTCGTCAGCCTGCGCGTGAGCACGCGCGGTTTGCGGACCATCGAGAAGCGCGGCGTGGACGTCGTGGTCGCGGACCTGCGATCCAAGGGCATCAAGGTTTAAGGGGCTGCTCATGCGCGACAAGATCAAATTGGTTTCCTCCGCCGGCACCGGTCACTACTACACGACCACCAAAAATAAGCGCTTGCACCCGGACAAGCTCGAGACGAAGAAATTCGATCCGGTGGTGCGCAAGCACGTCGCCTACAAAGAATCGAAGATCAAATAAGACTGGCTCAAGCTGCCTGAGCTTCCCGAAGTAGAAACGACGCGACGGGGCATCGCACCCGCGCTCACTGGGCATCGCGTCAGCGACATGATCATCCGCGATCGCCGCCTGCGCTGGCCGATCGCCGTTAAACTCGAAGCGGCCGTTCGCGGCCAACGCGTCGTTGCCGTCGATCGGCGTGCCAAATACCTGCTCATCCGGCTCGAGACCGGTTCACTGATTGTGCATCTGGGCATGTCAGGAAGCCTGTGCCTCATCGGCGCCACGACGCCGCCCAAATTGCATGATCACTGGGATCTGGTCCTCGACAGCGGCCTGGCCTTGAGATATCACGACCCACGCCGGTTCGGCAGCCTGCATTGGACGCAGGATGATCCGGCACGGCACCCGCTCCTCAAGAAATTGGCGCCGGAACCATTGAGCGGCGCGTTCAACGGCGCGTACCTGTTCCGCGTCACGCGCAGGCGCGCGGTGGCGATCAAGCAGCTCATCATGAATTCACAGCTGGTTGTGGGCGTGGGGAACATCTACGCCAGCGAGGCCCTGTTCCGCGCGGGGATTGCGCCGCGGCGCGCGGCGGGCAGGATCACGAAGCTGCAGGCGCAGAAATTGTCCCGCGCCATCAAGGCGGTTCTCAACGCCGCCATCAAAATCGGCGGCACGACATTGCGCGACTACGTCAACGCCGACGGCGAGGCCGGCTATTTTCGGCAAAAACTGTTCGTGTATGAACGCGCGGGAGCGCGCTGCCGCGTGTGCCGATCGGTCGTCAGGCAGTTCACCCAGGGCCAGCGATCGACTTACTGGTGCGCAACTTGCCAGCGATAAGCTGGCTCGCTACACGGGGAACTCAGACAGGCCCGTTGCACGGGGAACTCAGACAGGCTCGTTAGTAAACCAGTCCCTCGCCCTCGCCGCGCGGATCCGACGCCGCCTCGACTTTTCCGCTCGCGAAATCCCAGGTGATGACTTGCATGTTGCCCCACTGCCGGTTCGAGAGCCGCAGCTTGTGGCCCATGGCCGTGAGTTCGGCAATTTCACCGTCGGTCAACGCGCCCGGTTCATAGCTGAGGTCGTCGGGCAAGTACTGATGGTGGTAGTGCGGATACTTGACGATATCCGCGGCGTTCATCCCGTCCATGTAGTTCAAAACCCCCAAAAGCACCTGGCTGATGATGGTGCTGCCGCCGGGCGAGCCGATGACCATCAGGCCCTTCGGCGTCTCCACGAACGTCGGGGACATGCTCGACAGGCTGCGCTTGTTGGGTGCGATGGAATTGGCCGTGTTGCCGATGAGTCCGAAGACGTTGGGTCTGCCGGGCTTGGTGGAAAAATCATCCATTTCGTTGTTGAGGAGTACGCCGGTCCCCGACGGCATGTAGCCATTGCCGAAGAACAGATTCACCGTGATGGTGACGGCCGCACGGTTTCCCGCGGCGTCGAGCACGGAGAAGTGCGTGGTGTTCATGCCCTTGGGCTCCGACTCGATGCCCGGCAGCAACTCGGAGGGCATGGCCTTGTCGGCGCGAATGCTGCTGCGCTGGCCGGCCGCGTAGTCGGCACTCATCAATTGCTGCAGCGGCATCTTGATGAAATCCGGATCACCCAGGAAGATCGCGCGGTCGCGATAGGCACGGCGCATGGCCTCGATGATCAGATGCTTGCGCGTGGCGGAATCCACTTCATGGAAATCGAATCCCGCGAGAATATTGAGCGAGTCCAGCACCGCGATGCCGCCGGAGGAGGGCGGCGGCGCCGTGACGATGCGGGCGCCATGATATTCGCCGATGAGCGGCTTGCGTTCGACGACGCGGTAGTTCTTGAGATCCTCGAGCGTCCAGATGCCGCCGCCCGCCCGCACGCCGGCGACCAGATTCTGGGCCACGCGGCCTTCATAAAAACCCTTGGCGCCCTGGGCTGCGATCGCCTCGAGGGTGTTGGCCAGTTCCGGCTGCTTGATGACGGCGCCGATCTCAGGGACGTTGCCGTCGGCCGTCAAAAAGACCCTCGCCGCGTCCGGCGAGCGCAGCAAAATATCGCGTTTCGCCTTGATGCCGAATTGCAGCCGCGCATACAAAGGAAACCCTTCGCGCGCCAGGCGAATTGCCGGCTGCAGGATCTGCTTGAGCGGCAGTTTGCCGTACTTGCGGGCCAGGTATTCGAATGCCGCGGGCTCGCCCGGAATCGCCGACGATATCGGTCCATTGGTTGAGGCGTTCGGTATTTCGTTGCCCGCCTTGTCCAAGTACATGTCGCGCGAGGCCGCGCCGGGCGCTTTCTCGCGCGCATCGATCATGGTTTCGAACCCGTCGGCCTGCCGATGCAACAGAAAAAACCCGCCGCCGCCCAACCCGGAGCTGGTCGGTTCCACCACGGCGAGCGCCGCGGCCACCGCCACCGCGGCATCGAAGGCATTGCCGCCCTGGCTCATGATTTCCTGCCCCGCCTTGCTCGCGAGCGGATAGGCGCTCGCCACGGCGCCCCGGTGCGCAACGGCCGCACGGGCCGCATCGCCTGGATGCCTTGCGTCGGCTGGACGCACGGCATCGGCTCTGGCGCCGGGCGATGCGCTCCAGATGGCGATCGCGAGGACCGGCCACAAAAACCACGGAGCTCGCCGCGCGCGAGCTGTCGCTGGGGCGATCAAAGCTTGCGATGCCGTTTCAGTTCGATCTCCACAATGGGATGCACGAACTCGGAGACATTGCCTCCCAGGACGGCGATTTCTCGCACCAAGGTCGATGATATGAATGTGTACTGCTCTTGCGGGGTCATGAAAACCGATTCGATTTCGGGCGTGAGGTGTCGGCTCATATTAGCCAATTGAAATTCAAATTCGAAGTCCGACACCGCGCGCAGGCCGCGCACGATGACCGACAAGCCATTTTGCCGCGCGAAATCCGTGGTCAGGCCCGCGTAGCCCTTCACTTCCACATTGTGGACATCGGCGAGCACGCGACGCGACATGTCGACCCGCTCTTCGAGCGTGAACATCGGCGCCTTGTTGGGATTGGCCGCGATCGCCACCACCACGCGATCGAAGATCGAGGCCGCACGCTTGACCAAGTCGGTATGGCCGTTGGTAATCGGATCGAAAGTCCCGGGGTAGACGGCATTTCTTTTGTGCATTGCTATTTCCGTCCGTTGACGCGCGCCAAATGATACCCCACCTCGCCCGCCGACTTCGATTTGAGCAATTCCCAGTGATCCGGCAGTGCTGGGGCGCCTGCAACCCGCTCATTCTCCAAATAAACCAGGCCGCCGACCTTGAGCCAGCCGCCGGTATCGAGCAGCGGAATGTATTCGGCCAGGGCATCCGTTCCAAAAGGTGGATCGAGAAACGCGATGTCGAAGGGCTCGCCCGGCGTACGCAAAAAGCGGGCGGCGCCCATTTCCAGGATACGGCCATGGGCTGCGCCGCCAAAACGCCGCAATTGCTCCTGCAGCGCGCGCGCGGCCGCCGGGAATTGCTCGACGAACACCGCTTGCCGGGCACCCCGCGACAGCGCCTCCAATCCCAACGCGCCGGAGCCTGCGAACAAATCCAACACCCGGGAGTCGGCAATGGAATGCTGCAGCCAATTGAACAATGTCTCGCGCACGCGATCCGGCGTCGGACGCAGGGCCGGCATATCGGGGAAATGCACCCGCCGGCCGCGCCACGTGCCGGCGATGATGCGCACCGAATTGCGTCCGGCCGGCGCCGGTAAATCCGTCTTGGAACTAGCCACTGCCGGTATGATACCGCGCTATGACGAACGAAGCCGACCGCCCAAGCGTGCGCGGTTTTTTCAAGCGCCTGCGCGCCAAGCTGAACCAGGGGCCCGCGTGGCTGACGACCGACATTTCGGAGCTGCTGCCGGGACGCAAGATCGACGCGGAGATTCTGGATGATCTCGAGACGCGCCTGATCACCGCCGATGTGGGCGTCGAAGCCTCCTCGAGAATTCTCGAAGAGCTGCGCAGGCGGGTCGCGCGAAAAGAGCTCAACGATGTCGATGCACTGCTCAAGGCGCTGAATGAGTCGATGTCGCAGATTCTGGCGCCCGTGGAGCAGCCGCTCGTGATCAATCCCGCCGCCAAGCCTTTCGTGATCTTGGTCGTGGGGATCAACGGCGCGGGCAAAACCACCACCATCGGCAAGCTGAGCGCGCGGCTGCTGGCCGAAGGCAAGACGGTCATGCTCGCGGCCGGGGATACCTTCCGCGCGGCGGCGCGCGAGCAATTGGAAGTCTGGGCCGAACGCCACAACGTGCCCATTGTCGCGCAGCAATCGGGCTCCGAACCCGCGGCGGTGATCTTCGACGCCTTGAACGCGGCGCGCGCGCGGCACATCGATGTCCTCATTGCCGACACCGCGGGCCGCCTGCACACGCAGACCCACCTGATGGATGAACTCAAGAAGGTGAAGCGCGTGCTCGCCCGCCTGGACCCGACCGCGCCCCACGAGGTGCTGTTGGTCCTCGACGGCACCATTGGTCAAAATGCCGTGGCGCAGGCGGAAGAATTCAACAAGGGGCTGGGCGTCACGGGGCTGGTCATCACCAAATTGGACGGCACCGCCAAAGGCGGCGTGGTGCTCGCGATCGCGCAGCGCCTGAAGATTCCCATCCGCTTCATCGGCGTCGGCGAGCAGTCCGAGGACTTCGGCGTCTTCAACGCGGCCGAATTCGTCTCCGCTCTGTTGAAATCAGAACCGCGCGACGCGGCTGCATGATTCGCTTCGACCAAGTTTTCAAGCGCTATCCCAATGGCCGCGAGGCGCTGTCCGGCGTGTCATTCCACATCGAGAGCGGCGCGCTGACATTCCTGACGGGGCATTCGGGCGCGGGCAAAAGCAGCATCCTGAAACTGATCGCGCTCATCGAGCGTCCCACCCGCGGTCAGGTCATCGTCAACAGTCAGAACACCTCGGGCGTGAAAGCGCGCGGTATTCCGCAGTTTCGCCGCCAGATCGGCGTGGTCTTTCAAGATCATAAATTGCTGCACGACCGGCCGATCGCCGACAACGTCGCACTGCCTCTCGTCATCGCAGGCTTGCCCAGGCGCGAAATCGACAAGCGCGTTCGCGCCGCGCTGGATCAGGTCGGCCTGCTCGGCCGAGAGAAGACCCGACCGTTGGAACTCTCGACCGGCGAGCAGCAGCGGGTGGGCATCGCCAGGGCCGTGGTCGCGAAGCCTGCACTGCTCATCGCTGATGAACCCACGGGGAATTTGGATCCCGAGCTCGCGCTCGAAGTCATGAAGTTGTTCAAGCGGTTCAGCGAGGTCGGCGTGACGGTGGTGGTCGCCAGCCACGATGTTCATCTCATCGAGCAAGTCGGCGCGAGACGCATCGTCCTGCGCGCCGGGCGCGTCGTCGACGGGGACGGCACGTGAGCATTCGCACCTATTTCTCGCGCCACGCGCAGGTCCTGGTCGGCTCGTTGGGACGCATCGCGCAGCATCCCTTGGCGGCCTCGATGACGATGGGCGTGATCGCGGTGGCACTGGCCCTGCCCCTCTTCTTGACACTGCTCCTGCAGAACGCGCGCAGCGCCACCGGCAATTGGAACCAAGCGTATGACTTGTCGGTCTATATGGATAAGAAGGCCGGGGCCGTCCGCGTGCAGGCCCTGGCGAAGCAGCTACGGCAGCGCGGCGATGTCGCCACGGTACGCATCATCACGGCCGAGCAGGCGCTCGCGGAGTTTCGCAGCGATTCCGGCTTCGGCAGCGCACTCGATGCTTTGGAAGACAATCCGCTTCCCGATACCTTGGTCGTGACGCCGACTTTGAGCGCGAGCACGCCTCAGGGGACCGAGTCGCTCAAGAGCGCGATCGCGGCGTTGAGCGAGGTGCAAACGGTGCAGATCGACACGGATTGGGTGAAGCGGCTCCACGCCCTGCTCGATCTGCTGCGGCGCGTGGTTTTGCTCACCGGCGGGCTGCTTGGCATCGGCATCGTGCTCGTCGTCAGCAACACCATCCGGCTCGATATATTGAACCGACGCGCCGAAATCGAGGTCATGAAACTGGTGGGCGCTTCGGATGGTTTTACCCGCCGGCCCTTCCTCTACACCGGCATCTGGTACGGGTTGGGGGGCGGTCTTCTGGCGCTGATGCTGGTGGCCGCGGCATCGACCGTCCTGGCTCGGCCGGTGGCGCAATTGGCGTTTTTGTACGGCAGCGCTTTCAGCTTGCAGGGACCGAAACTAGCGACGGGACTCGGGGTTATCGGGCTCTCGGTAGGGTTATCTTGGCTCGGATCCTGGCTTGCTGCAACGCGCCATATTCGAGCGATTGAACCAGCATAAGTATATGTTTTTAAATACTTTGCTACCGCGCCGAACTCTGGGCGCTGTTAGCACTCTAACCCTAGGAGTGCTATTATTGCTTGCATAAATTTAGGCGAAGATTTGCTCGGGAGGTAGGTGTCAAATGTCTGCTGCTCTGGTCGCTAAACAAACTGGAATGGTATTCGCGGGCCCCGTCGGGAGCCTGGACTCTTATATAGATCGGGTTTCCCAGATTCCGGTTCTGTCGAAGGAAGATGAAGTCGCATTGGCGGTGAAATTCCGTTCCGAGGCCGATCTGGATGCGGCCCGGCAACTGGTGCTGTCGCACCTGAGATTCGTCGTGCACATCGCGCGCGGCTACCTGGGGTATGGCCTGCCCATGGGCGACTTGGTGCAAGAAGGCAATGTGGGCCTCATGAAGGCGGTGAAGCGCTTCGATCCGGGCGTGGGCGTCCGGCTGGTGTCATTCGCCGTGCATTGGATCCGCGCCGAGATTCATGAATATGTGCTGCGCAACTGGCGTCTGGTGAAGGTGGCCACCACCAAGTCGCAGCGCAAGCTGTTCTTCAATCTGCGCAAGATGAAGAAGAACCTGGCGTGGCTGTCGGAAGCGGAAACCGCGGCCGTTGCGCGCGACCTGGGCGTTGATGTCGCGGATGTCCGTGAAATGGAACAGCGCCTGTCGGCGCGCGACATGTCGTTCGACCCGACCCCGGAAAGCGACGAGGAAGAGGCTTACTCGCCGGCCATGTACCTGCCGGCCAGCAACGCCGACCCGGCGGTCGAAGTGGAGCGCGCGGAGTGGGAAGAGGACTCCACCGATCGGCTGGAAGTGGCCCTCGAGAAACTCGACGAGCGCAGCCGCAGCATCTTGAAGCGGCGATGGATGACGGACGACAAGGCGACGCTGCATGAACTGGCCGACGAGTACGGAATTTCGGCGGAACGCGTGCGCCAGGTCGAGTCGAATGCCATCAACAAGCTGAAAGGCTTGATGGCGGCCGCGGCGTAACCATCCCCGCATTTCGGCCCCATCCGGTTGATGTATATTTGAGCCGCCGAGCGATCGGCGGCTCATTTTTTTGGGCCGCAATCAAGCTCCATAACTAAAACAAACGGCCATCGCCCACGCGATGCCGCCAGGGGGGAATCATGATTCCAGCGACGCTGTGGACGGCCATCGTCACCTTATGCATCGGGTTCTTTTATTTTTACACTGGATTTCGCGTCGGGAATTTGCGCAGCAAACACGCCATCAAGGCGCCGGCGACCAGCGGCCATCCCGAGTTCGATTGTGCCTATCGCGTACAGCTCAATACCTTGGAGCAGATGGGCATTTTTCTGCCCTTTCTGTGGGTGGCGGCGTTCTATCCGATACGCTGGCCGTGGCTCGCGCCCTTGATTGGTTTGGTCTGGCTCATCGGCCGCATCATTTACATGCGCGGTTATATGGCCGACCCCAACAAGCGGCTCGTCGGCGCCATGATGGGCGGCGTGACCAGCGCGATCATGTTCATCATCGCCGCAGGCGGGGTGACCAAGGCCTGTATGGCATCACTTCATGGGTAGTTTGGCCGGATTCCGGGTGTTGGGAGCGCGGCCACCGATGCCAATCCCGAAGCACATTTGTATTGCCAACCGCGCAGGCGTACGGTTCTTCCATGCGCACCGCTGAGCAATGGCTGGACGAATACGGCTCGAGTCACCGCAATCCGACCAACGAGGCGCTGCATTGGATCTGCGTGCCCGTGATCCTGTGGTGCGTTCTCGGCCTGTTGTGGATCACGCCTTTTCCCGGCGGAATCCGCGCCGCCATTCCTTTCGCTAACTGGGCCACGCTGATCTCACTGCTCGCCGTCATCTACTACGCGCTGTTGTCGCTCCCTCTGGCGCTGGGAATCCTACCCTTGCTGGCTTTGATGCTCTGGTCGCTCGATGCGCTGAGCCGCAACTCGCCGGCACCGTTATGGCTGATCTGCGTGACCTTGTTCGTGCTGGCATGGATCGGGCAATTCATCGGCCATGCCATCGAAAAGAAGCGCCCGTCCTTCTTCAAGGACCTGCAATTTCTCCTGATCGGGCCGATGTGGCTGCTGTCCAATGTGTACCGGCGCTTAGGAATTCGCTTTTAATCCGTTGCGCGAATTCCTAGGCTGCCGACAACACCAGCCGGTGCGCCTTCTCGGGAGCTGCCGCTCGCTTATCACTCAAATCTTCCAACTGCTCTCCAAGCGTGTCACGCAGGCATTCCATTTCGGCGGCTCGCAAGTGGGCTCGCCGCCAAGCACTCTCGGCACGCTCCAGGACTCCCATTAACACGTCGCACTCCGCCTTCGCGATGCTGGCCGCGCGCAGCGCCGCGAACCAGCGACGCTCCAAAAGTTCGACCGCGGGGCTGCCGTCCGCATCGTGATACGACATTGCATCCTGCATCAGCCGCGGCCCAAGATGCTATCTTCCAGCCGCTCAATCTTAGCCATGATGCGTGCCTTCCGGCTCTCAGCGTGATCGAGCCGGGCGTGAGCTTGAGCGACCGCAGAAGCGTCAGGTTTGCGGGCGGCCGCGAGCGCCTGCAGTGCTGCGCGCGCGGCAATACCAGTCTCGTAGGCCTGGTGCCACTCCAATTCCAAGTTGCTCATGCGCGCATCTAGATCGAAATCGAGACTGTTCATGGGTTTCTCTCCGAGCCCAACTAGAAATGTCTCGATACTGCACCAGCAACATGACGTTTCGCGGACAGTGATGCGGCAATTTGTTGAAAGTAAACCTGGCAACCGTTACCGATTTATCCGGGACCATTGCTCCTTCCGGCTATGCGCCCGGACCAGCCAGGAGCTAGCCCGCAATGCACTGCCCTGGATCGACGCTTCCGACATCGGTTTCGTACGGGCTCCGTCCCCGCCAACGCTGCTCGCCAGACTCCTTTGCAGGTTGCGCCAAGCTGAACTCCACAACACATTCACCTCGCTCATGATCGGCTCCAGCTTAAGCGGCCTGGCCGACGGGCAGAGGCAAGGGCGCCGGCTGTGCTTGCTCGCGTACCTTGGGCCAATCGATCAGCCGCAGCTGTCCGCTCATGTCCTCGACCAGCGAGGTGCAGCTTTCCACCCAATCGCCGTCATTGCAGTAACGGATGCCGTCGATGTCGCGAATCTCGGCATGGTGAATATGGCCGCAGACCACGGTATCAACGCCGCGCTTGCGTGCCGCCTGGGCGACCGCGTCCTCGAAGCTGCCGATGTATTGCACGGCAGTCTTCGCCTTGTGCTTCAAATACATGGACAGTGACCAGTGCGGCAGATTGAGCTTACGCCGGAACCAGTTGATATACGGATTCGCGGCCAGCAGGATGTCATAGATGTTGCTGCCGAGCTTGGCGAGCCACGGACTGCACTTCACGACACTGTCGAACTCATCGCCGTGCAGGACCAGCATGCGCCGGCCATCAGCCCCTTCGTGGATGTACTCGCGGTGGATTTCAAGGTTGCCGAACACCGCGCCGTCGAATTCCCGAAACACCTCGTCATGATTGCCGGGGACGAAGATCACCTTGGTGCCGCGCTTGGCCTTGCCGAGGATGGTCCGCAGCACGTTGTTGTGGGATTGCGGCCAGAACATGTTTTTCTGCATGCTCCACACATCGATGATGTCGCCGACCAAGATTAGAGTATCGGTTTCCACGATATGCAGAAAATCCAGCAGCCATTCGGCGCTGCAGCCTTTGAATCCCAGATGAATGTCCGAGATGAAGACTGTTCGCAATCGCATCGGCGAATGGGCGTTACGCTCCTGCATCTCTCGTCCTCCAAGTGTCCTTCGACGCGCTCAAGATCGCGTTTTGGTGTTACGAATGGATGACTTAGGGAAGAAGATTTGCTTACAAAAAAGGAACTTAGGCGTGGAACATCACGTGGAACATATAGAAACGCGACGAATTGCTCATTCTGACTAGGCCGGCGGCGCAAAACGGTAGCCGAACCCGCGCACGGTTTGGATACGTGCTTCGCAGCCTCGTTCGCTCAATATTTTCCGCAGTCGTTGTACGTTGACATCAACCGTACGCTCGTCGACTTCCGTATCGCCGCCCCACACACGGCTTAAAAGTTGGGTTCTGTTGAACGTTCGGCCGGCGTTTGACATCAAGAATTCCAGCAGCCGATATTCCACGCCTCGCAGATGCATCAATTTGCCGCGAACCGTGACCCGATTGGTCGCGGCGTCGAGAACCAGATCGTCGCAGCAAAGGGTTGGGTGGTTGGCGTCGTGAGAATGGGTACGGAGCAACACGCCGACACGCGCAACAACCTCAGGCAACGAAAATGGCTTGATGATGTAATCGTCCGCACCCATATTCAGGCCGCTGACCACGTGCTCTTCGCCCGATAAATCCGACAATATGATCAGGCGAACGGATTGCGGCGACCTCACTTTGCGCAGCCGCTCAATGATATCGAGCGCCGCATATCCCGGCACGTTCCAATCGATGATGAGGAGATGAGGCGGTCGCTCTACGACGGCCGCCGAGGCATCGGTGATGGCGCGCACCGTGAAGCCGGCTTCAGCCAATTTCTGGCGCAGCGGCTCCACTGTTGCAATATCCCGATCGACGATCAGTATCTGTTTTGCGGTTTCCGTGGCCAGCATGACACCTCGCCATTAGAGGTATCGAGCTTTACAGTACCGTGACGGATTTGTGACCATTGCGATGACAAAGAGCTACCCGCCCTGCGCCGACACCCGGTTCGCGGCACGCACCGAGACATAATCATATCCGCGCAACGCTTCAGGCCGGCGGCGCGCCTGGGCCTGCGCATCGTGGGTCGCCAGTTCGTGGGTCGCGGCATCATTGTCGCTGGCATTCCAGGCAGCCAGCAGCAGTCCGAGGGCCAGCCAATTGAGCGAGGCTTCGCGCCGCGCGGTCCAGAATGATGCCGCCGGAGGACTTGGGCTCAACGTCGTGATCGGCATGGGTGTCTCCTTCAGTGTTTGCCACGACGCCAGTGTCGGAGGGAAACGCTCTGTTCAAAGGATGCGAATCGGGCAATCCGGCGGTGAATTGTGGCGAATCATGGCAACGCTTATCGGCCCTGAAGAAGGCGCTTCAGCTATGATTCAGCTCATGAAAAAACAGATTGCCATCGTCGAGGACGAGCCGGCTTTGCGCGAGAATTACGCCGCGGCGCTGGCGCGCCACGGCTATTCGATCAAGACCTATGGCAACCGCCGCACCGCCATGCAGGCATTCAACACACGCCTGCCGGATCTGGCCATCATCGACATCTCGCTCGAGGACGAAGCGGAGGGCGGTTTCGATTTATGCCGCGATCTACGCGCGCTCTCGGCGGAACTGCCGATCATTTTCCTGACCGCCCGGGACAGCGAGCTCGATGCGGTATCGGGATTGCGGCTGGGCGCCGATGACTTCCTCACCAAGGATGTGAGCCTGCCGCACTTGGCGGCGCGCGTCGCGGCCCTGTTCAGGCGCATCGATGCCCTGCGCCGCCCCGACAATGCCGCCGAGATCGTGCGGCGCGGCGCCCTGTCGATCGACGCGGAGAAGATGCAGACCACGTGGAACGGCGCGCCGGTGACGCTGTCGCTCACCGAATTCTGGATCGTGCACGCGCTGGCCCGCAATCCCGGGCACGTCAAGAACCGGCAGCAATTGATGGACGCCGCGAACGTGGTATTGGACGACAACACCATCACCTCGCACATCAAGCGCGTGCGGCGCAAGTTTCAGCAGATCGACGCCGCTTTCGATGCCATCCAGACGGTGTACGGAATGGGTTACCGCTGGCTCGAGTGAGCATTCGACTTCAATTGCTCATTGTCGCGCTCACCACCCTGGTGTTGCCGTGGGCCGGGTGCCAGTACGCGAAAGAGCTCGAGACCGCGCTGCGCAGCTCGCAGGAACAGTCATTGCTGGCGAGCGCCGGCACCATTGCCAATGCGCTCTCCGCCCAGCCGCAACGTGTCTTCCAGGACGCCGCCGACAATGAGGCATTTTCGGCCGCCGCGGGCGATCTGTATGTCTATCCGCTCAGGACCCAGCCGCTGCTCGACGGCTATCGCGAGGACTGGGACGTGCCGGCTGACCCGACCTTGCTGCCCACCACGACCGGATATCGCGCACGCGTGCAGGCCGGCTCGACCGAGCGCTTCCTTTATCTCTACCTCGAAGTCGACGATGCGCATTTCGATCCGCAGCCTCACGATGTGCGGCCCGACCAGGATCACTTCGATCGGGTGAATCTCACCCTCGAGGGGCCGAACGGACCTGAATCCTACTTCTTCGGCACGGCTGCACCCGGCCTGATCGCGGCACAGCGCGTGGCCAAGGGCGAGGGGGATGGCGCCGATCGGGTGGTGGCGGAACCGCGCATCCAAGCCTTCTGGCTGCAGACCGGCGCCGGCTACCATCTGGAAGCGCGCATCCCGTTGAGCTTTGTGGCGCGGCATCTCTGGGTCGAGGCGATCGATGGGCGCGGCAAGGGCAGCGCGGGCTTTGGCGCGGACAGCGCGCAGGGCGGCCGGCTGTTCTTCCCGACCGCGGGCTTGAGTTCGCTGCTCGAGACCTTCATCGGCGACGCCACCCGCGCCACCGTCATCGACGCCAATGCGCTCAAATTGGGGACGGCCGGCAATGTCTCCTCGAAAAAGCGCAGCGAGAGCGAGGAATCCGAACCCATCTGGCAGCGCTACTTCCTGCGCATCGACACCACCGATATGCCGACGATAACCTCGGCACCGGATCACTTGAGCGGCGCGAGCGTGAGCTCGGCCCTGCAAGGGCATCCGCAGGCGCAATGGGTGCTCGACGGCGGCAACCACGAGATGCTCTTGACCGCCGCCGCTCCGATCGTGATCGAGGGGCAGTTGCACGGCGCCGTGGTCCTGCAGCAGGCGGCGGACCAACTGCTGGCCCTGCGCGACCGCGCGCTCAGCCGCTTGTTCAACCTGACACTCATTTCGACCGCCGCCGCGGTCATCATCATGCTGGCCTTTGCCACCTGGCTCAGCCTGCGCATCGGACGGCTGCGCGACGCCGCCGATTCCGCGGTGGGCAGCGACGGACGAATTCAACTGACCATGCCGGAAGCGGCCAGCGGCGATGAAATCGGGGCCTTGGCGCGCGGCTTCGAGCGGCTCCTGGCGCGTCTCAATGAACACGCCCAGTACCTGCGCACCTTGGGCGGCAAGCTGTCGCATGAGCTGCGCACGCCGCTCACCATCGTGCGTTCCTCATTGGACAATCTCGAGTCGGAGGGTTTGCGTGACGATCAGCGCCGCTACATCACACGGGCCCGCGAAGGTACGCAGCGCCTGCAATCCATCTTAAGCGCGCTGGGCGCCGCGGCGCGGGTCGAGGAGAGCATCAAACAATCCGAACGGGTCAATTTCGACCTGCGCGAATTGCTGATCTCGGCGGTGGCCGCGTACCGCGACGGCTTTCCCGCCACACCTTTCACACTGCAAACGCCCGACGATCCCTGCTTCGCGCGCGGCGCGCCAGATCTCTTGGTTCAACTGCTCGACAAGCTCATCGAGAACGCCGTCGATTTTTGCCCGCCGGGCGGGGCGGTCACGGTTCGATTGGAGCGGGTGCAGGCATTTTATTGCCTGCAAGTCGCCAACGACGGGCCGCTCATCCCCGAGGCGCTCATGGGCCGGTTGTTCGAATCCTTGTTCGAGCAGCGCGAGGGCGGCGATGACAAGCCGCATTTCGGCTTGGGGTTGTACATCGTGCGGCTCGTCGCCGAATTTCACGGCGGCAGCGCGGTCGCGGCGAATCGGGAAGATGGCAGCGGCGTGGTGTTCAGCATCATGCTGCCGCTGATTTAGGCCGCAACGCCTGGCTTTACCGGATCACCCAACGCCAGCTCCCGATTGCGGGGCTGACCTTCATGGGACAGCAGCCATTCTTTGCGGTCGATGCCGCCGCCAAAGCCCGTCAACGATCCGTCGGCGCCGATCACCCGATGACAGGGAACGATGATGGCAATGGGATTGCGGCCATTCGCGAGACCCACCGCCCGCGAACCATTGGGGTTGTTCAAGCGTTTGGCGAGCTGACCGTAGCTGCGGGTTTCGCCGAAAGGTATTTTGGTGAGTTCGCGCCAGACGCGCTGCTGAAATTCGGTGCCTCCTAAGCGCAACGGCAGATCAAACTCGCGGCGCTTGCCGGCGAAATATTCTTTCAGCTGCCGCGCGGCGGCGGGCAAGGGACCGATCGTGGCATTTTGCATCCAATCATCGCTGACGGTGGGCAGCTTGCTCGGCTTGTTGCGATATAGATTCATGTACAAACCCGTGAGGGCGGCGCCATCGGTTGTCAGCATCAAGCGACCAATGGGACTTTCGACATAACAAAAGACGTTCATGGTGCGACTCCTGATGATTGCCAAAGATAATGTGCCGCATAGGCACGCCACGGCCGCCAGGCCTCGGAACGTTGCTGCAATTGCTTCTGATTCGACCGCGCGGCGCGCATCAATACCAGATCTCCCGTCGGGAATGCGTCGGGCCAATGCAGCGCGCGCATGGCGATGTAATTGGCCGTCCAATGTCCGATTCCCGGCAAGCTCATCAAGCTCTCGATCTGCTCTTCGACATTGGCGGCAAAGGCCAGTACGATCTTTCGCTGCGAAACCTCCCGGGCCAGGCCGGCGAGACTTCGGGCGCGGGCGCCGACCATGCCCAAGGCGGCGACCTGCTCGGCGGGAACTTCCGCCATGCGCTCCGCGCTCGGACTCAAGCGATTGAGTTCAGGCCAGGGAGTCGCGATGGGTTCGCCGAAAGCTTGCGCCCAGCGCCCGGAAATCGTGCTCGCTCCCTTGACCGACACTTGCTGACCCAGCACGGTGCGCACGGCCAGTTCGAATCCATCGAATGCACCCGCGACGCGCAGGCCCGGCAATCGGCGCACGGTGGCGGCGAGAATGTCATCCTGCCGCAGCAATGTGCTGACCGAATCGGGCGCCGCGCCCAGATCGAACAAGTGCTTGACCCTGCCGATTACGGCGCCGATCACCGGCGTCAGCGTCGGGGAGATTTCCAAATTCAGCGCTCCGCCGCCCCGGTTCATCGACACGGCGATCCAGCCCTTGGCGCTGCCAATGGAAGCCGTGCGCCGATAATGCGTGTCGTCCGCCATTTCGACTCCGGGAATGGCGCGCAGCTTGAGATAAGCCAACAGGCTCTGCCACGCCAGCGGCGGCCGGAATTCCAGCTGAACGCCCAGGCTGTCGGTGTCGATCGATTTGCCGCGAATCGCGCGCGGACTCAAGCCATATCGGGATTTGAACAACGCGTTGAATCTGCGCACGCTGCCGAAACCGCTGGCAAAGGCGATGTCCGTCAGATCGAGCGAGGTTTCGCGCAACAATCGCTTGGCCAGCAACAAGCGCTGTGTCTGCGCCATTTCAATGGGCGACACGCCGAGCTCCGCTTCGGTGACGCGGCGCAAATGCCTGTCGCTCACCCCCAACGAGGCGGCCAGATCGCCGACATGCGCACTCGAGAGTGCGTGCTCTTCGATGCCGGCCATCGCGGCGCCGACCAAGCGGCTCACCGCATCGACCGGGGCCAATCCAGGCGCCCTTTCCGGTCGGCAGCGCAAACAAGGTCTGAATCCCGCGCCTTCAGCGGCCGCCGCATTGGAATAAAAGCGCATATTTTTGCGATGCGCCGGACGTGCCGTGCAAATCGGCCGGCAATAAATATGCGTCGAGGTGATGCCCACATAAAAGCGGCCGTCGAAACGGCGATCGCGCGCCCTGGCGGCGCGATAACAGGCATTCGAGTCGAGTTCCATGGCGCTAGGTTAGTCCTTATCGGACGCCAATACTCGCCGTTTTCGGACCTCGATATGGACCGAGTTTTCGCCGGCGCTTCGCGGCGCCGGCGGGCCGGTTTCGCCGCCCAGGCCCTGGCTCGCGCCTTAAGCCAACGCCGTCTTGAACAACACCATCATGCGTCCCCACGCTTTTTCGGCTTGTTCTGCGTTGTACACCTGCGAATCGGGCGGACACCAACCATGCTTCGTGCCTGCATACACTTCGATTTCAGCCGGCAATTTGGCCTTGGCGAAAGCTCCTTTCAGCATGTCTTTGGCTTGCGGTTCGCGCTGATCGTCATTTTCGGCAATGGCGATGAGAAAATGCGCTTTCATTTCAGGAATCAGCAAATGCGGACTATCCGGCTTGTCGGTGGCCAGACCGCCGCCATGAAAGGTGGCACCCGCGCCCACTCGATCCGGAAATGCCGCGGCGGTTCGCATGACAAAAGGTCCGCCCATGCAATAACCCGTGGTGCCCATTTTGCGTTTCTTGTCCACCGCCGGTTGATTGTCGAGATAGGCCACGAATGCCTTCGCATCGGTGAGCGCGGTAGCCGGCGACAACGTGCCCGCGAGACTCATTAATGCCTGACGCGTCGGCGGATCATTGAAATCCGGATGCTCGGGCGCGGTCGGCGCCTTCTTGGTCCGGTAGAAAGGATTGATCACCAGCACGGTGTATCCGGATTCGGCGAGGCGCTTTCCCATCTGCCTGAATGTCGGCCGCAAGCCGAAGATATCCGGCCAGATCAACACGGCCGGATGACTGCCCTTGATGGGATGCACCAGATAGGCGTCACAGGTCCCGTCGGGGGTTTTGATTTCGACTTCGGATTCGGTGGTGTCGGCGGCATCGGCCAGCCGCGGAAGCATGGCGGTCAAGCTTGCGCCGAGCGTCAGCGCACCGAATTGCCTTCTCGATAGATCGCGGGCACGGGAAATTGCATACATCTCATCGAAATCGTCCTTTTCGCACATAGGGATCTCCGATTGTTCAACCGCGGGTAACGTGAGCCGAGACGGTCTTCCAAGAGTTGCCTTGGCGAGCCCAAACATCCGTGTAGCGGCCATGGGCCCGGCGTCCGTCGGGCAGCTCGTAACTGGTGCGACCGTGAATAATGGCGATGTCGCCGAAAAACCGTATGAGAACATTTTCGGCGCGCAATTTCGAAATGGTCACGGGCTTTGCCGTCTGTTCGAGAAAACCGCTGCGATCGATCAGCGAGCCGTCCGGATTCGAGCAGTAAAAATCATCCGCAAGAAGTTCATTGAAGCGGCGCACGTCGCCGGCTTGCACGGAATTGATGTAGTCCCGATTGAGGGTTTGCAAGACTTCGAGATCGGTTGCGGCCTGCGTCGGCATCGGTTTCTCCGGGCCCAAATCTGAGCGCCGCGAGGGCCGGCTGTCAAGCCTCGCGCGGCCTAGCCGCTGCCCGACGCGCGCAATCCCAAATGCTGCAATATCCCGCGTGCGGCTTCGCGTCCTTCGAAAACGGCCGTTACCACCAGATCCGAGCCGCGCACCATGTCGCCGCCCGCAAAAATCTTCGGGTTCGTGGTTTGGAATCGGGATTGCGGCGCGCCGGATACGCGCACCCGGCCATTGCCGTGTAATGCAATGCGCTGCGACTGGAACCAATCGGCCGGGCTCGGCAAGAAGCCGAAAGCGACGATCACGGCATCTGCGGCAATGGTCTCCTCCGTTCCCGGCACCACCTCCGGTATGCGCCGGCCGCGCGGACCCGGGGGCCCCAATCGAGTCTCGACCAGCTTCACGCCCTGCACGCGATCGACTCCCACGATTTCGATGGGCTGGCGGTTGAAGAGAAACGTGACGCCTTCTTCCTTGCTGTTCTTGTAGTCGCGCCGCGATCCCGGCATGTTGGCTTCATCGCGCCGATAAGTGCAGGTGACGCTGGCTGCGCCCTGCCGTATCGCGGTTCGATTGCAATCCATGCCCGTATCGCCGCCGCCGAGCACCACCACATGCTTGCCCTTCATGTCGACGAAATCGGCGCCATCCGGAAGCCCGAGCTCGCGGTTGATATTGGAAATGAGATACGGCAATGCCTCGTGTACGCCGGGAAGATCTTCGCCGTCGAAACCGCCTTTCACATAGGTGTAGGTTCCCATCCCTAAAAACACGGCGTCGAACTCGCCCTCAATCTGCTCGAATGCCAGGTCCCGTCCCACTTCGATGTTCAATCGGAATTCAACGCCCATCTCTTCCATGATTTCGCGGCGCTTCTCGACCACGTCCTTCTCCAACTTGAACGGCGGGATGCCAAAGGTCAGCAGGCCGCCGATCTTCGAATAGCGGTCGAACACCACGGGCTTGACACCATTGCGCACCAGGATGTCCGCGCACGCCAGGCCGGCCGGCCCCGCCCCCACGACCGCGACGCGCTTGCCGGTGCGCACCACGTTCGACATGTCCGGCTTCCAGCCGAGGCGCAAGGCCTCGTCCGTGATGTATTTTTCGATCGCGCCGATGCTCACCGCGCCGAGACCATCGTTCAGGGTGCACGCGCCCTCGCACAGCCGGTCCTGCGGACAAATGCGGCCGCACATTTCCGGCAGGGAATTGGTTTGATGCGAGAGGTCCGCCGCCTCGAACAATTTTCCTTCCTCGATCAGCTTGAGCCAATTGGGAATGTAGTTGTGCACCGGGCATTTCCATTCGCAAAAAGGATTGCCGCAGGAAATGCAGCGGCCGGCCTGCTGGGCCGCCGACTCGGCGCTGTATTGGGAATAGATTTCGCGAAACTGCCTGGTGCGCACCTCGACGGCGAGCTTGTCCGGATCCTTGCGCGGAATATCGAGGAATTGCAGATGCTTATCGGCCATGGCAGTTAGCGCGGCGCGCCCTCAGGCGGCGCGGCGCAGATTTTCCAGCAGCGAATCGATCGCGGAAGCCTTCGGCTTGACGACCCAGAATCGGCCGATGTAGGTGCGAAAATCATTGAGCAGCTGCGCGCCCCAGGCGCTGCCGGTGGCCTCGACGTGCTGCTCGATCAAGCCGCGCAGATGCTGCACGTGCGTGCCCATGCCTTCGGGCGAGATGCGGTGAATGTCGATCAGGTCATGATTGTAGCGGTCGACGAAATCGCGCTCCATGTCGAGCACGTAGGCGAAGCCGCCGGTGAAGCCGGCGCCGAAATTCACGCCGGTCGTGCCGAGAACGCAGACCACGCCGCCGGTCATGTATTCGCAGCAATGATCTCCGGTGCCTTCCACGACGGCGAGCGCGCCGGAGTTGCGCACCGCAAATCGTTCCCCCGCGCGGCCCGCCGCATAGAGCACGCCGCCGGTGGCGCCGTACAGGCAGGTGTTGCCCATGATCACGGTATCGCGCGCCGCGAAATTCGAATGCGCATGCGGCTTCAAGACGATCATGCCGCCCGCCATGCCCTTGCCCACATAATCGTTGGCCTCGCCCGTCAGATTGAGATGCAGGCCTCCCACATTCCAGACGCCGAAGCTTTGTCCGGCGGAGCCTTTCAAATTGACGATCAAGGGCGCGGCGCTCATGCCGGCGTTGCCCCAGCGGCGGGCGATCTCGCCGGAAATGCGCGCGCCGATCGAACGATTGAAATTATTCACCACATAGTGGAACTTGCCGCCGGACTGCGCCTCAATCGCCGCGCGCATATCCTGGAGCATTCCCTCGGCCAGCACGCCCTTGTCGAAAGGTTCATTGTGCGGATCGAGGCAGTATTGCGGCTTATCCGAGACCAGCGCCGCATTCGCGAGCATGGGCGACAAGTCCAGCTTGCGCTGCTTCGAGGTTTCGCCCGGCAGAATGTCGAGCAGTTCGGTATGCCCGATCAGCTCGGCGAGGGTTCGAGCGCCCAGCGAAGCCATGATTTCGCGGCATTCTTGCGCCACGAATTTGAAATAGTTGATCACCATCTCGGGCAAGCCGATGAAATACTTGCTGCGCAGAACGTTGTGCTGCGTGGCGACGCCCGTGGCACAGTTGTTAAGATGGCAGATGCGCAGATACTTGCAGCCCAAGGCCACCATCGGCGCGGTGCCGAAGCCGAAGCTCTCGGCGCCGATCAGCGCCGCCTTGATCACATCCAGTCCGGTTTTCAGTCCGCCGTCGGTCTGCAGGCGCACGCGATGCCGCAATTCGTTGGCGCGCAGCGTCTGATGCGTTTCGGCGAGCCCCAATTCCCACGGTGTGCCCGCGTACTTGATGGACGACAAGGGACTCGCGCCCGTGCCGCCATCGTAGCCTGAGATGGTGATGAGATCCGCGTAGGCCTTGGCGACGCCCGCGGCCACGGTGCCCACGCCGGGCTCCGCCACCAATTTGACCGACACCAGCGCCTTGGGGTTGATTTGCTTCAAGTCGAAAATCAGCTGCGCCAGGTCCTCGATGGAGTAGATGTCATGATGCGGCGGCGGCGAGATCAGCCCCACCCCGGGCCGCGCGAAGCGTAGCCGCGCGATCATGTCGTTGACCTTGTGTCCGGGAAGCTGCCCGCCTTCGCCCGGCTTCGCGCCCTGAGCGATCTTGATCTGCAGCACCTCGGCGTTGATCAGATATTCCGGCGTGACGCCGAAGCGGCCGGAAGCCACCTGTTTGATCTTGGAATTTTTTTCGGTGCGGTAGCGCACCGGATCTTCGCCGCCCTCGCCCGAGTTCGAGCGGGCGCCCAAACGATTCATGGCGATCGCCAGCGCCTCATGCGCCTCCGGCGAGAGCGCACCCAAGGACATGCCGGCGCTGTCGAAGCGCGCCAGGATGGCGGAAATCGGCTCGACCTCCTCGATCGGGATCGGCGCGGCGCCGGATTTCAGCCTCAGCAGATCGCGGATGCAGGACACCGGCCGCTCATTCACCAGTGCCGCAAACTGCCGGTATTGCTCGTAGCTGCCGCTCATGACGGCCGATTGCAGCGTGGCCACGACCTCCGGGTTGTACATGTGGTATTCGCCGTCATGCATGTATTTGAGCAGGCCGCCCTGCTCGACCGGTTCGGTTTTGTCCCAGGCGCGCTTCGCCAAATATTGCGAATCGGCCTTCAGATCCGCGAAGTCCGCGCCTTGAATGCGGCTCTCGGTGCCGTCGAAACACAGCTCGACGACTTCATCGCTCAAGCCCACGATTTCAAACAGCTGCGCGCTGCGATAGCTCGCGACGGTGCAGATGCCCATCTTGGACATGATTTTCAACAGACCCTTGCGGATGCCGCGCCGGAAGCTTCTGCCCAATTCCTGGCGCGCGATCGCTTCCATCTTGAGCACGCCCTTGGCCAACATGTCGAACAAGGTCTGATAGGCCAGGTAAGGGTACACGGCGGTCGCGCCGTAGCCGATCAGGCAGGCGAAATGATGCGCATCGCGCGCCGTGCCGGTTTCGACCAGGATGTTGCACTTGCAGCGCAAGCCCGTCGCCACCAACCGATGATGCACGGCACCCGTGGCGAGCAGCGCATGGATGGGCAGCTTGCCCTTCACCAGGTATCGATCCGACAAGAGCAGCACGAGCTTGCCCAAGCGCACCGCGGTCTCCGCGTGGTCGCACACCCGCGTGAGCGCGGTCCTCAGATCGAGGTGCTCGTCGTATTGCAGATCGATGAATTCATTGGGCACGCCTACTTCAGCGAGCGCCACGATTTGCCGCAGCTTGCGCTGTGAAAGAATCGGTGAGCTCAATACGATCTGTTCGGCGTGCTTCGGCGAGGGCACGAAAATATTCGCTTCCGGGCCGATTTGCGTCTGCAGCGACATCACGATGCTTTCGCGCAAGCTGTCGATGGGAGGATTCGTCACCTGCGCGAACTGCTGGCGGAAATAGTCGTATAGCGACCGCGCTTTCTTCGACAGCACCGGCATCGGCGTGTCATCGCCCATCGATCCCACCGCTTCGCTCTCATCCTCGGCCAGGACCCGGATGATCTCGTCGCGCTCCTCGGCCGAGACGTTGAACATCTTCTGATACTGAGCGAGCACCTCGCGATCGAAGGGCTCGGCGGCCAGCCGCGGATCGATCAGGTCCGTCTGCAGATAGCGCACGCTCTTCTTCAGCCAGACCTTGTAGGGATGGCGGCTCTTGAGCACTTCGTCGATCCGCTTGGTCGTCATGAGCTCGCCGCTCTTGAGATCCAGGGCCAGCATTTCGCCCGGACCCAGCTTGCCCTTGTCGACCACATCTTCCGGCGCGTAATCCCAGACGCCCGCTTCCGAGGCGATGGTGATGTGCCGATTCTTGGTCGTGACCCAGCGGGCCGGCCGCAGCCCGTTGCGATCCAGCGTGCAGCAGGCATAACGGCCGTCGGTCAGCACGATGCCGGCGGGACCATCCCAAGGCTCCATGTGCGTGGCGTAGTACTCATAAAAGGCCTTCAGGTCCGGATCGATCATGTCCACCGACTGCCACGCCGGCGGAATCAGCATGCGCATCGCATGCATGGGATCGAGCCCGCCGACCAGCAGCACTTCGAGCATGTTGTCGAGCGACGATGAATCGGATCCGGTCAAGGACACGAGCGGCAAAATGTCGCTCAAGTCCGGCAATAGCGGCGACTTGAACAAGGGACCGCGCGCCACCGCCCAGCTGCGGTTGCCCTGCACCGTATTGATCTCGCCGTTATGCGCGAGATAGCGGTACGGATGCGCGAGCCGCCACTGCGGCAGCGTGTTGGTGGAAAAGCGCTGGTGGAAAACCACCACCGACGACTCCATCCGCGGATCCTTGAGGTCCGGGTAGAACTGCGCCAGAAACTGCGGCATGACCATGCCCTTGTAGACGATGGTGCCGGCCGACAGCGACGGGATATAAAAAGCCGGATCCTGCGTCTCGAGCTTTTTTTCGCAGCGGCGGCGCGCCATGAACAATTTTCGATTGAAGGCCGCTTCATCGACATCGGGCGGCGCGTTCACGAACACCTGTTCGATCAGGGGCAGACTCTTGAGCGCCTCGGAACCGCAGGCCGCGGGGTCGGTGGGCAGCGCGCGAAAACCCGCAATTTTCAGCCTCTCCAGGCGCAACTGTTCGCCGAGCGCCTCGCGCGCTTCCCGGGCCTTGGCGGGATCGCGATTCAGGAAGACGAGGCCGGCCGCGAAAATAGGCGCCAGCCCGAGACCGGCCTCCGCAGCCACCGCACGCAGGAACGAGGTCGGTTGCTTGATGAGCAGACCGCAGCCATCGCCGGTCTTGCCATCCGTCGCGATCGCGCCGCGATGCGTGAGGCGATTCAACGAGCTGATCGCGGTCTGCAAGACCCAGTGACTGGCGAGATCATCGAGGCTGGCGATCAGGCCAAAGCCGCAGGAATCTTTTTCATAGGCGACGCGGCATAAGCCCCAATCCTCCCGGCGCGGATCCGCGCCGTTGAGGCTGGTGTTGAAGGAGACCGTGTCGTGACTTGTCATACGCGCGCCCATACGGGAAGCCAGGCCCTGCGCAAAGACGCAGGAAGCTTTTTAAAACAACAACTTAAACCGGTTCTAGGCACTCAAAATTCGAGCGCCAGGTGGGGCAGCGCCGCGAAGCGCGCCTGTGTATGGAACTTACCTTATATGGATGCCGCCCCGATTGGCAAGGGACTCAACCGGCGATGTAGCGCTCCAGCTGCTCGATGTGCTGGCTCTGCTCTTCGATGACGGCCTTGACGAGATCGCCGATGGACAGCATGCCCACGACGCGCCCCGACTTCACCACGGGCAGGTGTCTGAATCGCCCGTCGGTCATCAGCTGCATGCAGTGGTGCACGGTATCGTCCGGCGTCACGCTCACCGCCGGCGAGCTCATGATGTCGCTCACCGGCGTGTCATGCGACGAGCGATTCTTGAGTATCACTTTGCGTGCATAGTCGCGCTCGGAAATGATCCCCAGCAACGCGCCCTCCTGCATCACGAGCAGCGCGCCGACATGCCGCGTCGCCATGATTTCGATCGCGTGCAGCACGGAATCCTGGGGAGCGACCGAGAAAATTTGGTTTCCCTTCGCCTGAAGCAATTGGCTGACGGTTTGCATATACCCCCCGTTATGGCCGCAATCGGACGCCTTGTGCCCTCTTGACTATACTCGCGCTTCATACCAGGACAACCCAAATATGAACGACGACGCCGAGCCCAAGCCTCCCCTTGCTGCCGTGCGGCCGTACCGGGTCAAATCGCCATTCGGCGAACGCATAGACCCCTATTACTGGCTGCGGGACGATGAGCGCGGCAATCCTGACGTGCTGGCCTATCTCAGGGCAGAAAATGCCTTTCGCGAGCGCAGCATGGCGGAAGCCAAGCCGCTCGAAGACGCCCTGTACGAAGAAATCTATGGGCGTCTCAAGCAGGACGACTCCACCGTGCCGTACCGCAAAAACGGCTATTGGTACAGCACGCGATTCGAGCCCGGCCAGGAGCATCCGATCTTTGTGCGGCGCAAGGGCTCGCTCGATGCACCCGAGGAGATCTTGCTGGATGCCAACCTGCACGCCGTGGGCCACGGCTACTACCGCGTGGGCGCTCTGGAGATCTCGCCCGATTCGGAGTGGCTGGCCTTTTGCGACGACACGGTGGGCAGGCGGCAATTCACCCTGCGATTCAAGCATCTGGCGTCTCAGGAAATTTTGCCCGTTGCCATCCCCGACGTGGAATCCGATTTGGCCTGGGCCAATGACAACAAGACCCTGCTCTACGTCGAGAAGGATCCGGAGACCCTGCTGGGTCTGTTCGTCAAAAAGCACGTGCTGGGCCAGGATCCCAGGCACGATGCGTTGATTTTCGAGCAGACCGACAAGCGCTTTTACACCGGCGTGTCCAAATCGAAATCGGACGCGTTCATTTTCCTGCACATGGAAAGCACCCTGTCTTCGGAATGGCGCTACGCGCGCGCCGACGATCCGCAGCTGCGCTTTGAGGTGTTCCTCCCCGAAGAGGCCGATCATGAATACGACATCGAGCATCTCGGCGGGCAGTTCATTGTCAGGTCCAACTGGCAGGCGCGCAATTTTCGCCTGAGCGCCGCGCCCATCGGCGCGCACAGCAACCGCGCGGGGTGGGTGGACCTCATGGCGCATCGAGACGATACCTACATCGAGGACTTCGACGTGTTCGATGAGTTCCTCGCCGTGTCGGTGCGCAGCGGCGGCCTGCGCAAAATCTGCATCCATCCGCTCAACGGCACGGCCGAATTCTTCATTGCCAGCGATGAAGCCGCGTACACCACCTCGATCTCGGTCAATATGGAATTGAACACGCCGATCGTGCGCTACGCCTATTCCTCGCTGACCACGCCGGCGACGGTCTACGACTACGACACCCGCACGGGCGAACAGGTGCTGCTCAAGCGCGATCCGGTTCTGGGCAGTTTCGATCCCAAGGACTATGCCACCGAGTTTCTGCTCGTACCGGCGCGCGACGGCGCACAGATTCCGGTGTCGCTGGTCTACCGCTCAGGGGTCGAGCGCAACGGCACCGCGCCGCTGCTGCAATACGGCTACGGCGCTTACGGTCTGTCGATGGACCCGAGCTTTTCCTCGGCGCGCTTGAGCCTCTTGGATCGCGGCTTTGTCTACGCCATCGCCCATGTGCGCGGCGGCCAGGAAATGGGCCGCGCGTGGTACGACGCCGGGCGGAAACTGCATAAGAAAAATTCCTTCAACGATTTCCTGGATGTCACGCGCGCGCTGGTGGAACGCGGATACGCCGCGAGGAACAAGGTGTTTGCAATGGGAGGCAGTGCCGGCGGATTGCTGATGGGAGCGGTTGCCAACATGGACGCCGGCGATTACCGCGGCATCGTTGCGCAAGTGCCGTTCGTCGACGTGGTGACAACCATGCTGGATGAGAGCATCCCGCTCACCACCAACGAATACGACGAATGGGGCGATCCCAAGGAACGGGAGTACTACGAGTACATGCTGTCGTATTCACCTTACGACAACGTGCGCCGCCGGGCCTATCCGGCCATGTTCGTCGCGACGGGTCTTTGGGACAGCCAAGTTCAATATTACGAGCCGGCAAAATGGGTGGCGAAGCTTCGCGCGATGAAGACCGACCAGCATCGCCTGCTCCTGCATGTGGAGATGGAAGCGGGTCACGGCGGAAAATCCGGGCGATTCCAGCGCTATCGAGAAATCGCGATGGAATACGCGTTTCTGTTGGACGAATTGCGCCGGGTCGATGAATTGCGGAAATAAAGCTGATTCGTGAGGGTAAAAAAAAGGCGCCGCGAGCGGGAGGGGGAAGCTTTACCGCGGCGCCTCGGGGTTGACCCAAAATCGTGAAACCAATCGCTAGGCGGTCTCCAGCACCGCGCGATACGCCTGCGCGGGCGCATAGCGGGCGGCAAGCCGCGCGGCCTCGCCCAAGCGTGCGTCAATCCTGGCGAATGCAAACTGACCGTCGCCGCGGCGAACCAGCAGCGTGGCCTCGCGGTTACCCTTGCCAGCCAACAGAGCAACGACTTTCGACTCCATGCCTGGAAGCAGCAAGCCGCGTGCCAGCCTGCGCACTCAATAAAAATCAGTGAGTTAGGTGGGCCGGCGGTGGCCCGGAGGTGACGAGAATTGTCGGGTGCTGACGCGCATCGCCAGTCCGCCTGCCGCGGACCTCAAGGATGCAGCAGCACGCAGGCTTGGCGCTGGGCCTTCAGCTTCTGGCAAATCGAGTTCGCGCGTTTTTCGCTCAAATTGGCGACCTGCAAACGATACAGCGTGCCCGATGCAGCCTTCTTCGGCGACACTTTGGGCGTCAGTCCCGAGAACAAGGTGGGATATTCCTTGTCGAGTCGCGCCCATCGCGTGTTGGCGGCGTCGGCGCCGGACTTGAATGCGCCGAGCTGCACGCCATAGGATCCCTGCGGCTTCATCGCGGCATGCGCGCTCGGCGCGGGCGCTTTCGCCGCCGGCTTCGGGGTCGGCGCGGGCGGCGGTGCGGCTTGCGGCGGCGGTGTTTCCGTGCCCGCCGGCGGAGGCGTGGACGGCGCGGAGGCCAGCGTGAAATTCTCCACGCGTATTCGCGCTTCTTCGGTCCATTTGCCTTCCGGATATTGCTTCAAGAATGCCTGGTAGGCATCGAGCGTGTCGGTGTCGCGCGCCTTTTGCCAATCCCGTTCCTCGTAGAGTCCCTTGAGCTGGGCCTTGGCCTGGGCCGTGAATTCGCCGCTCGGATATTTCTTCAAGAACAGCTCGTAAGCATCCGCGGTGTTTGCCGTCCGGGTTTTCTCCCAGTCGCTCTGCTGGCGGCTGCATCCCGAGAGGACCAGCGCCGCGGTGATGGAGAGGACCAAAAACGCTTGTTTGATGACCATTTTCACACTCTGCAGGGCCTTCCGGTTGATACCGCATTCTACTTCGATTCGCGACGCCAAGCTCGTCACACCACGAGTGGTCCCGATAAGATAAGAAGGATCATGACCCAAGAAAAACGCCGCTTCCTGGACAGCAATTCGGCCACGCCCACCTTCATCGGAGCGAATTCGGTGTTTGTAGGCGACATTCGCGGCACCGGCCAATTCGTGGTTTCCGGCGAAGTGCATGGCGATGGCGATCTGGACGGGGCGCTGAATTTATCGGCATCCGGCAGCTGGCACGGGCACGTCCGGGCACAGCAGGCGATCGTCGCGGGAACCATCATGGGCGGCCTGATCGTCAAGGACAAGCTGGAGATCGGCTATACGGCGGTGATTCGCGGCAAGGTCAGTGCGCGCACCGTCGCCATCGCCAAGGGCGCGATCGTCGACGGAGAAATCGAAGTCACGTCGGACACGCCGGTCATGCAATTCGAGGAAAAACGCGACGCCAAAACCGGCGGCGGCTGAATCCCGCCCCACTGTTCGCGAATGGCGACAGAGATTCAAAGTTGGTGTGTTCGCGCGCAATCACGCATCCTTACGCCTAGGCCAACCCTCAAGTGCAATGAAAGAATACGATGTGGTCATCATCGGCGGCGGCATCCATGGCGCCGGCGTGCTCCAAGCCGCCGCGGCGGGCGGGTATAGCGCATTGCTCATCGAGCGCTCGGGGTTGGCGGCCGGCACCTCGAGCCGTTCCAGCAAGCTGATTCACGGCGGACTGCGGTACCTGGAATCCGGGCAATTCGCGCTGGTGCGCGAGAGCCTGCGCGAACGCGCCATTCATCTGCGCATCGCCTCCGAGCTGGTGGAGCTCAAGCCCTTCTATATTCCGGTCTATCGCGACACCCGCCGCCGGCCCTGGCAGCTGAAGATCGGGCTGTGGATGTACGCACTGCTCGGCGGCTTCGATGCGGCCACGCGCTTCGGCAGCGTGCCCAAGAGCGAATGGCCGCAGCTCGACGGCTTGAAGACGCAGGACCTCGATGCCGTCATCCGCTATCACGATGCGCAGACCAACGATGCCTTGTTGACCCGCGCGGTGGTGAAATCGGCCTTGGGCCTGGGCGCGGAACTGGCGATGCCGGCGAAATTCACCCGGGCGGTTTTGAGCGCCGATCACGTGGCCGTGACCTACGCCGCGGCCGGCGCGACGGTGGAGTGCCGGGCTCGGGTGCTGATCAATGCGGCGGGACCTTGGGCGATGCAAGCGGCAGGCGCCGTCGAGCCGGCCATCGCCATACCCGATGTGGACCTGGTGCAGGGCACGCACATCGTGATTCCTCATCCATTGACGGCGGGCATTTATTACGTCGAGAGCCCGACGGACGGACGCGCGGTGTTCGTCATGCCGTGGGCGGGCGCGACCCTGGTCGGCACGACCGAGACGCCGTATCGCGGCGACCCTGACGAGGTGCGCCCGCAGCCTGCGGAAGAGGAATATCTGTTGGCGGTGGTCCGGCACTACTTTCCGGCCTTGAGCAGCTTGACCCGCGACGACATCACGGAGCGCTTTGCCGGATTACGGGTCCTGCCCGCGGCCAGCCAGGCCGCCTTCGACCGGTCGCGCGAGACCATATTCACGACGGATCGAGACGTACGCCCGCGCGTGCTCTGCATCTATGGCGGCAAACTGACAGGATGGCGGGCGGCTGCGGCCCATGTCATGCAGCGTGTCAGCCCCTCCTTGCCGGCACGCACGAAGCGGGCCGAAACGGATCTGTTGATTTTGAGGAGACCGGCATGAAGAAAAGTGGTGTGGTGCTGGCGTCGCTGGCATTGTGCGCAACGCTGGCACACGCGGAGGACTATCTCAGCCCCACCGAGGAGCGGGTCCGTTTGTCCCTGGGCGTCGTGCGCCTGTCCAACAACACCAATCTTCAGCTGGACAGCAGCGCGGGAATCTCGGGCACGCCGGTCAATGCAGAGGATGTGTTCGGACTGGACAAGTCCGACTACGAGGCCAAGATCCAGGCCATGGTGCGCGTCGGCGAGCGCCACCGATTGCGATTCGATTATTTTTCCCTGGATCGCTCCGCTTCCTCCACGTTGACCCAACCCATCGTCTTCCGCGACGTCGTTCTGCAGCCCGGCGATCCTTTGAACTCGGACCTGTCGATCCGCACCTTCGGCATCACCTACGGATATTCGTTTTTGCACAGCGACAAGTACGAAGTCGCCGCGACGCTCGGCGTCAGCGATACCGACATCTCCGCCCGCGCCCGGGTTCAGACGCAGACGCGCCACGTGGATCAGACCGAAGATCAAGCCGGCCCCTTTCCAACGGTGGGATTGGATGCGTCCTATGTCCTGAGCAAGCGCTTCTATTTCGATGGCCGCGCGCAGTACTTGAAGGTTCGCGTCGATCACCTCGACGGATCGCTCGGCATCTACGAGCTGGACGCGCTGTACCGGCTGCGTCCGAACATTTCCTTTGCGCTGGGCTATAGCATGTTGCGGGCGAGCCTTACCTCGAGGCAGACCAATCAGGCGGGATTTTTCGATTTCAACTCGAAGGGTCCCGAATTCTTCGTCAGGATCGCCTTTTAGAGCACGCTGCTCCCGGCACGCTGGTCCGGAGCCTGTTTTGGTGCACGCTCAGGGCGTGCTGGATTCGACGGAGAACTCGACCCGATTGTTCGCCGCCGCGGCCTTGTTCCATTCGGCGGCGGTGAGGCTGTCGGTGCGCGCCGGATACGGCGTGCCGGGGTGCGCGGACCCGGTGCTTTCCAAGGCGACGGTGATGGCGCCCGCCGTGCGCTGGCGCACGCCCGCCACCAAATTCGCAAATGACAACGACTGGCGTTGCTGGCCCGACAGCGCATCATCCAGCGGATTGCCGATCAGATCGCAGCGATTGACGAGCAGCGTCGGGGCCGCGGGAGCATAGCCCTCAGTGGCGTTTCCAGAGAGGCAAAACAATCCCGCGGAACTGGTGATCTTCACGACACCGCGAAAATTCTGGGCCTCGAGTTTCGTCAAAAGATCGCGCAGCACGTCCAAGCGGCTGCGGTCAAAAGCGATTTCGCCGTAGGGCACCGGTTCCACCCGCTGTGGGCTCGACGAAGTTGCGGCCCCGCCGGGCGCAGCGTTTTGCGCACCGCCATTCGCTGCGCCGAGCGCCGTGGTCAGATCCTTGACGGCCGCGGCCAGATCGAGCCTCGAGCGCTGCAACTCGGCATTGCTTGCCTTCAATCCCGCGAGCTCGGCGCGCGCGCCCGCCAAATCGTTGCGCGTGTTCACCCAACCGGCGGCGAATGCGGCCGCGACGAGGCACGCCGCCAAGATGCCGGCGATCCAGGCCCAGGGCGCCTTCGGCGGCGGCGGCGGCGGCGCGATGGGGTCGGTGCCGTGAATCGGCATGGTGTCGCGCACCTCGTTGACGATGCGTGTCGAAAAGCTATCCAGGCTGGCGACGATGAAGCGGCGAATATCCACAGCCTGGTCTTTCACGGCGGTCTCGATGCGCCGGCCCCAATCAAGGGGGCCGCTCCCCCCGGCCTTGGGCGGCGGCCGTTCGACCGGGATGCCGGAGTCGATCTCGACCGGGTGCAGGGCGGGCTCGCCCATGTCGCGCCGATCCGGCAACAAGTGCAGCTCGTACAGTACTTTCGACACGTCGACGGGCCGCACCTGCTTGGGTAGAACCCCCATCGCGCCCAAGGCGCGTGCCTGGCCGACGTACAGCTCCCCCTCCTGCGAGGTGTACATCATGATCGGGATCATCGCGGTTTGCGGATTGCCCTTGATGGCCTTCACCGCCTGCAATCCATCCATGCCGGGCATGAGATGGTCCATGAATATGGCATCGGGACGATTGCTTTTCAGGTATTCGATGGCAGCTTCGGCCGACTCGGCCATGTCGACTTCGATGTCGTACTTTTCGAGCATGCGGCTCAAAATGACGCGAGCTGACTTGGAATCGTCGACGACTAAGGCGCTTTTTCGGGCCATAAGTTTTAGTTTAGCGCAGTCAGTTCAACCCGTGGTCACCGCGCCATCGCTCATGCCCGTCGCGAAATCGCGACGAGCATGCAGCGCGTCCACGCCCGCCGGGCGGAACGTGCCACCCCGCTCACGCGGAATACTCGGACAGGCTCCAGGCTCCTAGGCGGCCGGATCCGCGCTCGGCGATTCCTTGTTCTGCGAGATCCAGGTCAGCGCGGATTCCACATCGGCGAGTTCGCTGGCGGTAAATCCTTCGATCCTGACACCCGTGGCTTCCGCCTTTTTCTTGGCGAGTTCCGCGGCTGCGACGGAATGCACCCACACCAAACCGCGGCGCACTTTGGCCGTGAATTTTTGCTGCTTCTCTTCAGTCATTACCCACTCCTTAAAATTATTAGTGCAGTCTACGGTGCCGCGATGGCGCGGTCCATCCGGCCACTGTAGGCGTTGAGGGCGCGCGAGACCACCCCTATGTATTGGTTGGCCTCGTCCCAACGGCGTTCTTCGATGGCCTCGCGGATTCCCGGCAAGGTCTTGACGCCATATCCGGTATGCATTCCGGGAGCATATATCATGTGCTGGTACCACTCCCGGCCGGGCAGGCCGTGCGAATCCGTCAGGCTTTGCTCGAGTACGGCGAGGGTCGCGTTCACCCGTTCGCGCTTGGGCTGGTTCGCCGGATCGCTGGTCGAATTGAGCCGCGCATATTCCTTGTCGAACGCCTTGGCACTTTGTTCCAGCTTCACGACGGCGTTGTCGAGCTCGGCAAAATTCAAGTAAGGCACCTCGGCGACGCGCGCCGGCGGCGCACGGGGGTTGTCGGGATTCGCGGCCAACTTGTACGCATCGTCATCCAGCAGCTTGGTCAGCTCGCCGGTCTTCGCGCGCATGCCGTCGGCGAGCTTGTGCAGCTCGTCATTGTAGCCGGCAATCGAGGCTGCGAAATCGCTCTCGCGCACCGGGATGAGGTCGGCCTGCGCCGCGCGCAGCATGATGCGGCCCGCCACCCTTGCAAGCGTCACGCCGTATTCGAACTTGGGATCGACGAACCGCCGGAAGTGGTCGAATGAATCGTAGGCGGAGTGATATACGCCATACTGCGTTTCACCCTCGAACCCCAAGTTGACCGAGTTGATCCCCAGATGCTGCAGGAACGGCGTGTAATCCGAGCCGGATCCCAGCGCACCGAGCTGCAGGTCGCCGTTGGAACTCGTCCGTGCGGCCGCATCGCCGCGAATCGGTTCGAAGCTCATGACGCGCCTTTCGGCGAGCGATCGGGCCAGCACGGTCGCGCCGGTTTCCGGATCTTTCACATCCCGAGCCACTTCGCTCAGAAAATGCTGCACGGCGTGGCTGCCCTCGGCCTGCAGAAAGCCGCGCCCGTTCGTATCGGAATTGACGTAAAGCACCGCCTTTTGTTTCAGTTCCGCGGCATGCTGTTCCGCCCACTCCGTGGAGCCCAGCAACCCGGGCTCTTCGCCGTCCCAGCTGTTGTAGACCAAGGTGCGGCGCGGGCGCCAGCCTTCCCGCACCAATTTGCCGATCGACTTGGCTTCCGCCATCAATGCGATCTGGCCGCCGAGCGGGTCGAGCGCGCCGAATACCCAGCCATCGTGATGATTGCCGCGAATGATCCACTGATCGGGCGCCTCGCTGCCGCGAATTTTTGCCACCACATCGTATAGCGGCTTTTGACTCCAGTCGGACAGGACCTTCATGTGGACTTGCGCCGGTCCTGGACCTATGTGATAGGTCAGCGGCAAGCCGCCGCGCCATGACGGCGGCGCCACGCGGCCGCCGAGTGCGGCGAGCAAGGGTGCCGCGTCGGCATAGGAAATGGGCAACACGGGAATTTTCAGCAGGGTCTTGGCATCCTTGAGCGCCAGACGCTTGGCTCCGGGCACGGCTCCCACGCCGGGAGTCAACGGATCGCCGCTGTACAGGGTCATGTCCTGCACCGAACCGCGCTGCACGGCGTCTTTCGGCCGGTACCCGCCTTTTGGATAGGCGTCGCCGACGCCGTAACCATCGTCGCGCGGATCCGAATAGATCAGGCAGCCAATGGCGCCGTGCTCGTAGGCCAGCTTCGGTTTGAGTCCGCGCCAGCCGCCGCCGTAGCGCGTCAGCACGATGCGGCCTTTGACGCTGATGCCTTCGCGTTCCAGTTCCTTGTAGTCGTCCGGCATGCCCTGGTTGACATACACCAGTTCCGCAGTCACATCGCCGTCGGCGCCGTACACATTGTAAGGCGGCAGCTCATCCTTGGTCTGCGTCGAGGTGGCATCGCCTTCGATCGGCGGCTCGCTCAAGAGCGCCTTGAAATGCGTGGGGGCGACGAGTTCCACCGACACTTCGATCGGCGTCGGGTACAGCACGGAAAAGGTTTCGATGGAGGCATCCCAACCCCACTCGCGAAACTTGGCGAGCTGAAATTCCGCGTTCGCCTTGTCGTGCGGCGAGCCCACATGATTCGGCGCCGAGGTCATCTGCTGCAGCCAGGCGCGCAAGTCCGCCGCCGACAGGTCCGAATCGAAGCGCTGTTCCAGCTGCGCCTCGGCCGCGGCGCCCGCGCTCGAGAACCCTTCGAGTTCGTTGGGCTGAGGCGGCGTATCCGCCGCGACGGCAGCCGCCATGCAGAGGCCGGCGAATGCCGCGATCAGTGCGCTCATGCCGCGCGGAATCGTCACTACCACTTGACTCTCCTCTATTCGCGGATACCGGTGCCGCGGTTCAACAGGTTCACCGCCAATGCAAACATCACGGCGGCGGCTGAAATCATGATGGCATAAGCCAGGCGCAATTCGACATCCGAGGTGCCGAGAAAGCCGAAGCGGAATGCGCTCACCATGTACAAAATCGGATTGGCGTTCGAGGCCACGTGCGCCCAGCCGGGCAGCATGGTCACCGAATAGAACACGCCGCCCAGATAAGTCAGCGGCGTCAGCACGAAGGTCGGGAACCAGGAGATCTGGTCGAAATTCTTCGCGAACAGCGCATTGATGAAACCGCCCAGCGAGAAGATGAAACTTGTCAGGAATGCCGCCGTGATGATCGCGGGCACATGCGTGATCGACAAATGGGTGAAGAACAACGAAATGATCGTCACCACCGCGCCGACGAGCACGCCGCGGAGCACTCCCCCCATGGTGTAGCCGGCGACGATCAGCCAATTCGGCAGCGGCGACACGAGAAGCTCCTCGATGTGCTTGCCGAACTTCGCGCCGAAAAACGAGGACACCACATTGCCGTAGGAGGTTTGAATCACGTTCATCATGATGATGCCGGGCGCCATGAACTGCATGTAATCGTAGCCGCCGACCTGGCCGACGCGCCTGCCGATCAAGCTGCCGAAGATGACGAAGTATAGCGTGGCCGTGACCGCCGGCGGCACGAGGGTCTGCCCCCAGATCCGCACGATGCGGCTGAATTCGCGGATGATGATGGTTTTGAAACCGATCCAATCGGTGAGCGCGCGCGACTCGGACATCAAGAGGCCTTCGCGGCGGCGGTCCTGGCGCTGTCGTCGACCAGGCGGATGAACAACTCCTCGAGCCGATTGACCTTGTTGCGCATGCTGTTCACCGCAATTCCCTGCGCCGAGAGCTGCGCGAAAATGTCGTTCAGGCTCTGCGTCTTCGACATTTCGATTTCCAGGGTGTGATCATCGGACAGCACGGCGGTGAAACCCGACAGCCGCGGAGGGGCCGCGCGCGGTTCGCGCAGATTGAAAACGAACACCTCGGTTTGCAGCTTGCGCAGCACGTTTGCCATGCTGTCGCGCTCGATGATGTTGCCGCCCTCGATGATGGCGATGTTGCGGCACAGATTCTCGGCCTCTTCGAGGTAGTGCGTCGTCAGAATGATGGTCGTGCCCCGCGCGTTGATGTTGCGCAGGAACTCCCACATGGAGCGGCGAATCTCGATGTCGACCCCCGCGGTCGGCTCGTCCAGTATCAGCAGGCGCGGCTCGTGCATGAGCGCCCGCGCGATCATGAGACGCCGCTTCATGCCGCCCGACAGCGAGCGCGCGACGGAATTGCGCCGGTCCCAGAGCTGCAGTTGCTTGAGATATTTTTCCGCGCGCTGCTTGGCGAGCGGCCGCGGTATGCCGTAAAACCCGGCTTGGTTCACCACAATGGTGAACGGGCTCTCGAACATGTTGAAGTTGATTTCCTGCGGGACCAGGCCGATGCACGACTTGGCCGCTTCCAGCTCCCGGTCGATGTCATGGCCGAACACTTCGACCGTACCGCTGGTTTTGTTGACCAGCGAAGTCGTGATGCCGATGGCGGTGGTTTTGCCGGCGCCATTGGGGCCGAGCAGCGCGAAAAAGTCGCCCTCATCGACCTCGAGGTCGATGGCTTTGAGCGCTTTGATGCCGTTTTTATAGACTTTGGTGAGTTGTCGGAGGACTAAGGCATGCATACGAGCCGGGTAGACTAAACCTCGCGAGGCTCGCTTGGCAATTGAGCCGCGGCGGCAAGCTGCAGTCCGGAGAGCTGGACCCGGCGCAACGCGGCAGCATCAGGGCGCGCCGCCGCGCCGATTAGGGCGCTCCAGTAAGAGCTGCAGCCGCTCCATCGGGCGGTGAGATTGGGCGCCTCGGCGAGCGCCAGTGAGGGCAGCGCATCGACGGCGATGCCGCGAAAAACCTCGGCCGTGTCGCCATGCAGGCCGAGCAGAAGGTGCGCCGCCAGCCCGGTGCTCGAGGCGAGGTGCCAGGTGTAAAAAAGCGCAAGCTGCACGAACTCGACGGTGTCCGCTTGAACCTTGGGCTCATCCGCGATCCGCCAGGTCCCGATGGTCCGCAGGCGCTCCCGCCAGTAAAGGTCATCGCCGAATCGCAGGTCGAACAAGGCGTAGGGGCAATTCGCAGCCGCGGCGCGCTGCACGGGCAAAAGGCTCGCGACCCGGCGCGCCAATCCCTGCGCGAGCAGCCCGGTACCGGCCAGATCCAGAAACCGGCTGTTCAAGCCGCGCAGCGAAGTCAAATGCGTAGGAGAGACATGGGATTGCTGCGTCCAATTGCCGATAAATGCTTCATGCATAAATCGCTCCTTTTTGCATGGAAAAGCCGCTTGGCAGGCAAGCTAACTTTGTGACAAATTTCTGTCAAATTCTTTTTGATCCCGAAACCGCATGAATTGCGCAAGGAGTGAGCCATGAGAGTGTCCGACGACCGCTATACGAGGGACCGCCAGAAATTTGATCTTGCACTGCGTCTGATCCGCCACGAAGCCCGCACATTCACCATCCGCCAGTGGACGGGCTTGAGCGACGATCGGATCCGCAAGCTGTACCGCAGCTATATATTGAGCGGCGATGCGCACGAGGTCACGCGCCACCGCGGCAAGTCGCCGCGCCAAGCCGCGTTCTTCTTCCGCAATCCGGAATTGAACTTTCACGCCGCGCAGCTCGCGAGCCTGTTCGTCATGTACGGGCTGGTCGGCCCCGGCGAGCGCGGCGTCGAGCCGCGCTACCGCGTGGGCTCGCTGGAGTCCGGGGCATTGCTGTGCCGCGCATACGAAGCCTACTTGGAGATGCACAAGCCGGTGAACATCTCGTTCGAACATGCGTGGTTCCTGCTGCTGGCTTTGGCGCGCCACGATGAAGTCGGCCTCGCCCGCTGCGCGAATTGCGGCGGCGTGCGCGTGCGGGACCTGCTGGCCAAGCGCAAGCTGACCTGCGGCAATTGCGAAGGCGCCATCGAGAGCGCCGCACGGGCTGCCCCCTGCGAGAGCGCCGCGCGGGCGGCCCCCTGCTAGAATCGTTTGCATGCAGCAAAGGAACACCCTGGCCGGTCCATACGTGGACCGCGCCGCGCATTTGCGCAACGACCCCGCGTGGTTTGCGGACGCACTGGCCGACGAACGCAGCCGCTACCTTCCGGTTTGGAATTCGCGCAATCTCATCGTCGAAGGTGCGACGCCGCGTGCCGCGCTGCTCGAGTTGGCGGCCGTGCCCGAACAGCAGCGCAACGGCAACGACCTGATTCTTCTTGGCCGATTCGGCGACATCGATGTGTTTGCCTACGAGATTGAATCGGTCGAACCGCCGCAGGCCGGAGCCGGAACGCGCTTCGAGGATTTGCGCATGGTGGCCGCGCTGCTGCCGGCGGAAGATGCGGGACTATTGGGCTATGCGCGCGGCATGGTGTTGTGGCGGGCCCGGCACCGTTTCTGCGGCACCTGCGGCGCGGCGACGCTCGCCGCCAAGGGCGGCCACGTATTGATATGCACAAACCCCGCGTGCCGGCACGAACAATTTCCGCGCTCGGATCCGGCGATCATCGTTCTGGTCAGCGACGGCGAGCGCGCGCTGCTGGGAAGGCAGGCCTCCTGGCCGGTCGGCCGCTATTCCACGATCGCGGGCTTCGTGGAACCCGGGGAGTCGCTCGAGGATGCGGTGGCGCGCGAAGTGTTCGAAGAGACCGGCATCACGGTGGACCAGATCGAGTATCACTCCTCGCAACCCTGGCCCTTTCCGTCCTCGCTGATGCTCGGCTTCACGGCGCATGCGCTCACGACGCAGATCCTCAGGCGCGATGATGAACTGGAAGATGCGCAGTGGTTCACGCGCGCGGACCTGGCGTCGGGGCGGCCCCTCGTGCCGCCGGGGGTGTCGATTTCCTTCCGGCTGATCGAACATTGGTTCGATGCCGGCGGCGGCCCGAAACTTCGAGAGATTCAGAAGGTCTCGGCTTGGCCTGCGGCGCGATGATCGCTAGCCGCGCTCCCAATGGCCGGGGCGCATGCGCCAGCCGTCCCCCGCCCGCACCCAGGCATGGCCGACCCAGTGATAGCCGGGCCGGCCCGCTACCCAACGGCCCGGCACCCATTCGTGACGGCCGCCGACCCAGCCCCAATAACCGCCGATCCAAACATATCCGGGATACGGCGCGACGCCGACAACTTCAACCCGCGGCGCCGGCGGTGCAATCATGACAACGCCCCCGGCATAATGACCCTGATCGGGGACCACCACGCATGCGGGCAGGGCCACAGCGATGACGAGCCCGAATGCAGCGGCTGCGAGTAGCGACTTGCGTTGATTCATGATCATTTCCTGTTATCAGGGAACATAAGGACGGTAACGTCCTTCGTGCCCCGCCGTTGACGGGATTTTGATCAAGCATACCGCCGTCGCTTACGGAGTACCACCCGAGCGCGGTTTGGATTTGTCGTTGCGCCGGCGGGTCATCCGCTGCTCCGGTGCGGCAGCGGGCGGCGGCGGGCGCACGATGCGCGACTTGAGGCGATACATGGCCTCGTCGGCCCGGTGCACCAACAGTGCGGCATTCTCGCCGTGATAGGGATACATCGATTCGCCGATCGAGGCCGTCAACTGCTGTTGATCGTTGCCGATCCAATAAGGCAGCGACACGCGCTCGCGAATCGCGTCGGCAATCCGGCTCACCGGGAACGGGTCCGGCACTCCCGGCAACACCACCACGAATTCGTCGCCGCCATAACGGCAACAGATATCGCCCGTGCGCACCCGTGCCGAGATGCGCGTCGCCACCGTGATGAGAATTTTGTCGCCGGCCGCGTGTCCATATTTGTCATTGATCGCCTTGAATCCGTTCAGGTCGATGAACAGCAATCCCACGTGCAGATCCTGCAGAACGGCATCGCTGATCGCTGCCTCCAAAAGTTCCAGCATGCGACGACGGTTGTAAAGCCCGGTGAGCCCGTCGCGCTCCGCCAACTTTTGGGCTTCCGCCTCGCGCGCTTTCATCGCCGCCAATTCGCGCATCAAGTGGGCGTTGACGGCGCGCAGGTTTTCGATCTCGTGCAGCTCCGCCGTGCTGATCCGGCGGCCGCGTGAATTCGCATCCCGCAGCGGCAGTTCCCGTGGAGCCTCGAGCGAGTCGCGATCGTTCGAGATCACTTGGTGCCGTGCCTGTGCCATAGTCCTTCCCAGTTTCCGCATAATGCGCCGCCATTGTCGCGGGCTTCTGCATTCGTAGCGATCGGGTCCCACCTGATGCACCTGTCAGATTACACTGACCGGGCGCGTTCACGCCTAGGTTGAAGGAGCCCAATATGTCCTACACGGCAGATCCTCGCGTGCTGTTCGCCGCGGAACGCACGCTGCTTGCCTGGCAACGCACGGCCATCGCACTGATGGGATTCGGTTTCGTCGTCGAGCGATTTGGACTGTTCCTGCAGATGGCCGCGCATCAGTCGGAGTCGGGCGCCTCGCGCGGTTTTTCGCTGGCAGCGGGCGTCTTGTTGCTGCTGCTGGGCGCGGCCGTGGCATTGATCTCCGCGCGTCAATTTCGTCAAATCGCGAAGAACTTGGATCCGTCCGTCATCCCGCCGGGCTATTGGACGCACATCGGCGTGGTGCTGAATGTCGTCATGGCGCTGATTGCAGTCGTGCTGGCCCTGCACTTTCTATTTGCGGCGCAAAGCCCGAGTTAACAGTGCGCGTTGGAGCGCGAGCCCGATTTAACAGTGCGCGTTGCAGCGCACTGTCATCGATCCAGACAAGCTCATGGCTCTATCAGGCGCCCAGCTCCCATCAGGCGCCTAGCTCCCATCCTGGGTCAACCCTCCGGCCGTTGTGCCGTTAAGGGGCATGTGCAAGCTGAAATCGCCGTTTTGCGGTTCGGATTGGGTGCCAAGCCGGGAGATCTCTCGGCAGCCGCGGATGAACCTCGCGCATGGCTGATGGCCCAGATCAAGGGAGCCGTGCCGCTGGCGGTGAATGCACCGCTGGCGCCCTCCGATCAAATTTACGCAGGCCTGCTGGCGGCGCGCGACGAGCGCCAGAAAATGAAGCAGGAGTCCGCGTCCGAAGGCCAGGATGCGAAGGTCGTCTTCAATGCCGTCCGCGAAGCCTATCAACCCCATTACCGCGCACAGGTCCTGGCGCGCGCGCAGAGCGCCGCGCTGACCTCTCGGCCGTTCGCCGAACGCCTGGTGCACTTTTGGTCGAATCATTTCGCCGTGTCCGCGGACAAGGGCGTGGTGTTCGGCCTCGCCGGCACGCTGGAGAACGAGGCCATCCGGCCGCATGTCGGCGGGCGCTTTGTCGATCTGTTGACGGCGGTGGAGCAGCACCCCGCCATGATCGCCTTTCTCGACAATCAATCCTCGGTGGGCAAGGATTCCACCGCCGCGCTGTTCGCGGCGCGATCTCGCAACGCGGACCTGCGCCAACCCAAACGCCGGTTCGGCATCAATGAAAACCTGGCGCGCGAGATTCTTGAATTGCACACATTGGGCGTCAACGGCGGCTACAGCCAGGCCGATGTCACGAGCTTCGCAGAGATCATAACGGGCTGGTCGATCGGCGGCGGCAAGGGCCGGCTGGCGGGAGGCGTGCCAGGCCGCTTTTATTTCCGCGATAACTTGCACGAGCCGGGTCCGAAAATGTTTCTCGGCAAGACCTACACGGAGCAGGGCCAGCGCCAGGGCGAGGCCGTGCTTGCCGATTTGGCACACCGGCCCGAAACGGCCCATTTCATCGCCACCAAGCTGGTGCGGCATTTCATCGCGGATGATCCGCCGCCGGCCGCGGTGGAACGGGTCGCGCGCGCCTTTCTGAAAACCGGCGGCGACCTGCCGTCGGCGTACACGGCGTTGATCGACTCTCCCGAGGCCTGGGACCCCAATGCGCGCAAATTCAAAACCCCCGAGGATTTCGTCTTCTCGACCTTGAGGGCATTGAACGTCTCGCCCGCACAACCTGAGGAAGTGATTCGAACCTTCGATCTGTTGGGCCAGCGGCAATACACGCCCGGCTCCCCCGCGGGCTGGCCGGATACCTCGAAGAGCTGGGACGGCTCCGATGCGCTCATGCACCGCGTGCTGTGGGCGTCGCGCGTCGGCGCCAAGTATGAAAGCGGCGTGGAACCAACCGATCTCGCGGCCGCAAGCTTAGGCGGCTATGCGCGCCCGGAAACCCTGACCGCCCTGCGCCGCGCCGCCACCTCCGGCCAGGCGGTGGCGTTGTTGTTGATGAGCCCCGAGTTTCAACGGAGATAGCCATGCCGCGGCCTGCGCAAATGAACGCCAACCGGCGACGCTTTCTGATCGGCGCGGGCGCGCTGGCCGCGAGCGCGACGATACCCCGTGCACTGTTTGCCCATACCGGCGGATCGTCGCGCCTGGTGGTCGTCATCTTGCGCGGCGCGCTCGATGGCCTGGCCGCCGTACCCCCTTATGCGGATCCTGACTACGCGAGTTTGCATCGCGAATTGGCGATCGCTGCACCGGGGGGTCCCGACGGCGCATTGGCACTGAACAACACCTTCGGGCTGCATCCTTCCTTGAGCTTTTTGCACGAGCGATTCGCGGCGGGCGAACTGGCCGTCTTCCATGCCGTGGCCTCACCCTACCGCGATCGATCGCATTTTGACGGTCAAAACGTGCTGGAGAATGGGCTCACGCGGCCCATCGGCACGGCCGACGGCTGGCTCAATCGGGCGCTCGCCGCATTGCCGCGCGCCAAAGGACAAGCGGCCGATCGTGCCGTGGCCATCAGCCAGAACGTGCCGCTGATTTTGCGAGGCGAAGCCTCCGTGATGTCCAAGTCGCCGCAAGCCACGCCGGATGTCGATGAGGATTTGTTGGCGCGCCTGGCGGACCTGTATTCCAAGGACGATTGGTTCTCAGCTCGATTGAGCGAAGCGGTGCAGACCGAGAAAATGGCGGACGGCGCGGTGGATACGGGCGTAAAAGCCGCGGGGCCGGTGCGCGCGGGTTATCCGGATCGCGTCGGCGCCGTGGCGCGCATGGCATCCGAGCTGATGCGCAGCGACGGCGGTCCCGAGATCGCCGTCATCGAGGCCAGCGGTTGGGACACGCATGCCAATCAAGGCGGCGCCAAAGGCCTCTTAGCCACGCGCTTGGGCGGACTCGATCAGGGCATGAAGGCGCTGGCGGATGGCTTGGGACCGCTGTGGCCGCAGACTGCGGTTCTCGTCGTCACGGAATTCGGCCGGACCGCTGCGGTCAATGGCACGCGCGGCACCGACCACGGAACCGGCGGTTGCGCCTTCCTCGTGGGGGGCGCGGTTCGCGGCGGACAGGTAATCGCCGACTGGCCGGGCCTCCGTCGCGCGGCACTGCTCGACAATCGCGATCTCAAGCCCACGCTCGATCTGCGCAGCGTATTCAAAGCTGTTCTCGACGAGCACATGCACGTCGATGCGAATACTCTGGCCAAACGGGTCTTCCCCGACAGCAGCGGCGCGCGCCCTCTCCAAGGGCTGATACGCGCCTAGGAACCTGGGCTCCCGCTGCCGTCAGGGCGAAATCTACATCCCCGATGATTCCACGCCGGAATTCATCGCCGGCGGCATGTCCGGCTCGGCCGGCATGGCAGGCGGCGCAGCCATCGGCGGCTGCATCGGTGGCGCAGGCTTGGGCTTCGGCGGCGCTTTCGCAATAACGGGCTTCGGAGCAGCAGGCTTCGGAGCGGCCGCAATTGCCTTCTTGGGCGCCGCCTTTTTGACGGCTTTCTTCGCTTTCGCCTTGACCTTTTTCTTCGCCTTCACCGGCCGCGTCTTTCTCTTCGCGGCGCTCTTCTTGGCCGAGCGTTTCACCGAACTGCGTTTGGCCTTCGCCATCGGCCGCTTCGACTTTCGCTTTTTCGACTTGCTCTTTTTTGCCATGATCATCCTTCTCCTGGAACATCGTTCGAACTCGCCGTGAGAGTAGCCCTGAAAAAGTCTGCTGTCATCTGTGCGTGAACACTGGAGTCGCTCATGCGTATTGCGTAGGCTGCCTCGGGTGTCCACCACCGAACAAATTCACCCGATAAAAGATGTCTGGCTGAGACCGCGGCGCGTATTCCGTGAACTGGCGGCACGGCCGATCGGCGCCACCGATTACCTGTTGGCGGCGGCTCAAGGCGTCGCCACCTCCGTCATGGTGGGCCGGATCCAACTCTCCCCACCGGGCGCCACCGCAGGCCAGATCCTTGGCAGTGCCTTCACATTCGGCTCCTTGGTGGGCGTGGTCAGCATGTACCTATTCGCCGCCATCTATGGGCGCCTGGGCGCGCGCGCCGGCGGCAAGTCCGCGCGCAACCAAGTATTTCATGTACTGGCGTATGGCGGCATTCCCGTGGCGGCGTCGCTGGTTTTGTGGATATTCACGGCACTCTTGGTCGGCGATGCAGCCATTGTCGCCAAGCCGGCCGTGGAGGTGGATGGGTTCGTCGCCTTCGTCCTACGCGCGCAGTTCGTGGCCTACCTGCTGCTGCTGTTCTGGAGCATCGTTCTGCAAGTCATGGGATTCAGCGAGATCATGGGACTGACCACACGCAAGGCGTTCGCCGTCTGGGTGCTGGGTCAGCTGCTATGGTTGCTCGCGGCCTTCGTCTTGAGCATCTTCACGCTTTCAGCGCCCGGCGCGCCGCAGTAGGAACCGGTCCGCCCGTATTCATACGGGCTCTTATGACTTGGATGGCCCCGTGGCGGCCGAGTCGCCGGCATCGCTCGCGTCGACCGCATCGCCGGCCGCGCGCGGCGCCTCCGGAATGATGGGTGTGGGCGGGAATATCGGCGGCGGCGAGTGCAGCCGCTCGATCACCGACTTGGCCACATCCGCGGCCGAACGCATCGTTCTTGAAGCTTTCGGGGCACGCGGTTTCGAGGCACGCCGCCGTGCAGTCTTTTTGGGAGCGGATTTGGGAGCGGATTTGGGCTCGGCCTTCGGGGGAGCAGCCTTTTGCGCGCGGACGGGTTTCCCCGCCGCCGGCTTCTGAACCGAGGCGGCCGCCGCGTCCACCTTGCGCCGCGCCTCCTTCGCCGCCCTCTTTTCCAATTTGAATAATTTGCGCGCCTCTTTGAGTGCCGCCTTGGCCTCGCGAACCTTTGCCTTGGCGGCGGCGGTTCGCGCGGCAGCCTTGGTTGCAGCAACCTTGAGTTGTTTGATGGGAGATTGGGTGGTCATTTACGGCAGCACACGCATTAAGAATTGACGAATATCGGCGACTTCCTCGGCGCAAACGGCATGCGCCATGGGGTACTCGTGCCATTCGACGTTATACCCCTGGGCTTGCAGATAATCCCGCGATTTCAGCCCCAGCATCGTGGGAACCACGCCGTCGAATTGTCCGTGGGCCATGAGTATCGCCGTGGCGTCGTTGGCCGGCTGCCGTTCGGCCTTGAAGGCGCTTTCACGCGGCAAGTAGCACGATAGTGCCATGACGCCGGCCAGCTTTTCTGTCAGGCGCGGCGCGGTATACAGCGAAACGGCGCCCCCTTGGGAAAATCCCGCGAGCACGATACGGCTCGCCGGAACGCCGCGTGCGACTTCACGGGCGATCAGTTTCCGAACCTGATTGTCGGCATCTTGAAATCCCGCGGCATCTTCGACGGCCTTCCGATCCAACCCAACGATGTCGTACCAGGCGCGCATGCGCATTCCGCCATTGATGGTCACGGGGCGGACCGGGGCGTTGGGAAAGACAAACCGCCAGGCGCGCGATCTTTGCGGTACCAGTTCCGGAACAATGGGTTCGAAATCGTGTCCGTCAGCGCCCAATCCGTGCAGCCATATGACGGCGGCGTCCGGCTGCGGCGCCGTCTCTACTTCGATGGTTTCCAGCATCGACTTAATGTACCCGGAAATCTCACTCAACTCGACTGCCTGACACTCGGTATATTCGCGGCATGCCCATTTCCTTGAGCCATCTGCGCCGCTACGCCATCGCGCGTTCGCTGTTCAAACCGACCACTCTGATGCGCGCCATCGAGAAGCTGGGATTCGTTCAGGCTGATCCCATCCGGGCGCCCGCTCGCGCGCAGGACCTGACCCTGCGCCACCGCGTCACCGGTTATCGCGCAGGCGATCTGGAACGCCGCTATCCGAAGCTGGCGCTCGAGGAGGATTTTTTCGTCAATTACGGTTTTCTTCCCCGCACCCACCACGCCTTGATGCATCCGCGCAGGGTGCAATCGAAAGCGTCGCCCGTTCGCGCCAAACGTGTGGAGGCGATCCTCGCTTTCGTGCGCGAACGCGGTGCGGTGCACCCGAGAGAGGTGGACGCGCACTTCTCGCATGGACGCGTGACCAATTGGTTCGGCGGGTCATCGAACGCCAGCACCCAACTGCTCGATCACATGCACTATCGCGGCCTGCTGCGGGTGGCCAGGCGCGACAGCGGGACGCGCGTCTACATCGCGCGCGAGACGGCCCTGCCGCTGATCCCCGTTGCGGCCATCGCGGTGAAAGCAGCCGGCGCGGAAGCGGCCGGCGCATCGAACATGGACGCGCTGGTCGATGTCATCGTGCGCAAATATGCACCGCTGCCGGCCGGCAGCCTGGGGTTTTTGGTGAATCGCCTGCAGTACGGAGCACCGCAATGGGCCAAGGAACGCGCGGCGGCCCTGGCCCGCGCCAAGCAGCGTCTCGGCCACTTACGCGTCGGCGGCATCGAGTGGTATTGGCCGGCAGAGGAACGACCGCAATCCCAGCGGTGGGGACCCGACGATCAGGTGCGCCTGCTCACGCCCTTTGATCCCGTGGTGTGGGACCGGCGCCGCTTCGAAATATTCTGGGACTGGGTCTATCGCTTCGAGGCCTACACGCCAGCGCCGAAACGCAAGCTGGGCTATTACGCCTTGCCGCTGCTCTGGCACGATCGGGTCATCGGTTGGGGCAATGTGGCTGTTGCCGATGGGATTTTGAGCGCGGACTTCGGCTACACGGACGGCAAGGCGCCGCGCAGTCTGACGTTTCGCGCAGCGCTGGATGCGGAGTTGGACCGGCTGCGCGCATTCCTGAAGACCTAGCAGCCTGTCGCGCTCTCCGCCTCGGTGCGACCAACGCAGGATGATGGCGGGAATTGCTGCGGATAATGGTTCTCTAAGGCGACAACAACAGGAATGAGGAATGCGCCATGCAAATGTCCTATGCGGTATGGATGGGATTGCTTCTGCCGGCGCTGTGCGGAGCGCAAAGCGCGTTCGACGGGACTTGGAGGCCCGATCCCCAAAGACCCAGCCAGGCGAAGACCGAGGCCGCGGTGCTCGCCAACAGCGAATATCAATGCCCGACCTGTACGCCGCCGTACACGGTCAAGGCCGATGGGCATGATCAGCCCATCGCCAATCCCTATTACGACAGCATCAAGATCGCGATTATCGACGATCGCACCATCACCAGGACGCTCAAGAAGGGCGGCAAAGTCTCCGCGGATACGCGAATAACGGTCTCTGCGGACGGCGCCAGCAAGACCGAAGTGCAAACCCTCATCGGCATGGCGCCGGTCCCCATTGAGCTGACGGCGAAGTTCGTGCGGGTCAGCAAGGGGGCGTCAGGATCTCATCTGGTGTCGGGCGAATGGCAGATGACCGAAATGGAGGTTTCCAATCACGCCGAAGACACGAACTTCAAAGTGAGCGGCGGCGCGTTGTCGATGTCCGATCGAATGGGCCGATCCTTCACCGCGAAATTCGACGGCACGCCGGCCCCTTACAAGGGCAGCGACGAGTTCAACGGCGTTTCCCTGAAACTGATCGACGAGCGGACGATCGAGGAATCCGATCTGGACAACGGCAAGGTCGTGAAAATCTCGCGCTGGGCGCTCGCACCGGACGGCCAGACCATTCACGCACGCTTCGACGACACGCGCGGCCATGTTCAGGAGCAGGACGGCCATAAGGTGAAGTAACAGAACCGAGCTATTTCATCTTTGGTTTGGGTGCCCGCGCCACGCCGGATCGGATCTTCTCCGCATCAGCGGGAGTCGCCGGATTGTAGATGACCATGCTCAGATCCGGCCGACCGTCGACCGCGAACGCGGAATATTCGAAGGCGATGGGGCCGAGTATCGGATGGCGCATGTGCTTGACGCCCTCGCCATGGCTTCGCAGATCGTTGTCCCGCCAGAGTGCCTTGAACTCGGGGCTGAGCCGGCAGAGTTCATCGACGAGAGGTTCCACTTCCGCGGCCGCCCCTGCACGCGCGGCGTCCACCCGGAACGCGCTCACGACGAAGCGCGCCACGCTTTCCCAGTCGTATTGGGCGGCGCGGACGCGAGGATCGAGGAAGATGAGCCGCAGGATATTGCGCTGCTGCGGCGGCAGCGATGCATAGTCGGTGAGCATCACGGTGGCCGCCCGGTTCCAGGCGACCACGTCCCAGATGGCGGTTCTGATGAGAGCGGGGCTCGGCTCCAGCGCATCGAGCACGCGTTGCAGCCGCGGCGTAACGACTTCGTCCTTGCGGTAGCGCACCTCCGGGGGGCGGCCGAGGCCGAGCAGGAAAAGATGCTCGCGCTCGACATCGGTCAGCATCAGGGCCCGTGCAATCCGGTCGAGCACGTCGGCCGACGGCGCGCCGCCGCGTCCCTGTTCGAGCCACGTGTACCAGGTGGGGCTGATGTTGGCGCGCTGTGCCACTTCCTCGCGGCGCAGGCCCGGTGTGCGCCGGCGCTGCTGCGCAAAGCCGAACGCCGCCGGATCGAGCTTTGCACGGCGATGCTTGAGAAAGCCGCCCAGCAGGTTTTCGGTCGCCAACCAAGCTCTCCCTGTTATCAACTATACCCTGATAATGTCACTACTTTACCAGAATAATGCCAGGGCAGACACTGGGCCCCTCACGAAAATCTGGAGACTGCCATGCGTGTGTTTGTCACTGGAGCAACCGGTTGGGTCGGCTCGGCCGTCGTCAAAGACTTGATCGGCGCCGGCCATCGCGTGCTCGGCCTGACCCGCTCGGACAAGGGAGCGAAAGCGCTCAGCGCGGCGGGCGCCGAGGTCCATCGCGGCTCTCTCGCCGATTTGGACAGCCTCAAAAGCGGTGCGGCGCAGTCGGACGGGGTGATCCACGCGGCCTTCAATCATGACTTCTCGAAGTTCGCGGAGAACTGCGCGGAGGATCGACGCGCCATCGAGGCGATCGGCGTTGTGCTCGAAGGGTCTGAGCGACCGCTGCTCGTGACGTCCGGCGTGGCGCTCCTCGCTCCTGGCCGCGCGGCAACCGAGGAGGATGTGCCGCCTTTCAACTCGCCGTCCTATCCGCGCAAGTCGGAGGCGGCGACGGCCGCGCTGGTGGCGCGCGGCGTGCGGGCATCAACGGTCCGACTCGCCCCGTCGGTTCACGGCCACGGCGATCACGGCTTCGTGCCCATCCTGATCGGAATCGCGCGCGAAAAAGGCGTCTCCGCCTATATCGGCGATGGGCGCAATCGCTGGCCCGGCGTACACCGGCTCGACGCGGCACGCGTCTTTCGGCTCGCACTGGAGCGGGGCGCCGCCGGCGGCCCGTTCCATGCCATCGCCGAGGAGGGCGTGCCGTTCAAGGCGATCGCCGAGGTGATCGGGCGGCGGTTGAACATTCCGGTGGTCTCGAAATCTCCGGCAGAGGCGGCGGAGCATTTCGGCTGGTTCGCCATGTTCGCGGGCATCGACGCTCCAACCTCGAGCGAGCGGACACAGTCGCTGCTGGGTTGGCGGCCTGAACAGCCGGGACTCATCGCCGACCTCGATCATCCCGCCTACTTCGCTCAGTAGTGCCGGTGCGATCGCGGCCCTGACGCAAACGCCCTCGCGGATGCGAGGGCGTTTGCGCGTCCTGGAAGGACTACACGGCCTATGCTCATTGCGGATTGCGCGAGGCGGTTGCGGAGCCCGAGCCCGAAGCATCGAGCGACGTTCCGCTGTTCGAATGCTGGGCATCGACCGCTCCCGAGCCGTTCGCCGCGACTGCTCCCTTGCGGCTCTCGGCATTCACGCCGCCCGCGCCGGCGAGGCTCGCCGAGGATGAGGGCTTTTGTGCCGTCGCGGCGGGCGCGGCGGAAGGAGCGGTGCGGGGCGTGACAGTCGGTTTGGACTGCTGCGCCTGGGACGGCTGCGCCTGAGCCGCACCATTCGTCGCCGTCGACGCGCCATTGATTGCCGCGCTATTGACTGCGCCCGAGGCAGCGTTCGAGGTGGCAGTCGATACCGCCGGCTTGGAAACCGCGGCCGCCGATTCCGCCGAACCCGTCACGCCGGCAGCGCCAGCGGTTCCAGTCTTGGAAAGGTTGCCGGCGGCCTGTGCCGCCGCATCGCCCTTATCCAAGCCTTCTTTTGCAACGTCTTTCGCACCGTCTTTTGCGACGTCTTTTGCGCCGTTTGCCGTCTTTGCGGCGCCGGCAACGGGGTGCAATTTGGGTTTGTCGAGCGACCCGTTGACGGCCCCTTGGCCCTGCAATGCGCCCTGACCGGACACGCCGCCGAGACGATTCATTCCTGACACGCCGGAAAGGCTGCCGCCCAATCCACCACCTATTCCACCACCAACACCGCCGCCCAAACCGTGGGCATAGGCGGGCGTGATGACTGCCAACGCGGCGGCGACGCTGACTGCAGCAATGATCTGTTTAGTGTTCATCGTCGGTCTCCTTGACCGCAGCACATCGCGCGGCCTTCACCAGGGGATACGAGCGCCCCGCGGTGTTTCATCCATGGCCGCAATATTTTTTTTAGGTGCCCGAATCAGCGGTCCGGTTGGCCCAAATCGCTGCGGTAATCGGCCCCCACGAGGCCGTAGCCATATGTCAAATCGCGGCCTGGGGCGCCAAGATCGATGGCGCTTTTCGCCAGCGAGTCGATCGCCGCGTTGCTTTGCCTCAAGTCGGGCGCCATGACGGATGGCGCCAGCAGCGCCGCCACGATGGGTGCCGCGAACGAGGTGCCCCGCACCGGCGAATATTTTCCGCCGAGATCGGCTGCCGCCATATCGGCGCCGGGCGCCGCGAACATCACCTGGTTGCCGCGCGCGGCTTCAACGAGCACGCGCCGATGGGAATCCACCGCCGTCACGCCGACGACATGCGGATAGGATGCCGGATAGAGCGGCGGCGCTGCCGGCCCGTCGTTGCCCACGGCGGCAACCAAGACATATCCTCGGGCGGTCAACGCGCGCACGATCTGGGCCAGCGCGGCATTGTCCGGACCCACCAGGCTGACGTTGATCACGGCGATCCGCTGTTCCGCCAACCACGCAAAGGCAGCGGCCAACGCATCGACCGCACCGCCCGTCGGCGCGTTGCAGTACACATCCGCCGCGTACAGCTCGGCCCTGTTCAACACCCCATGAAAGCGCGCGGATTGACCCACGAGCAAGGAGGCGACCGCCGTGCCGTGCGCGCTCGCAAATTCGCGGCCGCCACATCCCCAGGGATGGATCAGCGCGTCGTGAAACGCCGGATGCGCACTGTCGATACCGGAATCGATCAAGCCGACGCGGGGCAGCGGCTGCCCGGAAGGGCCGGCGCCGATGGCTTGCGGCGCAGGCGTATCGCTCGACGCCGCGGGCAAGACCATGCCGACGCCGGTATAGATGTGATTGAAATCATACGTGCCCGTTGGATCGGCCGCGCGCAACTGACGCAGCGCCTTGACGATGTTCATCGAGGACGGGATTTGGAGGACGACCAAGTGAATATCCAGATCGCCGACGATTTGTTCGCGCGCCACCCTAAAGCCAATTGCCTGCGCGGCGTCGATCGCCTGCGGCGAGGGTGAAAGGGCCAACAGCTCATCGCGAACGATCGGGTTGCCGCGCGGATCCCTGGCCACGGTGCGCGGGTTGGAGCGGATCAAGCGGTCAATCAAGGCATGCCGCACATCGCTGAGCTGGCCGAGGGAATCGGCGGCGGTCTGGCCCGCCGTTTGCGTCAGTTTCTGAACCGGCAGCGGCGGCAAGGGCGCAACCGGCAAGCGCAGCTGTGCCTGGGCGGAATTGACAACCGCCATCGCGAACACTATGCAGATGACTACACGCATGAAACTTTTGGGTCCCTGGGGTTACGCGCGCGGCTCATATGGAATACTCATACCGGCTCCAAACATGCGGGGATTAAACATCAACTCTCGAACGTCTTCCTCATGAGTACGAACGAAAGCGTGCAAAACGTCCAGGAACAGATCGTCGCCCTGCTGCCTCGCTTGAGGCGCTTTGCACGCAATCTGGTCCGCAACCCGCATGATGCCGACGACGTCGTGCAAATCGCGGTAGAGCGGGCGCTGCTGCGATTGGATCAATGGCGCAGCGATGCGCGCTTGGACAGCTGGCTGTTCAAGATCGTGCGCAACGCCTGGATCGACGAGGTGAGGGCGCGTGGACGGCGGGCTAAAATTTTTATGGCGGAGGAAGCAGGTGAACACATCGGAGAGAGCGCCATGGAACGGGAAATAGAGCGCTGGTCCGCCGAGACCGCCTTGGCGCGGCTGCCGGAGGATCAGCGCCTGGCAGTCAGCTTGGTATTGATCGAGGGGCTGTCCTACAAGGATGCGGCCGAGGTGCTCGAGGTGCCGCTGGGAACATTGACGAGCCGGCTCGCGCGCGGACGCGAGGCGCTGCAAACCATGCTGCGCCTGCCGGAAGGGGAGCCTTCATGACAATCTCGGACGAAACACTCATGGCCTACGCGGATGGTGAGCTCGACGCGGCAACCCGCGCGAGCGTCGAGGCGGCCATGCGGGCGGATCCGGAAATGGCCAAGCGCGTGGCGCGCCACCGTGCGCTGCGCGAGGCGATGCAGGGAGCTTTCTCCGGCGTGTTGGAAGAACCGGTGCCCGAGCGGTTGATCGCCGCAGCCCGGGGGCAGAACAGCGCGCCCAAGGGCGCCGTGGTCGATCTGTCGCTCGTGCGCGAGGCGGCGCGCAGGAAGACTGCCTCCGGGCCACGGCGCTGGCAACCGGCCGCCATGGCGGCCAGCTTGGCTTTAGGAGTAGGCCTCGGATTTCTGGCCTGGCATGGACCTGGCGCGTTGATACGGCCCGGATCCGGCGGAGGGTTGGTCGCGACTGCCGCCCTTGCCGAGGCGTTAGCCACCCAGCTGTCCGACGATCGCTCGCCGGCCCGGGTCGCGGTCACGGGTTTGAGCTTTCGCAGCAAATCGGGCGAGTACTGCAGAACATTCTCCTTGACCGGGACCGATGCGAGTTCGGGGTTGGCGTGCCGTGAAGGCAACGACTGGAAGATCAAAGCATTGGCGGAATCGCCGCGCGCCGCAACGAATTCCGGCAATTTTCGCACGGCGGCGTCGGCGGACTCCCCCGCCATTCGCGCGGCCGTTGAAGCCTCGATCGATGGCGAACCGCTGGATCACGCCGGCGAGATCGCCGCGCGCCAGGCCGGATGGGCGGTGGCGACGCGCTGACCCGGAGGCTGTCCGTTGCCGAGCGGGCGACGGCTCGCGCCCCGGAATGCATCCTATTGACAGTGCATTTTTATGCAATATACTTGCGATTTTATGCAAGGGTAGACAATGCTCAGGTCCGAGCCCGAACACAGCAATGCGCCGGCGCGCCGAACCATGCTCGCGAAAATCATTCGCGAGCAGAATGTGGGGCGTCAGACGGAGCTCGTGGATCTGCTGCGCAAGCTGGGCCATGTCGCGACCCAGTCCAGCGTGAGCCGGGATCTGCGCGAGCTCGGCGTCGCCAAAATGGGCGATCGCTACGTGCTGCCCGAGACGGCTCTTACGCCCAAGAACGACTTTGCGGCACTGAGGCAGTTCGTCAGCGCGCGGCTCACGGCAGGCACCAATCTCACCGTGTTGAAAACGACCATTGGCTCGGCGCAAAGCGTGGCGGTCGCCATCGATTCCGCCCAATGGCCGGAAGTGGTCGGCACGATTTCCGGCGATGACACGATTTTCATTGCCACCTCAGGCGCGGCCGCGCAGCGCAAGCTAAGCGATCGCCTGCTCGCCCTCTTCGGACGCTAGGAGCCCATGTGAGTACCACTTCCGGCCAAGGCGCCGAGCCCATTCTCTTGGCCTTTTCCGGCGGCCTCGATACCTCGTTCTGCGTCCCGTGGCTGAAGGACACCTATCAACGCCCCGTCATCACGGTGACCGTCGATACCGGCGGCATCGACGCGCAAGCGGCCAAATCGCTGGCCGAGCGCTCAGTGCGCCTGGGCGCCGTCGAACATCATTTGATTGACGCAAAGAGCGCGTATTTTGAGCAGGTGCTCAAATTCTTGATCATGGGCAATGTTCGCCGCGGCAATGCGTATCCGCTGTGCGTCGGCGCCGAGCGCGTGCTGCAGGCGCAGACCATTGCGCAAATGGCGCTGTCGCTCGGAACCAAGATGGTCGCGCACGGCTGCACGGCCGCGGGCAACGACCAAGTGCGTTTCGAAGTCGCACTGCGCACCCTGGCGCCCGAACTCGAGATCATCGCCCCGGTACGCGACCGCGCGTTCAAGCGGCCTGAACAGCTCAAGTATCTGCAAGAGCATAACCTGCCCGTGCCGCCGTTCGGCGCGGCCTATTCGGTGAATCGCGGTCTCTGGGGCGTCACCATCGGCGGCAAGGAAACGCTCACCTCTCACGGCAGCATTCCCGACGATGCCTGGGTGCTCTCCAAGGACGCGTTCACGCATCCGCGCGCGGCTGAGCGGCACACGATTGGCTTCACCCAGGGCGTCCCCGACAGTCTCGACGGCCGATCTCTCTCCGCCGTGGCCGTCATAGAAGCACTCGAAACACTCGCCGGCCCCTTCGGCATCGGCCGCGGCATCCACCTGGGCGATACCGTGATCGGCACCAAGGGCCGCGTCGCCTTCGAAGCGCCCGCCGCGGAAGTGTTGCTGACCGCGCACCGCGAGCTTGAAAAGCTCGTGCTGACCGGCAAGCAGTCCCGCATCAAGGAAAGCGTGGCGCAGCCGTATGGCGACCTGGTGCATGAAGGTCAGCACTTGGACCCGGTGTGCCGGGACATCGAGGCGCTGCTCGAGTCCTCGCAGACGCGCGTCAGCGGCGAGGTGAAGGTCTTGTTCCGCCCGGGATCCGTTTTTATTGAAGGTGTGAGCTCGCCCTACTCCCTCATGGCCGCATCCAAGGGCGTGTACGGCGAGTCCGCGGGCGAATGGACGCCCACCGATGCGCTGGGTTATTCGAAAATGCTGGCGCTGACCGGAGTGTTTTACAAGCGCGCGGGAACGAACCAATCATGAACAGCATGCGCACGATGGTCGTTGACAAGATCGCCTCGGTGACGCTGGCGTGCGGCCTGTCGCACGAATTGCGAATCGCGCCGGAGATCCCCTGCGAGGAAGGCCTGGTGCTCGTGGTCGAGATCCTCAACAACAAGGCCAACTACAACACCTTGGAGCTGATCAGCGGGCGCATGGCGAAGGTGGTTCGCGGCGATATCGTGGTCGGCGCCTTGGGCCATCGCAAAGCCTTGTTCGGTTATTCCGGCCACATTCCCGCGGCGCTCAAGCCCGGGGACGTCATTCAAATGCTCAACATCGGCGGCGTGCTGGGGATCTGCGATTCGGCGACCCAGGATAAAGGCAAGCCCTTCGATTGCAAGGTCTTGGGCACGGTACTGACCTTCCCCTACCTGGGCGAGCGCATCGGTGTTCCCGCCAAGGTCGGCTACAAGGCGCTCGACTACAACGCGCCGCTGGACGCGCGCGGCGTGCCGGTGGTGGCCCTCGCCGGTACCTGCATGGAAGCCGGCAAGACCGCGGCCGCCGCGGCCATCATTGCACGCATGCGCCATCGCGGCTTGGTGGTCGATGCGTTCAAGGCCACGGGCGTATCCCTGCGCCGCGACGTCATGGCCTTCGAGGATTCGGGCGCGCGCCGCACTATGCTGTTCACCGATTTAGGGATCGTGACCACGACGGCGAAATGCGGACCTGCGCTCACGCGAACCATGCTCACGGAGATGTCCGCGGGGCAGCCGGACGCCATCGTGTTCGAGCTGGGCGACGGCCTGCTCGGTACCTACGGCGTGGAATCGATCCTGCAGCAGCCGGACATCAAGGCCGCGCTCACCGCGGTGGTCCTGTCGGCGAACGATCCCGTCGCGGCCTGGGGCGGCGTGAAACTGCTGCGCGAGCGCTTCGGCATCGAACCGTGCGCGGTCACAGGTCCCGCGACCGACAATCAGGTGGGCATCGAAATCATCCGCGAGCAAATGAACGTCGAGGCCTTCAATGCCATCAGCCATCCTGCGGATCTCGGCGATCACATCATCGCCTCGCTAGGATTGCGCAATGTGCGCGAATCGAAAGTGGTCGGCGAATGAGCGCTCCGACGCCGGCCATTGTGCTGGGCGGCACCGGCTATGTGGCCGGCGAGCTGCTGCGCCTGATCGCCGGTCATCCGCAGCTTGAAGTCGCGGCAATCCTGTCCGACAGCCAGCCGGGCGCGCCGGTCGCCGACGCATTCGCCCACTTGCGCAGCGCCTATCCCGACCTCAAATTTGCCGCGCCCGACGAGTTGCACGCGGTGATTCGCCGTGAACCGGTGTCGGCCTTGTTTTCCGCCGCGCCGCACGGCGTTTCGGCCGCCATCGTCGATCGATTGCTGGCGGCGGCGACAGCGGCGGGCACTCGCGTGCATTGCGTGGACATCTCCGCCGACTTTCGCTATTCCAGCCAGGCCGCCTACGAGGCGGTATACAAGCATGCGCATGGCGCCCCGGCCAGAATTCGCGAGTTCACCTGTGCCGTGCCGGAGCATCTTTCGAAGTCGCCCACACCGCACGTCGCGCATCCGGGGTGTTTCGCGACCGCGACGCTGCTCGCCAGCGTACCGTTGCTGGCGCTCGGGCTGACCGACACGCGTCTTTTCGTCACCGGCATCACCGGCAGCACCGGTTCGGGCCGCAAGCCCGTGGAGGCCACGCATCATCCGCATCGGCACAGCGATCTGTACAGCTACGGCGCACTCAGCCATCGCCACGTGCCTGAAATCGCCGCCTGCGCGAAGCTGGCCACGGGCATCGAGGCAGACTTCAATTTCGTGCCGCATTCCGGGCCCTTCGCGCGCGGCATCCATGTCACGGTGCAAGCCAGCCTGAAGTCCTCGATCTCGACGGCGGATGCGCTTGCGGCGTTGAAGTCCTACTACAAGGAC
>Ga0210389_10000140_pt1 | contig 73797 bp, 64 predicted proteins | sample IncBWH28OmetaG_FD_160127 | JGI IMG/M metagenome (GOLD analysis project Ga0210389, IMG submission 160127) | Forest soil microbial communities from Barre Woods Harvard Forest LTER site, Petersham, Massachusetts, United States - Inc-BW-H-28-O ...
CTCTCCCCCGCACCACCGACGGCCGCGTCTCCCGTTCCCTGACCAGCGCGACCCGCAGAAAGCCGCGGCCGGGCTCATGACCGCCGCCCAGCTCGCCGGCCACACCGCGCTTCGCCGCGGCGCCGTCACCGGCAAGCTCCCCCGCCCCTTCGACCGCGGCCCGCTCCCGCCCGCCGCCGACCCGTGGGCACTGCCACCGTCCGTCCTCATCCCCGGGCCGCGGTGACCGCTTCCCGCACGCCTTCACCCCCGAACATCCCGCTAGCCAGGAAGGCAGACCGCCTGATGGAACGCACCTACACCCACCCCGACGTGCTCACCCTCGGCGTCGCCGAGGGCTGGGCCGAGGCCGAGACCGACCCGGCCCGCATCGACTGGCCCGCACGGCAGGCCCGCGCGGCGATCCCCTTCAAGGTCATCGACGGGCGCCCGGTCAACCCCTGCGAGAAAACCCTCATCCCCCACGGCCGCAACGAGATGGGGTTCTGGGGCGAGACGCAGATGGCCGACGCGCTGGTCACCGCCTCCTTCTACGGCGTCCGCTACCTGCTCATGATCGAGCGCGGCGACGGCTACGGCTGGGCAGTGCCCGGCGGGCACGTCGAGCCCGGCGAGACCGGCCTGGAGGCCGCCGTCCGCGAGCTGGCCGAGGAAACCGGCCTGGACGCCCGCGGCTGGCCGTTCACCGTGTTCACCGAGATGCCGCCCCGCTACGTGCCCGACCCGCGCGCCAGCGACGAGGCATGGGCCGTCACGGTCCCGGTGCACGTCGACCTCGGCGAGCGCGAGTTCCCCGCCGTCCGCGGCGCCGACGACGCCCGCCGCGCCGAGTGGATCCCCGCCGACACCTACGGCCAGTTGCAGCGCGACCTAGCCCGCCACCACGGCGGGCGCGTGTTCACCGCCCACGTCGCCATGCTCGGCGACTTCCTCGGAGAGGTAACCCCGTGACCATCACCACCGGCACCGCTGCCCCGCCGACACGGCGGGAGGAAACCCGCCGGGACCGGCTCGCCGCCGCCCAGATCGAGCGCGACGCCGCCGAGACCCGGGCCCGTATCCAGATCGAGCGCGAGCGGGCCTGGGAAGACCAGCGCCGCCGCGCCCGCGCCGACAAGGACGCCCGCAAGGCCGCCGCCCGCGCCCGCCGCGCGTATCGGCGGGCCGCGCTGTCCGACTGGACCAGGGCGCACACCGCCGGGCTGCTGTTCGTCCCGGTGATCGTCGTCCCGGCCGTGCTCAGCTGGTCCGCGATGGCCGCCTACGGGGAAAGCCTGTACGGCCCGGCGGGCCTGGTCCTGCCCGCCCTGTCCGAGGGCGGGCAGTGGGTCTTCGCGATCGCCACCACCCTGCGCCACCGCGACAACGAGCGCCGCGCCGGCCACGGCGAGCCCGCCCGGCCGCTGTGGCACCTGCGCCTGGGCACCGCGATCTTCACCGCCTACGCCGCCGCGCTGAACTTCCTGCACGGCATCCCGCACGGGCCGGCCATCGCGGCATCGATGGCGCTGGTGTCGGTCGCCGGCATCGTTGCTCACCAGCTCATCACCGCCGGGCCGCGCCGCTCCCGCGCCGAGCGGCACGCCGCCCGCATCGGCCGCGACATCGCCCGCCGCGAGCTGGCCGCCCGCCGCGCCGCCGTCCGCGACGCGGCAGTCGACCTGGACGAAGGCGGCCGGGCCGCCCTCGTCTTCGAGCCCGGCTCAGCCGTCCTGCAACGGCGCCGGCTCCGCACCCGGCTCGCTCCCGTCCCGCCCGGCCCCGTACGGGAAGACCCCCGTACGGAACCCGGCCCGGCGCCCGCCCGTACGGACCAGCCGCCGGCCGCGCCCCGTACGGACCCGCCCGGCCCGGAGGCCGGCACCCGTACGGAGCCGGCCGCGACTGCGGCACCGCCCGCGCCGGCGGAGGCGGGCGCGCCGCTCGCGTCGACCGCCCGGCCGGTCATCGTCGCGATGCTCGCCGGGCAGCTCCGCGACGCCGTCGACACCGGGCAGGTCTGGCGCCCGGACTACGAGGACCTCATGGCCAGCACCGGCCGCCGCCGGTCCTGGTGCGAGAAGGCCGTCCGCGACGCCCGCAACCTCATGCTCACCCTCCCGCCGCCCGACGCCGTCCGCGCCGACGACGAGCCCGCCGACAGCGCCGGGCCCGCCGTGCCGCGGCTGCACCCCGTCCCGGCCGGCCCGGGCGAGGACGACCCGGACGCCCGTACGGGCGAGCCCGAGTCCGCCGCTTCCTGACCGCGTCCCGTACGGGCAGCCCGCCCGTACGGGCCTGACCCGCATACGGCCGCCGCCCCGTACGGACGGCGGCCGAACCCTTCACTGTCCCTCAATCCGGAGGCAACACCGTGGTTCTCCTGGCCATCTTGTCCGGCGTCGTCGGCGTGTTCATCTGGCGCCGCCACACCACCTACACCGAGCTTCTCATCCTGTGCAGCTGGGGCCTGCTGGCCGCAGGCACCCCGATCGGCCACATGCCCTCAATGTGGCTGAACGACCTGTCCAACACCATCACCCACTGGTTCTGACCCGCCCGGGCCGAACCCCTCACCGAAACGGAGGACACGTCTATGGCACCAGCCCCCGCCAGCCCGCCGGGCCCGGGAACCGGCCCGCCGCGCCGCGGCGGCACCCCGGCCCAGGCACGGTGACCCGCGATGGAGATCCTGATCATCCTGGTCATCGCCGCCGCGATCCTCATCCCCGCCACCAAGACCGGCCGCCGCGCCCTCGGCAACTTCACCAGGTCAGCGCACAAGGCCACCGGGTGGCGCAGCCCCCGCGACGCCGTCCACCACTACTCCGGCCGGGCCGGGGCACTCACCGGCCGGCTCACCGCCTCCGGTGCCCGCGCCGGGCGCCGCGCCGCCGGAACCGCCGGCCAGCGCGCCGCCTCATCGGCCGGGCGCCGGTGGCGGGAGCGCCTCAGCTCCGGCGGGCTCCGCCCCATGCTCTGGCGCGACGTCCCCAGCACCGCCCAGGACGCCAGCGACACCGCCGGCGGCCAGGACCCCGCCAGCACCCCGACGGCGGCCACCGCCGAAGCGGCTCCGGCGGGCGCGCCCGCCGGCGCGCAGCCCGAGCCCGGCGCCACCCCCGGGACCGGCACTCGTCCCGGCCCCGTCCCGGGCGCCGGGCAGCCGCCCGCCGGAACCCCCGGCAGGCAGCCCACCACAGAAATCACCCTCGCCCCGACCGGGGCCGACCAGAAAAGGAAGCCCATGCCCACCCGTTACGCCATCAACCTCGAACCCCCGACCACCGACGGCGAGTTCCTCGAATCCTGCGTCGCCCTCGGCGACGTCCTGAAGTCCCTCGCCGAGCAGATCGGCAACTGGGCCGACGGCCTCGGCGCCCTCAACCTGCCCCAGTCCGTCCTGAACCCCCTCCACCAGGTCAGCGACGGCATCACCGAGGCCGCCGCCGGCGCCGCCCAGGCCGCCAAGGCGTTCGAGGACGAATTCGAGGACGCCCGCGACGTCGCCTCCCGCGGCATGACCATCACCGGCCAGGACGCCGCCTAGCCCACTGTCCCCAACCCCCGTGAGGTCCCCCGGCAGCCACTGCCGGGGGACCTCACGTCTTCCCGGCCTGGCGGCCCCGAGGACGCACGGCACCAGCACAGGGACCGTGCACCCGACCGGGCACTCAGCACCAGCGGGCAACGCCCGGCCCGCACAAACCCGGCAAGAAAAGGAGGCCCCCGATGGGCATCTTCAACCGCGGAAACAGCAACATCACCATCAGGAACCAGTCGGTTGACACCGACGACGACGGGAGGAGCGCACGCGCCGCCGAGCGCATCTCCGAACGCATCGAGGCCGCGGCCCGCCGCAACCCGGGCCGGGCCCATGACGGCGTCAGCAACACCGGCACCGGCTCGGTCACCATCACGAACTCCACCGTCGGCGGGAAGCACATCGCCCGGCGCACCATCCGCTAACTGCCCGGCCTGACGGCCCCGAGGGCGCACGGCACCAGCGATGGCACCGCGCGCCCGACCGGGCACTCAGCACAACTCCGCCCGCAGGAAGACCCAGGCCGACGGCCGGTGACCGCCCCGCACGCGAAAGGACACCCGCGCACGTGAGCAAGCCCGCACGCCACCTGAAACTAGTCACCGCCGAGGCCGACACCGGCCAGGGCCCGCCCGAGACCCTGCCCGGGACCGGGTTCGCGTGGGCATGCCGCAAGCCCGTCACCGAGAAGGGGCAGCCCCGGGAATGCGGCGCCTCCGGCAGCGACCGCGCCGAGTACGAGCGGCACATGCGCGGCCACGGCCTGAAGACCGCCAAGAGCGCCTACACGCCGCCGAAACCGTGGAAACCGCCACGGCCGAAGGACTACGCGCCCGGCCCGACCGACCCCGGCCAGCGCATCGAATGGCAGCACGCCGGCGACGACGGCGAAACCCGCACCGTCACCGGCGTCATCTGGTCACCGGCCGACCGGCCGAACACCTGGTGGGCCCAGCCCGACGAGGACCCCGCCCACCCCGTGTACGTCATGCGGTACCGCTACGACGCCACCCTGCACCAGGTCGACCGCGCAGCCGAATCCGCCCGCGAGAACATCGCCCGCGGCAACATCATCCGCCAGCGCGGCATCTACGCCGTCCTCATGACCGACAGCGCAGGCGAGCCCTGCGCACGCTGGCACTCCGACCCTGACTGTCCCGCCGCGGCCGGGAAAGAACGCTACGACCCCACCCACCACGGCCGCGTCTGCGATGCCACCTGCGACGGCTACCGGCCCTGGACCGCCCTGGACGTCGCCCGGAAACTAGCCGGCAGCTTCGGGCGCAAGCCGCCCTGGATGCCGATGTGCCCGGACTGCGTCACGAACCTCGACGTGCAGCCCCCGGCCGAACCCGGCCCGGAACCCGGCGCTGAGCCCGCACCCGGGCCGGAACCGGAACCGGCGGCTGCGCCCGTCCCGCCCGTCACCCCGGACCCCGTGGACGCTCCGGGCCAGGCGGAGCCGCGGGCCGCCGCCCCGGAGCCCGCCGCCACCTCGCCCGCGGCGGCCCGGCCGGGCCGCAAACGGCGGGTGCCCGTGGCCGTCCGCCTGGACCAGCCCGGCACCGACGCCGGGTTCCTCGCCTCCTGCGCGCAGCTGCGCGAGGCCCTCGCCTCGCTGGCCGACGACGTCGGCGAGTGGGCCGGGGGCCTGGCCGTCCTCGGCTTGCCCGCGCCGGTCACCGGCCCGCTGACCCAGCTCGCCGGCAGCATCGCCGGCGCCGCCGCCGGGGCCGCCCAGGCCGCCGCCGCGTTCGAGGACGAGTTCGCCGGCGCCCGCGACATCGCGGCGCGCGGCATGCAGTTCACCGGCCGGCCCCGCGGCTGACCATCCCGCTGAGAAAGGACCCCGCCATGTTCCGCGACCGGCGACCGGCCCGCACCGACCCCCGATCCCAGGCCCCCGCCCCGCCCGCGCCCTGGGGCAAGCCTGCCCGCAGCCAGGGCAGCCCGGCACCGGTCATCGCGGCACGGACCGCCGGACACGCGATCGCCGGGTACAGCCGGTGGATGGCCCGCGCGCCGGAAACCCGCGGCCTCGGCACCGCCCTGGCCGGGCTGTACCCGGCCGGGGAAATCGGCTACCTCGCCCACGCCGACCCCTTCATGCTGGCCGGGTTCGCCCCGCCGATGGCCCTGGCCGCCTACACCGCCACCTGGAAAACCCACCACTCCCGCCGCTACTCCGCCACCGCCGCCGTCCTCGCCGCGGGCATGCCCGCCTGGATGGCCACCGCCGCCGCCACCGGCGTCACCAGCCTGCCGGTCCTGCTGGGCTACACCACCGCCGCGGCGGCCGGCTGGTCCGCGGTCACCTGGTCCGACGTGATGCGCCACCGCCGCGCCCTCAAAGCCCAGCGGGCCCGCTGGGACGACATCGCCGACGCCGCCGGGCTCAAGGGCAGCCGCCTGGTCCGCGAGAAAGACATCCCCACCGGGCAGGAATTCACCGTCGACATCCGCGGCACCGGCTCCACCGCCAGGAAAATCGCCGGCAGCGACCTGGACGAGCGGCTCGCCGCCATCCTGTCCCTGCCGCCCGAGCGGGTCCGCACCGAACGCGACCTCCGGCACGCCGGGAACATCATCATCACCGTCCAGACCACCGACCCGTGGGCCGGCACCGTCACCCACCCCGCCCTGGACCCCGCGCACGCCCCGGCCCGCCGGTCGGTCATGGACGCGCCGCTCGACCTCGGGCGCATCCCCGACACCGGCGGCCCGCTCGAGCTGACCGTCTACGACGACCAGGGCGCCTGGCACACTTTCATCGTCGCCGCCACCGGCGGCGGCAAGACCACCTTCTACAACAACATCACCGAGCAGGTCACCGGCCGCTCGGACATGCTCGCGATGGCCATCGACCTGCGCAAGGGCACCCTCCCGTACTTCTGGGGCGACGCCCTGGACGCCCGCGCCGGCCTGTCCCCCGACGGCACCCCCGAATACGGCAAGGCGCTGAAGATCGTGGAGTGGGGCGCGACCCTGATCAAGCTCCGCTCCGCCCGCAACGGCGGCCGCAACCACGTCCCCACCCCGGACGATCCCGGCCTGCTGATCATGCTCGACGAGGGCGATGCCCTGCTGGGCGCCGACTCCCCGGTCGCCCACAAGGCCAAGCCGCACGTCGCGGAGATCCTGCGCGGCGGCCGGTCCGCCGGCGTCGCCCTCGCCTACGCCGGGCAGCGCGGCGTCATGCAGTACACCGGCAGCAAGGACGTCCACGCCAACGCCGGCAACAAGGTGGTGCTGCGCGTCAACCGCGGCAGCGAGATGAACAACGTCGTGCCCGGCTGGGAACTGGACGGCATGCCCGACATGTCGACCTACGCGCAGGGCAAGAAAGGCGTCGCGCTCGTGGTCGGCCCGGACAGCACCTGGCACGCCGGCCTGGCCGCCGACCTCCACGACCTGGACGCCGTCGAAGCCCTCGCCCGGCGCCGCGGGCGCCCGGCAGCGGCGTTCCCGCCCGCCATCGCCAACGGCCTGCCCGGCTACAACGACCGCCACGCCATGACCCCCGGCGCCGGCGGCGGCGCGGCGGTCATCGCCCTGGACCCCGCCCGCCGGCACGCGGCCGGGACCGGCCCCTCGCCGGTCTCCCGGCTGGCGGGCCTGGCCGGCGACGTCACCGCCAGCCTGAACGGCATGCCCGCCGCCCCCGACCGGCCGACATCGCTGGCTGACCTCATCGCCGCCCGCGACGCCGTCAACGCCGCCGAGACCAGCGACCCGGCCGCCAACCGGGCCATCACCCTGCCCGACCGCATCACCGCACCCGTCCTGGCCCTGCTGGAAGACCGCGGCGACGCCGGCGCGCGGCTCGGCGAGGTCGCCGCCGAGCTGGGCCGCCCGGAAAACACCGTCAAGCGGTACATGCGCATCATGCGCGACCACGGGCTCATCGCCTCCGCCGGCACCACCCGCGCCGGCCGCTACTACCTGCCCGAGCACTCCCCCGACGGCGAGCCCGCCCAGGACGAACCCGCCGACGCCGACGACGCAGCGTAACCAGAACCGGCGGCGGATTAGGTCACCCGATTGGGTCACCGATTAGGTCACCCGGTCCCCTATGCGGACGCGGGTAACCCAAAAGACCCAACCGGGACCGGCCCGCCGCCGGTCACTGCCTGTCACCCCGTCCCTGTCCCGCCCCCGCGCGGGCACGGCACCGCCGTGCCCGCGCTCTGCCATGCCCGAGGAGCCTCATGCCCACCGTCCCGATCGCCGCCGCCACCGCCCCGGCCGGGCATCCCATGTCCGGACTGGCGATCGCCGCCCTGCTGGTCCTCGCGATCGCCGTCTACGCCGCCGCCTACCGCGTGTCGGTCCGCCGCCACCCCTACCGGCCCTGCCGCGCGTGCGGGGAGTCCGGCAAGCACCGCGGCACGTTCTTCGCCGGCTCGTTCCGCGCGTGCGGCCGGTGCGGCGGCCGGGGCCGCGAACTGCGCCCGTTCGCCCGCGAGCCCGACCGCGACTAGCCCTCCATGCCGCGGGGCGGGCGCCGCGCCCGCCGCCAGGCGCCCGCCCCGCACCAATCCGCAAGTCAGCACCGATCACCAGGAAAGGAGGAGGACATGCGCAGCCCAGAAGACCGCTGCCGGTATTGCGGCTGGACAGACGGATGCCACCCGTCCGGCTGCCCGGGCGCTCCCAAAACCCGTCGCTGAGGCCCGGAAAAGCCACCGACAGCAGCCGGCAAAGCCCTCCGGAAACCCGGGGGGCTTTGCCGCGCCTGCCCGCCCTTACCCCCGCACCGAGAAGGAGACCACTGCTGATGGCTACCCCACTAGCCCTGGCCGGCGAGGCCGCCCCGGCCACGCCCCGGCCCGCGATGCGGAGCCGCGAGTTCGGCGAGCTGGCCGCCGACGTCGCCGCTGTCCTGTGTCGCTACGGCGTCCCCGCCTGGAGCGAAAACGACCGCGACGAACTCGAACGAACGCTGTGGCGCTTCATCCATCCCGACCTGGCCGGCACGCCGGCCGACCCGTTCAACGACCCCGACGACGACTAAGGGAACCCGCCTCATGAAGCTGACTGTCGATTCCGGCGAGCTGGCCGCCGCGGTCAAGTTCGCCGCCCGCATCCTGGAAGCCAGGATCATGATCCCGGCCTGGGCCGGGCTGAAGATCACCGCCGACGGCGGCAGCCTCGCCCTGGCCGCCACCTCGTTCACGGGCACTGCCCGCGCCGCCGTCCCCGCCGGGACCGGCGAGCCCGGCGAGATCCTCGCCCCGGGCCGGATGCTCGCCGACATTACCGCCCGGCTGCCCCGCCGCCACCAGGCCGAGCTGGCCGCCGACGAGCACGCGCTCACCATCACCTGCGGGAACCTGCGCTACCGGGTCCCGCTCATGCCCATCGCCGACTACCCCGCCCACGCCCCGCTGCCCGAACCGGCCGGCCACGCCGACGCCGGCGAGTTCACCGCCGCCGTCACCCGCACAGCAGCCGCCGCGGGCCGCGACGACACCCTGCCCTTCCTGTGCGCCGTCCACCTGGAATTCACACCCGGCACGATCAACCTGACCGCGACCGACCGGTACCGGGCCGCGTTCGGCCGCCTGCCCTGGGAACCCGCCGGCGACGCACCGCTCCCGCCGCCCGTCCTGGTCCCCGCCCGCGACCTGGCCGCCGCCGCCCGCGACGCAAGCGGCGGCCAGGTCAGCATCGGCTTCACCCCCGGCGAGGACGGCACGCCCGCCGCCGCCGCGTTCGGGTACGGCGACCGGACCCTGACCGCCGTCCTGACCCAGGGCGAGTACGTCAACATCGCCTCCAAGATCCCCGGCAGCTTCACCACCGCCGCCACAGTCGACGCCGACGAGGCCGCCGACGCGGTCAAGCGGCTGACCGTCGTCGCCTCCGGCGAATTCCCCGTCCACCTCGACTTCAGCGACAGCCAGGCCGAGCTGACCGCCGGCAGCCCCGGCGAGGCCGAAGGCCGCGACACCATCCCCTGCGACCTGGACGGCGAGCCGCTCTCGATCGCCTTCCACCCCGCCCGGCTCCTGGACGCCCTCACCCCGTTCACCGGCGGCCGGGCCCGCATCAACATCACCGGCCCGAACAAGCCGGTCCTGTTCACCCCCGCCGACGACGGCCAGGACGGCGACGACGCCGTCCCCGCCTACCGGCACCTGCTTGTCCCGATCCGCAACGCCGGCTAACCAGCCCGCACCACCGAAAGGAAACCGCCCATGTCCGGGGAAACCACCCTCACCGTCACCGGCAACCTCACCGCCGATCCCGAACTCCGGTTCACCAACACCGGCGTTCCCGTCGTGTCGTTCACCGTCGCGTCCTCCCGCCGCGTCTACGACCAGGCCAGCGGCCAGTGGAAAGACGACCCCGACACCCTGTTCCTGCGCTGCAACGCCTGGCGCGACCTCGCCGAGCACGTCGCCGAGTCCTTCCAGCGCGGCATGCGCGCCATGGTCACCGGCCGGCTCAAGCAGCGCAGCTACGAAACCAGCGAGGGCGACAAGCGCACCGTGTACGAGCTTGAGGCCGACGACATCGGCCCCTCCCTCAAGTGGGCAACCGCGAAGATCAGCCGGGCCGCCCGCGACAAGGTCCCGCACCCCGCCGACAGCCCGGACCCGTGGCAGGGTGCCGCGCCCGCCACGGCCGCCGACAGCGGCGGCGGCTTCTCGGACGAGCCGCCGTTCTAGCCGCGCGCCGGGAACCCCGGCCCGGGTTCCCGGCACCGGCAGGCGGGGCGCCCGCGATGCCCACCGAACTAGCGATCACCCTGGATCCACCGTCGACCGACGCGGAACTCCTCCAGTCCTGTGCCCGGCTGGGCGAGGCCCTCGCCTCGCTCGCCGGGCACGTCCGCGCCTGGACCGAAACCCTCGCCCCGCTCCGCCCGGCCCCCGCCGCGCTCGACCGGCTGCACCAGGCGGCCGACGCGATCGCCGAAGCCGCCTCCGCCACGGCCCGGGCCGCCGACGCGTTCGAGGACGAATTCGGCGACGCCCGCCACATCGCCGCCCGCGGCCTGGCCATCACCGGCCACGGCCCCCACGCCCAAAGCCCCCGCCCGCAGGAAGGAGGACACCCGGTGCCCGCCATCTACACCACCGCCCGCCAGTACCAGTGCCCGCACGGCTGCAAAGGCCCCTACGGGAAAGTCACCGCCATCGTCCCCGACGGCACCGGCCTGCCCGTCACCTGCACCGAATGCGGCCAGCGCCTGACCCCGACCGGCCGGGCCCCGCTGGCCGGCTCGTGGGAAATCCAGCCGTGCGGCAACACCCTCAGCTGCCGCCGCGACCCCGGCAAGTGCCTGTCCTGCAAGGGCACCCGGCAGCGCGTCGTCTGCACGACCTGCCAGGCCAGCGGCTGCGACGGCGTCCACAACTTCTGCCTGGCCTGCGACGGCTCCCGCACCGTCGACTGCCCCCGCTGCGAGGGCGAACGCACCGTGCCCGCCGACGGCGAGGCCGAGCCCGTCCCGTGCCCGGACTGCGAGGGCCGCGGGCGCGTCACGTGCCCGGCCTGCCGCGGGACCGGCAAACCGCCCCGCTAGCCCCGGGCCGGGCTCCGTACTGCTGCTTCTGCCTGCCATCTCCAGAAAGGTCCCGATGTGCGTGATCACGGTGAGGAAACCTTCTCCGACGGCACCCCGATCCCCGACGAGCCTGCGGCCGGGAAAGGCAAAGGCCCCACCCAGGCCCAGGCCCTGGTGACCATGGCAGAAGACACCTACCGGCTCATCCGCGCCGACGACGGCCGCTCCTACGCCGTCCCCAAGATCGGCGCCCCGATCGCCGTCCCCGTCGCCTCCAAGTCCGAGAACAGCCTCCGCGCACGCCTCGCCGCCTCCCTGCACCGCCAGACCGGCCAGGTCGCGTCCGCGTCCGCCCTGTCCGACGCGATCACCGTCCTGGCCGGCGAGGCCGGCGAACTCGACCCCGTCCCGGTCTGGCTGCGCACCGCCCGCGACGGCGACACCATCGCCGTCGACATGGGCACCTCCACCGGCCAGTGCATCACCATCACCGGCCAGGGCTGGCAGGTCGAAGCCGAGGCCCCTGTGGTGTTCCGCCGCTCCGAGCTCATCCACCCCCTCGCCGAGCCCGCCCGCGGCGGCACCCTGGACGCGCTGCGCGAGCTGACCAACCTGCCCGAGGAAGACTTCCGCCTGGCCGTCGCCTGGGTCGTCGCCGCCTACTTCACCGGCATCCCCCACCCCATCCTGCTAGTCCAGGGCGAGCAGGGCACCGCCAAGTCCAGCCTGGTCCGCAGCCTCCTCGCCCTGGTCGACCCGCAGCCCGCCGCCGACCGCACCCCGCCCAAAACCGACCGGGACTGGGCGATCTTCGCCCGCGCCTCCTGGGCGTTCTGCTACGACAACGTCACCGAGATCCCCGAGTGGTTCTCCAACGCCCTGTGCAAGGGCGTCACCGGCGAGGCCGTCCTCCAGCGCGTCCTGCACACCGACGACGACATCGGCATCTACGCCTTCCAGCGCGTCATCGCCATGACCACCATCGCCATCCGCCACCAGCTCGCCGGAGACCTCGCCGACCGCATGCTCCTCATCGAGCCTGACGTCATCGAGACCCGCCTCACCGAAACCGAGGTCCGCGAACGCCGCGCCGCCGCCCTCCCCGGCGCCCTCGCCGCCGTCCTCGACCTCGTCTCCGGCGTCCTGCACGCACTCCCCGCCACGGTCGTCGCCGACCCGCCCCGCATGGCCGACTTCGCCCGCGTCCTGGCCGCCCTCGACACCGTCACCGGCTGGGACACCCTCGCCAGCTACCGCGCCAAGGCAGCCGCACTCGCCCTGACCCTCATCGAGGGAAACACCTTCGCCTACGCCATCTACCGCCTCGCCACCACCCCCGGCCCCGACGGCGGCCCCCGGTCCTGGGAAGGCACCGCCGCCGAACTCCTGGACACCCTCCGCCAGATCTGCACCGACACCCGCCTCCCCGCCGCCGACCTCCCCGACGACGTCCGCGCCGTCGGCCGGCAGGTCCGCGAGATCGCCCCCGCCCTCCGCAAAGCCGGCGTCGACATCCGCTCCCGCAAGACCGGCTCCCGCCGCCTCCTGCGCGTCATCAGGACCAGCCCGCCCCCGGACGCCCGGTGACGCGAAACCTCTTCAGGTCTTTCCTTCCTTAGAACAAGAAGAAGACATGTCCCACATGTCCCACAGCCGAGTTTACGCAGGTCACGAGCCTGCACATGTGGGACATCACCCCTGCGGGCCGATGTCCCACATGTCCCACCAGCCCGGCTTGATGTCCCACATGGGACGACACAGGGACATAGCGATGTCCCAGCATCCGCCCAGGTCACCGGTCCAAGGGACATGAGGGACATCAAACCGGCGCCAACTCACGGAAGAAACGCCCGCCATCCGCTCGCCCCCGCCACCACGGGGGGCGGGGGATGCCTCCATGCCGCACACAGCCGGGCCGCAGGGACGCCCTTAGGCATCCCCCGCCCCCCGGCGTGCCGAGACCCGACGGAGTCACCGACCATGTCCGAACCGCCCAACCTCGCCCTCGCGCTCCGCCTCGCCGCCCACGGTTGGCACATCCTGCCGCTATCCCCCGCGAACAAGCGGCCTCTCGGCAACTGCCCGGACTGCGCCACCGAAAACGGCCTGGCCGGCCACCAGATCAGGTATTGTCCGTGCCTGCCCGCCGGACGCTGGTGCCACGGCGTCCGCGCCGCCACCACCAATCCGGACATCCTTACCGCCTGGTGGCGGGCAGAGCCCCGCGCAGTCCCCGGTATCGCCGCCGGACCCTCCGGCCTCACCCTGCTCGACATCGACGCCCACGACACCCCGCTCCCGGCCGACCTCGCCACCGGGCTCCTGCCCGGCATCAACCTGAACAACGAGACCCTCGCCCCCGCCGACTGGAACGAGCCCGGTCGCTACCGCGACGGCCGCGACACGCTCCAGCTCCTCGCCCGCCTCCGCGGCGGGCCCAGGCCCTGGCCGACCGATCCCGTCCGCCAGCCGCTCGGCGCTGCCACCCCGTCAGGCGGCGCCCACCTGTGGTATCAGGCACCCGCGGAAGAACTCCGCCAGGTCCTCGCAGACCCCGAAGCCCGCGGACGCTACGGGCTCGCCTGGCAAATCGACATCAAGGCCGGATGGTCCTACGGCATCGCCCCCGGCGCCACCACGCAAACCGGCCGGTACGAGATCCGGCCCGGTTCCCCTGAACGTCCCGGGCAGATGCCCGAATGGCTTGCCCGCGAGACCATCCGCGCTGCCGCCGGAGGCACCCGTTCCTGCCCGGCTAGGCCGCTTAGCGCTCCCGCCGACGGGCCCGGCCCGGCCGCGTACCTGACCACCGTCATCAGTCGTGGTGCCACCGAACTCGCAGTGATGACCGACGGCCGCAAACGGGCTCTGTCCGAGCTGGCCTACCACGCAGGCGGGCTTCTTATCTGGTCCGGACTCAACCTCACCGACGTCAGCAGCCAGCTCACCAGAGCCGGAACCGTCGCCGGACTCAAGCCGGGCGACGCCGCACGGATCGTAAATCGGGCCATCGCTAACGGCATAAGTCGCCCGATCGCGTCGCCCGCTAATCGTCGCTGAAGAAATACAAAGTCTCGCCCCACTATTGCCCTTATTGAAAAGATTGGTTGAATCATGCCTGCCAGCGAGTACCGATCCCGCAAGATGCTTACAGTCACTGAGATCCTCGAAGACCTCGGCGGGCCGGACGGCCCGCTTTCGCGGCGCACCTGGCAAGAATGGCGCGCCAAGGGAACCGCCCCGAAGTGCATCAAGCTGCCCAACGGTGAACTACGTGTTCGCAGCACTGAATACGAGCGCTGGCTTAACTCCCGAGAGGCCGCGTTATGGAAGACACTACCTATGACGTGCGCGTCTACGCGGTGGACGTTTACCGGGGTGCGAAAGTTACTACCTACTGGGTACGTTGGAAGTGCGGCGGAAGAAAGTTCGCCGAGCCGTTCCGTCATTCTGGACAGGCGGACAGCTTTCGCGGCAAACTGAACAGCGCAGCCAAGGACGGCAAAGCGTTCAGCATGGCCACAGGCCGCCCCGTGGAATGGGAACGCGACGAGCCAAAAAAGCCCGATACCCCGGCCATTACCTGGTATTCGCTGACGCTCGACTACGCCAAGGCCAAATGGAAATTCGCCTCACCGAATCAGCGCCGGTCAATCGCCGAGGCGCTGACGGACGCTACCGAGGTTCTTCTCACAGCCGAATCGCCCTACCCGCGCGCCGAAATCCGCCGGGCGCTGGCCGCATGGGCGTACAGCGCCCGGCTGCACCCTCAAGCGCCCGCCGGGCCGCCCGAGGACATCGCGCCGGTTCTCAAGTGGCTGGAAACCGCGACGATAACCGTCGCCGCGCTCGGTGACCCGGAAACCAGCGGCATTCATGCCCGCGCGATCCTGGACCGGATCAGCTCGACGCAGGCAGACAAACCCGCCGCTGCCAATACGGCCAACCGAAAACGCGCCGTGCTGAATAACCTCATGAAGTACGCCGAGCTTGAGCGCAAGCTGATAACCGGCAACCCGCTCAAGTCGGTCATGTGGACCAAGCCGCGGAAGATCAAGACAGTTGACCCCCGATGCGTGGTTAACCCAGAGCAGGCGCACCGGTTTCTTACCGCAGTGGGCAAGCTCGATGAACGGGGAAAGCGACTCAAGGCGTTCTTCGGGTGCATATACTATGCCGCGCTCCGGCCTGAGGAAGTTATCGCACTGCGCAAGAGCAACATCGCATCCCTGCCCGAGCAAGACGGCGAGTGGGGCGAATTCCTGCTCACAGACTCGCAATCGCGGAGCGGCGCGAAGTGGAGTAACGACGGGAGCGTCCGGCCCCGCCGCGCGCTCAAGCACCGCGCCGAGGAAGAAACCCGCCAGGTTCCGATCCATCCCGAATTGGCGAAAATGCTCCGCGACCACATCGCTGAATTCGGCTACGGACCAGGCGGGCGCATCTTCAGCCTGCCGCGCGGCGGGGGCGTCACCAATACCGCCTATCTGGTCATCTTCCACAAGGCGCGCACCATGGCATTCACCGGCGCCGAGGCGGAATCGCTCGCCGCTCAGCGCCCCTACGATCTCCGGCATGCGTGCGTGTCCACCTGGCTCAATGCCACGGGCGACCCTCCCCAGGTCGCCGAGTGGGCAGGCCACAGCGTGAACGTGCTCATGCAGACCTACGCCAAATGCGTCTCCGGTCAGCAGGAAGGGAACAAAAAGCGCATCTTCGACGCCACCCGGCATCTCACCGGGCCACAGCCCACCGACGAACAGCGCCAGCTCGCCGACGCGCTTGCCCAGTCCCTGCAACAGCATGGGGTCAGCAAGGTCATGCTCGCGCTGCGGACTCTGTGGGAGGAACACGGCGACGGCACCCCGTTCCCCGCCGGCCTCGCCGACCTGCCCGAACCCTAGACCAGACTTCGGGACGTATTCGGAACAGACACCCGCACGCGCCCGCCGGGCGCCGCACATAGCAGCACAACACCAAAGGCCCCCTGACCGGCATGTGCGCTGGTCAGGGGGCCTTTTTTGCTGGTGTGGCAGGTGATGGGTTCGAACCATCGTAGGCTGAGCCGACGGTTTTACAGACCGTTCCCTTTGGCCACTCGGGCAACCTGCCGTGTGCCGCCCCATGGGGCAGCAGAGAGAAGAATAGCGGACAACGGGACTACTTGCGACGTCGAGTTGTCATCGCTTAGGCGTATCCGGTGTGACGACGCCCACCCTACCCGTCTAACCTGTCCTTCATGCCTAGCGAGTCCAGCTTCGACATTGTCAGCAAGATCGACCGCCAGGAAGCCGATAACGCGCTGAACCAGGCGGGCAAGGAGATCAGCACGCGATTCGACTTCCGCGGCGTCGGCGCGTCCATCGCCTGGTCAGGCGAGGATGGCGTCGAGATCCGCGCCAACAGCGAGGAGCGCGCGAAAGCCGTCCTCGACGTCTTCAAGGAGAAACTCGTCAAGCGCGGGGTGTCTCTCAAGCACCTGGACGAGGCCGACCCGAAGCCGTCGGGCAAGGAGTACCGGATCTCCATCTCCCTGAAGGAGGGCATCTCCCAGGAGAACGCGAAGAAGGTCTCCAAGATCATCCGCGATGAGGGCCCCAAGGGCGTCAAGGCCCAGGTCCAGGGTGAGGAACTGCGCGTCTCGTCCAAGAGCCGGGACGACCTCCAGTCCGTCATCAGCCTGCTCAAGGGCAAGGACTTCGACTTCGCGCTCCAGTTCGTCAACTACAGGTAAGCAGCGCGGGCGTGCGTGGCCGCGGGTGACCGCGCACGCGATTGGCTCAGCTGCGCCAACGCTCCAAACCTATTGGTGCGGATGCGCCAACGAGCCAGAAGCCGACGTGAAGCGAGCCAGAAGCCTGCGCCAACGAGCCAGAAGCCGACGTGAAGCGAACCAGGAGCCGACCAGCCGCCGACGAGCCAGAAGCCGGCGACCCGGCGGCCAGCCTTCGCGAGCCCCGCTCAGCGGGGGTAGCCCGCCAGGGATTCCAGGCGGCGGACGCGTTCCCCGGTCGGCGGGTGGGTGCGGAACAGGCGGCCCAGGCCGCGCAGCGGGAACGGGTGGGCGATCATCAGGTGGCCGGCCGCGGACAGCAGGCCGCGCGCCGGCAGCGGCAGCTCGACGGCTGACGCCTCGATCTTGCGCAGCGCGCTCGCCAGCGCCATCGGGTCTCCCGCCAGCATCGCGCCGTCGAAATCCGCCTGGTACTCCCGTCCGGAAGGCGTCGTGACCTGCACCAGCAGCGCCGTCAGGGGCACCGGCAGGAACGCCACCAGCGACGCCAGCCCGGCCGACCACGACGAGACCAGGGTGTCCCGGCGCGACACGTGCGCGAGTTCGTGGGCCAGCACGGCGCGCAGTTCCCCGGCGGTCAGCATCCGCAGCAGGCCCTCGGTGCAGCACACGGCCGCGGAACGCGAACTGCAGCCGACCGTGAGGACGTTCGGCTGCATGGCGGGCGACAGGTACAGCCGGGGCACCGACAGCCGGGCGTCCCGGCACAGGCCCCGGACCAGGCGATAGAGCTCAGGGTGCTCCACCTCGCTCACCGGCCGGGCGTGCAGGGCGGTCAGCACGGTTCGCTCCGAGGAAAGATAGACAAGCCAGCCGACGGCGAAGATGAGCGCGGTGGCCGCGGAGAGACCAAGCAGCCCGAACAGCAAAAATCCCGCCAGGGCAGCGACCCCGCACAGCAGGCCGACCAGGACCAATGTCCGTATCCCGTAGCCGCGCACGGCCGTACTCCTCCTCGCCCGTCAGCCGCGGCGGCCCGCGCTGATGGGCCCGCTCTCTCAAAAGACCCGCGCTCCGCAGGAATGCGAACCACGGCTAGCTCGTTAACGAAGCCTGAGCGACAGACGTTCCGTCGCCGCGCGGCTTCCTTTCCAACCTAACGTCCGGAATCCGTCGCGGCAATGCGCAATGTGGCCGTAACGCGACGATGCGACGCGCCGCCGTGACTCTTGCAGCTCAAAAGCGCTACACAGGGTTGTAGCGTGGTAAGTGCCACACGGACTAGGGCAATCGAGGGACGCCACGCGTTACCCGCCGGACATAGAATCAAACCTGTCCTATACTCACGCCCCCGCCCATAGGACGGGGTGCTGCACGAGGGCGCCCGGCCTATGCGTGTGCGGAGGAGGCTTCACGCTGTGACCAAGCAGGTCCAGGAGCTCGACCACGTAATCATCCGGTTTGCCGGAGACTCCGGTGACGGGATGCAGCTCACCGGAGACAGGTTCACGCAGGAGACAGCGGTCTTCGGCAATGACTTGTCCACTCTCCCGAACTTCCCAGCCGAGATTCGTGCTCCCGCGGGCACCCTGCCGGGTGTCAGCAGCTTCCAGCTGCATTTCGCGGATCACGACATCCTTACCCCCGGCGACGCGCCCGACGTTCTCGTCGCGATGAACCCGGCGGCGCTGAAGGCCAACCTGAAGGACCTTCCGCGCGGTGCCGACCTCATCGTCAACACCGACGAGTTCACCAAGCGCAACCTGTCCAAGGTGGGCTACGACAAGAGCCCGCTCGAAGACGGGTCGCTGGAGGCCTACAGCCTGCATGCCGTGCCGCTGACCTCGCTGACCGTCAAGGCCCTCGAGGATCTCGACCTGTCGCGCAAGGACGCCGAGCGGGCGAAGAACATGTTCGCCCTCGGACTGCTGTCCTGGCTGTACGGGCGGCCATCCGAAGGCACGCTGAGTTTCCTTGAGCAGAAGTTCGGCAAGAAGCCGGAAATCTACAAGGCCAACGTGACCGCCTTCCAGGCCGGCTGGAACTACGGCGAGACCACCGAGGACTTCTCGGTGCGCTACGAGGTGAAGCCCGCCTCGATCGCGCCCGGCAAGTACCGGAATATCACCGGCAACACCGCCCTGGCCTACGGCCTGATCGCCGCCGGTCAGCTCGCGAAGCTGCCGCTGTTCCTCGGTTCCTACCCGATCACCCCGGCGTCCGACGTCCTGCACGAGCTGGCCAAGCACAAGAAGTTCGGCGTGCGGACGTTCCAGGCGGAAGACGAGATCGCGGCCGTAGGCTCGGCGCTCGGCGCGGCCTTCGGCGGATCGCTGTCCATCACCACGACCTCCGGCCCCGGCATGGCGCTCAAGGCGGAGACCGTGGGCCTGGCGGTTTCGGTCGAACTGCCGCTGATCGTCGTGGACGTGCAGCGTTCCGGTCCCTCGACCGGCATGCCGACCAAGACCGAGCAGGCCGACCTGCTGATGGCGATCCACGGGCGCAACGGCGAGTCGCCAGTGCCGGTGGTCGCCGCCGCGTCGCCGTCGGACTGCTTCCACGCGGCGATCGAGGCGGCCCGGATCGCGGTCACCTACCGGACGCCGGTGATCCTGCTGTCCGACGGGTACCTGGCCAACGGCTCCGAGCCGTGGCGGATTCCGGAGATCGCGTCCCTCCCGGACCTGTCGTCCGGGTTCTCCTTCGCCCGTGAGTCCGATCAGGCCGACAGCGACGGCGATTTCCAGCCGTTCCGCCGTGACCCGGTGACCCTGGCCCGCCCGTGGGCGGTCCCCGGCACGCCAGGCCTGGAGCACCGCATCGGCGGTATCGAGAAGGCCGACGGCTCCGGAAACATCTCGTACGACCCGGACAACCACGACCTGATGGTCCGCACCCGCCAGGCCAAGATCGACGGCATTGCCGCGTCGATCCCGCCGCTCGAGGTCGACGACCCGGACGGCGACGCGAAGGTGCTGGTCCTCGGCTGGGGCTCCACCTACGGCTCGATCGGCGCCGCGGTCCGCCGCGTACGCCGCGCCGGGCAGCCCGTCGCGCAGGCGCACCTGCGGCACCTGAACCCGTTCCCGTCGAACCTGGGCGAGGTCCTGCGGCGCTACGACAAGGTCCTGGTGCCCGAGATCAACCTCGGCCAGCTCGCGCTGCTGCTGCGCGGCAAGTTCCTGGTCGACGTGATCTCCTACAACCGTGTGCGCGGCCTGCCGTTCCGCGCCGCGGAACTGGCCGAGGCAATCGAGGAAGTGATCTCTCATGAGTGAGGCCATCGAAACCCCGCGGCTCCGGTCCCTTACCCTCGTTCCCCACAAGTCGGGCCTGTCGGCCAAGGACTTCAAGTCCGATCAGGAAGTCCGCTGGTGCCCGGGCTGCGGTGACTACGCGATCCTCGCGGCCTTCCAGTCCTTCCTGCCCACGCTTGAGGTTCCCCGCGAGAACGTGGTCGTCATCTCCGGTATCGGCTGCTCCTCGCGGCTGCCGTACTACGTGGACTCCTACGGGTTCCACTCGATCCACGGCCGCGCGCCGGCGATCGCGACCGGCCTGGCGTCCTCGCGCCCCGACCTCTCGGTGTGGGTGATCACCGGTGACGGCGACGCGCTGTCGATCGGCGGCAACCACCTGATCCACGCGCTGCGCCGGAACGTGAACATCAAGATCCTGCTGTTCAACAACCGGATCTACGGCCTGACCAAGGGCCAGTACTCGCCGACGTCTGAGCAGGGCAAGGTCACTAAGTCGACGCCGTTCGGCTCGCTGGACCACCCGTTCAACCCGGTGTCGCTGGCGCTGGGCGCGGAGGCCTCGTTCGTGGCCCGCTCGGTGGACTCCGACCGCAAGCACCTCCAGTCGGTGCTGCGGGCGGCGGCCGACCACCCGGGCAGCGCGTTCATCGAGATCTTCCAGAACTGCCCGATCTTCAACGATGACGCGTTCGCCCCGGTCAAGGAGCCGAAGTCGCCCGGCCTGATCCGCCTTACCCACGGCGAGCAGGTGCGCTTCGGGCCGGACGCGTCGCTTGGCCTGACCCACGGCCCGTACGGCGCCCTGACGCCGGTCCTGGCGTCCTCGGTGCCGGACGAGTCGCTGGTCGTGCACGACGCGACCCGCGAGGACCCGTCGTACGCGTTCGCCCTGTCCCGGCTGGACAGCGGCGATTTCACGCACACTCCGATCGGCGTCTTCCGCTCGGCCGAGCGGGCGACGTACGACGCGGCGATGGCAGCCCAGATCGAGACCGCGCAGGCGGGCGGTACCGGCGACCTGGCCGCCCTGATCGCCGGCAACGACACCTGGGAAGTCCGCTAGTACACGCTTGTGATCGCGATTTCGGGGGTTACGGCCCCCGAAATCGCGATCAGCCCGCCGCCACGGCTCAGGCGCGCGCGTGGCGGGCCGGCGGCCGCTCGCCATCATCGTTGTCATACCCGCCGACGTCGTAGCCTTTCGCGCCGTCGGTGGTATAGTCGTCGACGCTCCCGGCCAGAGGGCGCCTAGAATCGCCGACCTGGCGGACTTCGAGCCGGCCATTGCGCATGAGACCGATCTTCTGCGCCCGCCGCGCCACCGAACTGTCGTGCGTCACGATGACCAGTGTGAGCCCGCGCTCGCGCCACATCTCCTCGAGCAGCGCCATGATCTCGTCACGTGTGCCCTCGTCGAGGTTCCCGGTCGGCTCGTCCCCAAGCAGCACAGAAGGCTCCTTGACCAGCGCTCGTGCGACTGCGACGCGCTGCTGTTGTCCGCCGGAGAGTTCGGACGGCAGGTGACGGGTGCGCTCGCCAAGGCCGACATCCTCCAGTGCCCGCCGTGCCCGCTCGTGCCGCTTGTCAGCGGTGACACCAAGCGGCACGAGCGCGGTCTCCACGTTTTCCTGCGCCGACAGCGTCGGAATCAGGTTGAACGTCTGAAAAATGAAGCCGATTGAGGCGGCCCGGACCTTGGTGAGCTGCCGTTCTCCGAGCTTGGTCAGGTCACGCCCGCCGAGTTCGACGCTGCCCGAGGTGGGCTTGTCGAGCCCGCCGAGGATCTGCAGCAGCGTGCTCTTCCCGTGGCCGGTCGGTCCCTGGATGGCGAGCCATTCGCCATCATCGATGGCCAGGTCCACGCCCTGCAGCGCGTGGACCGTGCCGCGCCCCTTCGAGTAGTCCCTAGTGACTCCGGTGAGCTTGTACATTAAGAACCCTTTCCTTCCGAACGGGCTGTGGTGACTCACGGCGGCCAGGTGGCTCAAGGCGGCCGGGTGACTTCCAGGGCGGACCATGCCTACTCCAGCCGCGACAGCGCGGCCGCCGGGCGCAGCCTGACGGCCCGCCAGCCGCCGAACATGCCGGCGATCAGGCCCCCCGCGATCGCGAGGACGACGGCCAGGCCGATGGCGCTGAGCGTGACTGGCGCCGTCAGGTGGACGCTGACTGTGTGCGCGGCGGCTGCCGCGTGACCGGCGAAACCGCCGGCCGCGGGCCCGGCTGCGGAAGTGCCGGAAGCCGCACCGGTCGTGGCTGACAGCGGCGGCGCCACCGCCTGCACGATCGCCGACGCCCCGTAGCCGATGCCGATGCCGACCACGCCGCCGACCACTCCGATGACAAGCGCTTCGCCCATGATCTGGCGGATGATCCGCCCGCTAGTCCAGCCGATCGCCTTCAGCGTGCCGAACTCCCGTACCCGCCGCGAGACGGCGGACATGGTGAGGATGCTGGCCAGCATGAAGGCCGCGATGAGCACGGCCACGGCGAGCCACTTGCCCAGGTTGTTGGCCAGCGTGGAAGCGCTGGACAGCGACCCGGTGACCTCGCTGGCGAGGTCGCTCGACGTGGTGACGGTCGACGTGGGCAGGGCCTTGGAGATCTCGGCGGACACCGCGTTGATGTCGGAGGAGCTGGTCGCGGACACGTAGACCGTGTTGACTTCGTTCGGCATGCTCGCCAGCGCCTGAGCGCGGGCCAGCGGAATGTAAACGTCCGCGTCGGTCACGCCCTCCCCCGCCTGGACGATCCCGACGACCGTGAAGGACTTCCCGGCGACGGTGATCGCCGAGCCGACCTTCAGGTTCTGGGACTTGGCGTAGTCCGAGTCGACGACGGCGACGTTCTTGTTCGCGTCGGCAGACGTGAGGCTGCTGCCCGAGGTGATCGTGCCAGAGGCGAGCGGGCCGAGCGAGTCGCTGGACGGGTCGACGCCTGTCACGGAGAACGAGCTGGTGTTGAGCGACCCCCGGCCAGCGCTGCCGGAACTGCCGCCGGCGAAGCCACCGGGAGCACCAGAGCTCGAAGAGCCAGTGGAAATCGTGCCGGACAGCTTCAGGTCGTTCAGCACGAGGGCGCCGACCGCGGCGCTGACGTCCTTCTGGTCTGAAATGGTGGTCACAGACGACGACTTGATCGTGCCGAGCCCGCCGCTGGTCAGGACGTCACGGTTGATGTTCGTGCTGCTGCCCGATCCGGCCTTGCCCTGGAAGTTGAAGTGCGGGCCGCCGCCCGATCCGGACGTCGGCGACTGGGTGACGGTGATGTCGGTGCCGACCCCGTACAGCGACTTCAGCACGCTGCCCTGGCCATCAGAGACACCTTTTGACGCGGCTGTGACGGTGATGACGAGCCCCACGCCAAGTGCCAGCCCCAGGCCGATAAAGATGGCCTGACGCATCCGTCGGCGCAACTCGCGCAGCAAGTATGTAAAGAACATCTGCTTTCCTCTCGATAGTGCCGGTCAGCCGGCCGAGCCGGAACCGCCGCCGGGCTTGCCTCCGCAGGCCTCCATGGCCTGCCGGAAGGACGAGGCCCCGGACGCGGTCGGCCGCGGACGGGGGGTCGAGGACGTGCCTCCGCCTCCACCTCCGCCGCCGCCGAAGCCCGCCGGCGGCGTTACCCCGTGCTTTTCCAGGCACTCCTTGAAGGACGTCTGCGACGAACTGGAACTTGAGCCCGAGGTGCTCCCGGAGCTGGAGCTAGAACTGCATCCGGCCACGGCCAGCACCGCAACGGCCGCGACCGCGCCGAGCGCGGCCGGTTTGCGGGACAGGCGGATCAAGGTAATTCCCTCCCGTGCTGCACGATGTGCTCTCAGGGGTCGCGCCTGTCGCGGCCCTCACCTATGCAGTCAAGGAAGCGGGTCTTGTGATCTCGTTGTGACGGTCTATGGGGTTCCTGCCTGGCTGCTTTAAAGATGCTGAAGGGACAGGCACCCTTCAGGCTGCCGAGCCAGCGGCCAGAGGGAGGCGGACATGGAATGCCGCGCCCCGGCCCGGCGCGGTGTCGACCATGATCGCGCCGCCGTGCGCGGCCGTCAGGGACGCGGCGATCGCCAGGCCGAGGCCAGCGCCACCGCTGGTCCGGGTGCGGGAGTCGTCAGTCCGATAGAAGCGCTCGAACACGCGAGCTGCCTGCTCCGGTGTCATGCCGGGCCCCTCGTCCGCGACCGTGACTTGTCCACAGCCCGGGCTAAGTGGATCAGCCGGGGTTGCTGGACTGGCCGAGGGGGCCGGGGTGACCGTGACGGTGACCGGGGAGCCGGCCGGGGTGTGCGTGATCGCGTTCGCGATGAGGTTGTCGATGATCTGGCGAACGCGCTGATCGTCCGCGTGAATGATGACCGGTTCCGGGGCCCGCAGCGCGATGTGGCGGCCCCGGTGGACGATGCGGGCGGCGGAGACGGCCTCCGCCGCGATGCTCGCCAGGTCGACCGGGCGGCGGTCCAGGGACAGTCCCGCGTCGAACTTCGCGAGCAGCAGCAGGTCCTCGACGAGCCGTCCCATCCGGGAGGCCTCGTGGTCGATGCGGGTCATCAGCCGGAGCAGTTCCCCCTGGGAAGCCGCAGTCCCCTGCTGAAGCCCGTATTCGGCCAGGCCCCGGACCGAGGTCAGCGGCGTGCGCAGCTCATGGCTGGCGTCCGCGACGAACTGCCGCATCCGGTCTTCCGAGCGCAGTGCCCGTGCCTCGCCTTGCGCCCGGGCGTGATAAGCGGCCTCGATCGTCGCCAGCATCGTGTCCAGCGCGCCGGACAGGCGCCCGACCTCGGTCCTGGCCGATGGGTGGTCGATGCGGCGCGACAGGTCGCCCCCGGCGATCGCCGCGGCCGTGGCCTCGATCCTGGCCAACGGCGCGAGGCTGGCGCGGATCAGTGGCAGGCCGATCCCCGCGAGCAGCGCGACCGCGACCGCCCCGGCGAGCGAGTCCGCGATCTCCAGCCGGGTAACGGTCGAGCTGAGGTCGCCCAGGCTGAAGGCGGTGATCAGGTGCCGGCCGCCGCTGAGCGGCTCCACCAGGACCCGCCACGACTGTCCGGGCGCGCCCGACGCCGGGACCGTGAACGGGGTGTCCGTCTCCCGCAGCTGGGCCGGGGTAATCTGCGGCGGATGGGAGTCGTGCAGCGGGCCGCCGGCGACCTGGATCTTCCCGTCGGCGCTCGCCACCTCGACGAGGAACTGGGTTGGCAGCTCCTGGGGCTGGGTGCCGGACCGGCGGCCGCCCGGGAGCGGCGTGCCCGGCCGTTGCAGGGTGTGGCCGGCGACCTGGGCGAAGCCGCGCAGCTGCGAGTCGGACCGGGCCAGCAGGTAACTGCGCAGCAGGGTGGCGCCGAGCACGCCGGTGACCAGGGACGTGAGGACGACGAGGAGCGCGGCGGCCGCCATCACGCGCGTGCGCAGCGACGCCTCCCGCACGATCCCCAACAGCCGCCGCGGGGCGATCCGCGGCCTGCTCACGGCGGCGGAATCCGCAGCACGTAGCCGACGCCGCGGATCGTGTGGATCAGGCGCGGCTCGGCCTGGTCAATCTTGCGGCGCAGGTAGCTGATGCACGGCTCGACCACGCCGCCGTCGCCGGCCGGGTTGTACTCCCAGACATGGTCGAAGATCTGGGCCCGGCTGACCACTCGGCCGGCGTTCGTCATCAGGAACCGCAACAGCCGGTACTCCGTCGGAGTCAGCGCGATCAGCTCACCGCCCCGCCGGACCTCGTGCGCGTCCTCGTCGAGTTCCAGGTCGGCGACCCGCAGCCGCGACGCGGTCGCCGCCTCCAGCCGGGTGCGCTTCAGCACCGCCCTGATACGGGCGAGCACCTCATCCAGGCTGAACGGCTTCGTCACGTAGTCATCCGCGCCGAGGTCGAAGCCGGTCACCCGGTCGCGCACCTCGTCCCGGGCGGTCAGGAAGATCACGGGGACGTCAGGGCTGGTGTCGCGGACCCGGCGCACGACCTCGAACCCGTCGCCGTCCGGCATCATGACGTCCAGCAGGACGAGGTCGGGCCGCGACAGCGCCGCCCCGCGTATGGCCTCGGCACCGCTGGTGGCGGTGACGACCTCATAGCCGGCGAACCGGAGCGAGCCGGACAGCAGCTCCAGGATTGTCGGCTCGTCGTCAACTACCAGCAATCGCGGCGCCGGAACAGTCATGACTACACCGTGCTCCGCGATACTTGTCGTTAGCTGGACGTTCGCTGAATGACAGCCGTGACGAGCGGTGGAAATTATGGAGGTGATGGGACGTTCAGGGGAATGATTGTCGTGTTTGTCGAGAGCCTCAAGGTCGAGCGTGACCTAGCGGACGAAGGCCATCGGGCCTGACGCGCGCGGGGGCGAAGATGGTGACCGGGCGGCGTCCCCCGGGACGCGGACGCAACTGAGAGAACTGGAGCAGAGCCTGTGACTGACCTCCGGGACTGGATCGCGGCGCAGCAGGACGACATGCTCGCCGACCTCGGCCGGTACGTGGGCATCGAGACGCCGAGCGACGACAAGCCGAGCCTGGATGCCGGGCTGTCCTGGCTGCACGACTGGCTGCGGGACCGTCTCGGCGAGCCCGCCAGGACGCGGTACACCGACGGCGGCCCCTACGGCGACATCCGGGTGTACGACTACCCGGGCGCCGGGGACGAACCGGTCCTGCTGCTGTGCCACTACGACACCGTCTGGCCGCTCGGCACGCTCGCCGCCCGGCCCTTCATGGTCGAGGGCGACCGGATAACCGGGCCAGGCGTGTTCGATATGAAGGCCGGTCTCGTGCAGGCGGTCTGGGCACTGCGCGCGCTGGACGCCGTCGGCCTGCCCGCTCCCCCGGTCCGGCTGCTGCTCAGCGGTGACGAGGAGATCGGCAGCCCCGCCTCCCGCCCGGTCATCGAGGCCGAGGCCAGGGGCACGCGGGCGGCGTTCGTCTTCGAGGCCAGCGCCGACGGCGCGGTGAAGACCGCGCGCAAGGGCGTCGGCTTGTTCCAGGTCAGCGCGACCGGCGTGGAGTCGCACGCCGGCCTCGACCCGCGCGCGGGCGCGAGCGCCATCGACGAGATCGCCCGCGTCGTGCTGACGCTGCACGGCCTTACCGACCTGGCGGCGGGCACCACGGTGAACGTGGGAGTGCTCGCGGGCGGGACGCGGAGCAACGTCATCGCCGGCGCAGCCGAGGCGCACATCGACGTCCGCGTGGGAAGCGCTGCCGAAGCGGAGCGGATCGACCAGGCGCTCGCCGCCCTGACCCCGCACGACCCGCGCGCCACGCTCACCCTGAGCGGCGGCTGGAACCGACCGGTGATGGAACGCACCCCGGCGGTCGCGGCGCTGTTCGAGCTCGCCCGCGACCGCGCCGCCGGACTCGACATCACGCTGCGGGAATGCGCCGTGGGCGGCGCCAGCGACGGCAACTTCGTCGCCGCCCTCGGCACACCCGTCCTGGACGGGATCGGCGCCGTGGGCGACGGCGCCCACGCCCGCCACGAGCGCGCGAGCGTCGACGGCATGCTCGAGCGCGCCGCGCTCGCGGCGGTGGTGCTGAACGCGCTCGCCGCCCCGCCCCTGGTGGGATAAGGCAGCCGCTTAGGCCCGACGGGAGCCTCCCCGCCCGGACCGGCGGGGAAGCTCCCCGGGAAATCAGGAGACCGCGGCCGCCGCCGTCTGCTGACGGAGCGGGGCCAGCGCCGTGCTCCAGGCGATGACCTGGTCCAGCATCGTCTCTAGCGCCGCCTGGTTGTACTCGCCCGGCTTGAACACGCTGAAGTTCTCGAACTCGGTCAGCAGCGACAGCGCGACCTGCTGGCGCACGTCGGCCATCTGCAGCTCCCCGGCCACCAGGCGCAGGTGCTCCGCCGCCCGGGCGCCGCCCACCCCGCCGTAGGATACGAACCCGACGGCCTTGTTGTTCCACTCAGCGAACAGGTAGTCGATGGCGTTCTTCAGCACCCCGGACGTGCTGTGGTTGTACTCGGGGGTGACGAAGACGAAGCCGTCGAACGAGGCGATCTTGTCCGCCCACTGCTTCGTGTGCTCGTTCTGGTACTGGCCCATCGACGGCGGCAGCGGCTCGTCCAAGTGCGGCAGCGGGTAGTCGCGCAGGTCGACGAGCTCGAACTCGGCGTCGCCGCGGCGGGTGGCGATCTCGTAGACCCAGCGGGCGACCTGCTCCCCGTTGCGGTTGGGACGGGTGCTGCCCAAGATGATGCCGATCCTGCTCATGCGGAATTCCTCCTGCGGTGCGTCTGGCGTGCTTGCCTTCAGCCTAACCGGACTTTACCCCGTTTATATTCCGGCAACGGAGAACTGACGATATGCCGGCCGGGAGCCGGCGGGCTCAGGAGGCTGACACGCGTCGTGCCAGGTCTTCCCATCCCTGGCTGAGGCGCTCGGCGAGTCGCGGGGAGTCCTCGGTACCGGACAGGTACAGCAGCAGCGGGGCGTCCAGCGCGGCCGTTAGCTGAACGGCGAGCACGTCCAGGTCGGCGGCCTCGAGGCGCAGTTCCTGCAGCAGGTACCGAATGTGCATCCGGGAGAGGGGGGTCTGGGTGCCCGCCGGGACCGGCCCCTTGCCGTCCAGCGCGGCCCGTGCGACCTCGCGGTGCCCGATCAGGAAGCCGGTCCGGGCGCGGCCATAGGCGATCAGTCGGTCCAGCGGCGGGGCGCCGGGGCCGAGCGGCGGGGGGCCGGACAGCACCTGCTGCTGGAATTCCCGCTCATCGTCGTCCAGAAGCGCCTGGAAGATCCCGGCCCGGGTCCCGAACCGGCGGAACACCGTGCCCTTGCCCAGGCCCGCGCGCTCGGCGAGCCCGTCCATCGTCAGCCGCTCCGCGCCCTGCTCGGCGAGCATCGCCCGTGCGGTGGCCAGCAAGTGCCGCCGGTTGCGGGCCGCGTCGGCGCGCTCGGGATGCGGCGGGCCCAGGGTCAGGCCGGGCTGGTTCATGAATCCCCGGGGAAGCGCGCTCAGCCCGTGCGGGTGATGACGAAGTCGCAGAGGGTCTCGAAGGCGGTGCGGGCCGGGACATCCGGTAGCGACCGCACGATCGTGCGTGCCCCGCCCGCCCATTGGCGCACGGTGGCCCGCGCCTGCTCCAGCGCCGGCGACGAGCGCAGCTGCGACAGGGCCTCGGCGTGCAGGGCCGGGTCGGTCAGGTCGGCCTCGGTGAGCAGGAACCGCAGCCGGGATTCGGCCGGGGAGGATGACGCCAGGGCGTACAGCATCGGCAGGGTGCGGACACCCTGGCGCAGGTCGGTCCCCGGCTCCTTGCCCGACTGGGACGACGACGAGGCGACGTCGAGGACGTCGTCGGACAGCTGCCAGGCGACACCGAACCGCATGCTCGCGTCCGCGACCACGTCCACCACGGATTCGGGGGAACCGGAGAACATCGCGCCGAACCGCCCGGACGTGGCGATCAGCGACCCGGTCTTCTCGGTGATGACGCGCATGTAGTGGTCGAGCGCCGGCTCCCCCGGCCGCGGGCCCACGGTCTCGGCGAGCTGGCCGTCGCACAGTCGGCAGAAGGTCTCGGCCTGGATCCTGATGGCCTCCGCGCCAAGGTCGGCGAGAATGCGGGACGCCCGGGCGAACAGATAGTCCCCGGCGAGGATCGCCACCGAATTGCCGTACTTCGAGTTCGCCGACGAGTGGCCGCGGCGAAGAACCGCCTCGTCCATGACGTCGTCGTGGAACAGCGAGGCGAGGTGGGTCAGCTCGATCGCGACCGCCGCCGGCACGATGCGCTTGTCCCGGCTGTCACCGAAACGGGCGGCCAGGAGCACCAGCATGGCGCGGAATCGCTTCCCGCCGGCCTCCATCATGTGCCGGGATACCTCGGTGAACATCTCGTCCCCGCCGAACGAGGACTCGCGCAGGGCAGCCTCGACGAGGGCCAGGTCCTCGGCCACCTCGGCGGTGAGGGTCTCGTCGGCGAAGTCGACGGGAACAGCGACGGTCACACGATCTCCATGTCCTCGGCACAGCGGCAACACCCCAGCATACGGGCGCGACCCCGGGTTTGGGCACCCGGGGTCGCGCGGCCGCGGCTCAGGTCAGCGCACGAAGAGCTGATTCGCGGCGTGCGTCGCCAGGAACAGGACGGGGCCCGGAACGATACCGAGCACCAGGGTCGCCGCGAAGCCGACGCCCACGGCCGTGCCGCTGAACACGTTCGGCGCCACGACCTCGGGGCCATCTTCCACCGGCTCGCTGAAGAACATCAGCACGATGATGCGGACGTAGAAGAAGGCCGCGATGGCAGAGGACAGGACACCGACGATCACCAGCGGGAGCGCCCCGCCCGCGATCGCCGCCGAGAAGACCGCGAACTTCCCGGTGAACCCGCTGGTCAGCGGGATACCGGCGAAGCCGAGCAGGAAGAGGGCGAAAATGCCCGCCACCCACGGCGAGCGCTTCCCGAGGCCCGCCCAGCGGGACAAGTGCGACGCCTCGCCGCCCGGGTCCCGCACCAGCGTCACGATGGCGAACGCCCCGACCGTGGTGAGCCCGTAGGAGGCCAGGTAGAACAGCGAGCCCGAGAGGCCGGCCGCCGACGCCGCGACGACCGCGGTCAGGATGAACCCGGCGTGGGCGATCGAAGAGTAGGCCAGGAGCCGCTTGACGTCGGTCTGGGTGATCGCGATCACCGCGCCGGCGACCATCGTGAGGATGGCCACGACCCACAGCGCCGGACGCCAGTCCCAGGTCAGCGTGCCGAACGCGACGTAGAAGACCCGCAGCAGCGCGCCGAAGGCCGACACGACGGTGCAGGACGCCATCAGGGCGGTGATCGGGGTCGGCGCGCCCTGGTAGACGTCCGGCTTCCAGTTCTGGAACGGCACGGCGCCGATCTTGAACAGCAGGCCGACGCCGGTCAGCGCGATGCCCGCGTACAGCAGCGTGTCGCTGCCGGAGTTGGACGACACGGCCGACGCGATCGCCGAAAGCGATACCGAGCCGGAGAAGCCGTACAGCATCGCGATGCCGAACAGGAAGAACGCGGACGAGAACGCGCCCAGCAGGAAGTACTTCATCGCCGCCTCGTGCGACAGCAGGCGACGGCGGCGCGCCAGGCCGCACAGCAGGTACAGCGGCAGCGACAGCACCTCGAGGGCGACGAACATGGTCAGCAGGTCGTTGGACGCCGGGAACAGCAGCATGCCGCCGACGGCGAACAGGACCAGCGGGTAGACCTCCGTGTGCACGAGGCCCGCCAGCAGCCCGGCCCGCTCCTCGGCCGAGCCGGGAACGGCGGCCGCCTGGCCCGCGAACGGCGAGTCCTGCGACTGGTCGGCGATCAGCAGCACCGACACGAACGCCAGCACCAGGATCGTGCCCTGGATGAACAGGGTCGGCTTGTCGACCGCGACCGCGCCCATGGCCGCGATGTGCCCGGCCGACCCGTTGGCGAACACCGACGAGGACACCGCGATCACGCAGGTCCACACGAACGCGGCGAGCAGGCTGCCGAACGCCAGCACCAGGTGCACCGCGCGGCGCAGGTCCCGGGGGACGAACGCCTCGACGAGGATGCCGATGACCGCCGCGCCGAACACGACCAGCATCGGCGCGAGCTGGCTGTACTCGATGCTCGGCGCCGCGATGGCGCCGGGCACCGCCGCCGAAACCGCTAGGCTCACGGCTGGATTCCCTTCTTGACCGTCGAGGTAGTCAGGTAAGCCGAGGGCACTGGGTGCGCCGGCGTCGGGTCGACCACGTGCACCTGCGCGAGGGTCGAGTTCACCGCCGGGTCGATCACGTCAAGCACCGGCTTGGGGTAGACGCCGAGGGCGATGATCAGCGCGATCAGCGGCAGGACCGCCCACAGTTCCCGCGCCTTCAGGTCCTTGAACCCGGCCACCGACTCCGCCACCGGCCCGTGCATGGTCCGCTGGACCATCCACAGGATGTAGATCGCGGCGAGGATGATGCCGGCGACGGCGAACGAGCCCGCCACCTTGTACCGGGAGAACGTGCCTACGAGAACCAGGAACTCGGACACGAAGGTCGACAGGCCCGGCAGCGCGAGGCCGGCCAGACCGGAGATGAAGAACAGGCCGGCGTGCACCGGGGCGACCTTCTGCACGCCGCCGTAATCCTCGATCCGGTCCGACCCGCGCCGGACGATCAGGAACCCGGCCAGGATGAGCAGCGCGCCGGTCGCGAACCCGTGGTTGACCATGTACAGGGTCGCGCCCGCCTGGCCCTGCGAGGTCAGCGCGAAGATCCCGAGCACAATGAAGCCGAAGTGCGAGATCGACGTGTAACCGATGAGGCGCTTCATCGACTTCTGTCCGATGGCGACGATCGCCCCGTACAGGATGCTGATCACGGCCAGGGTCAGGATCAGTACCTTGAAGTACGACACCCCGGCCGGGAACAGCTCCACGCAGTAGCGGATCATCCCGAAGGTGCCGACCTTGTCCATCACGCCCAGCATGAGGACCGCCGCGCCCGGCTGGGCGGAGGCGGAGGCGTCCGGCAGCCAGGTGTGGAACGGCCACAACGGGGCCTTGATCGCGAACGCGATGAAGAAGCCGAGGAACAGCCACTTCTGCACCGTCGGGGACAGGCTCACATGCAGCAGGGTCGTGAACAGGAACGTGCCATGATGGCCGGTCACCGCGGAGTCGCCCGCGTACACGTACAGCGCGATAACCGCGACCAGCATCAGCAGTCCGCCGAGCAGGCTGTACAGCAGGAACTTGACCGCCGCGTACTGCCGCGGGCCCACGCCGAAGGACCCGATCATGAAGTACATCGGGATCAGCATGGCCTCGAAGAAGACGTAGAACATGAAGACGTCGGTGGCCTCGAAGACCCCGATCATCATCATCTCGAGGAGCAGCATCAGCGCGAAGTACGACTTGACCGAGCGGCGGGAGTCCGTGTTCTCGACATCGTGCCAGGAGGCCAGGACCACCACCGGCATCAGCACCGCGGTCATGCCGATCAGCACCAGCGCGATGCCGTCGACGCCGAGGGCGTAGTGCACGCCGAACTCCGGGATCCAGCTGTACTGCTCGGTGAGCTGGTACGTGGGCCCGCTCGCGACGAACTGGGTCGCCATCGCGATGACCCAGCCCAGCGTCGCGACCGAGAACACGAGCGTCAGCACCTTGGCGAGCCGGTCGCGCGCCGCGACATCCGCCGGGGCGCTGTCGCGCGGCGCCGCGGGGATAAGCGCCACCACGAGCGACCCGAGCAGCGGGAGGGCGCCCGCGACAGTCAGCCAGGGAAAGCCGTTCATTTACAGCCTCACCACCAGAAGGCCGGCCACGAGCAGCACGGCGCCGATGAGCATGGACAGCGCGTATGACCGCGCGTAACCAGTCTGAAGTTTCCGTACCCGGCCGGAGGTCCCCCCGACGAGGGCGGCCAGGCCGTTGACGAGTCCGTCAATGCCGCGGCCGTCGAAGTACACCGACAGGCGGGTGAGCCACTGCCCGGGCCGCATCAGGACCGATTCGTTGAAGGCGTCGCCGTACAAGTCCTTGCGGGCAGCCACCGTGGCGAACGACCCGCGTGGTGCCGTCGACGGCACTGGCACCCGCCCGTACATGAACCAGGCGATCGCGAACCCGATGACGACGAGCGCCAGGGCGATGATGCCAGGTACGCTCCAGATCCCATGCGGCACCGCGGGCTTGCCCGTGACCGGCGCCAGGAAGTTGACGAACCGCTGGTTGATGATCAGGAAAGCGCCTGCCCCGATCGACCCGATCGCCAGGACGACCATGGGCAGGACCATCACCCAGGGCGACTCGTGGGGATGCGGCTCGTGCTCGACGACTCCGCCGTGGCCGTCCGACGACCACCGCTTATCGCCGAAGTATGTCATCAGCATCATTCGCGTCATGTAGAACGCGGTGACGCCCGCGCCGACGATCGCGGCGCCGCCGAGCAGCCATCCGGATGTGCCTCCGGTCCCCCAGGCGGCGTCAATGATGCCGTCCTTCGTAAAGAACCCGGAGAAGGGCGGGATGCCGATGATGGCGAGATACGCGAAGCCGAAAGTCACGAACGTCCATGGCATGACCTTGCGCAGTGCGCCGTACCGGCGCATATTGACTTCGTCATCCATTCCGTGCATCACGGAACCGGCGCCGAGGAACAGGCCGGCCTTGAAGAACCCGTGGGCGATCAGATGGGCGATCGCGAACACGTAGCCAGCCGGGCCGAGGCCGGCCCCGAGCATCATGTAGCCGATCTGCGACATCGTCGACCCGGCGAGGGACTTCTTGATGTCGTCCTTGGCACACGCGATGATCGAGCCGAACAGGAGCGTGACCGCGCCGACGATCGCCACCGCCATGCGCGCGTCGGCGGACTGCGCCAGGATGGGGTTGGACCGCACCATCAGGTACACGCCGGCGGTCACCATGGTGGCGGCGTGAATGAGGGCCGACACCGGGGTGGGGCCCTCCATCGCGTCCAGCAGCCAGGACTGCAAGGGCAGCTGCGCGGACTTACCGCAGGCGCCGAGGAGCAGCAGGAGTCCGATGGCGAGCGTGATGCCAGGTCCGCCGGTCGTCGCCGAGGACGACATCTGGTGGAACACTGGCGTGAAGTTGAACGTCCCGTATTCGGCGAACATCAGCATGATCGCCAGCGAGAGTCCGGCGTCACCGACGCGGTTGGCGATGAACGCCTTCTTCGCCGCGACCGCCGCCGTGGGCCGTTCCTGCCAGAACCCGATCAAGAGGTAGGAGGCGAGACCGACGCCTTCCCACCCGGCGTACAACCCGAGATAGTTATCGGAAATGACCAGCAGGAGCATGGCCGCGATGAACAGGTTCAGGTAAGCGAAGAACCGCCGCCTGTTCGGATCGTGGGCCATGTAGCCGATCGAATAAATGTGAATCAGCGAGCCGACACCGGTGATCAGCAGCACGAAGCTGATCGACAGCGGGTCGAGCAGGACGCCGATGTTGGCCTGGAACCCGTTGACCGGGATCCAGGAGTACATGTGCAGGTCCACGCTTCGGTCGGTGCGGCCCAGCAGGGCAAAGAACGCGATCGCGCCGTAGACGAACGCCGCGAGGGACATCGCGCAACCGAGCAGGTGACCCCACTTGTTGGTGCGCCTGCCGCCGAGCAGCAGTACCGCCGCGCCGAAGACGGGGAACGCGAGCAGCAGCCACGAGTACCGGAACACACCGGTCGCGGCAAGCGTCGTCATATCGTCAATCCCCTCAGTACTTGAGCAGGTTCGCGTCGTCGACCGACGCGGACTTCCTGGCGCGGTAAATGGCCATCAGGATCGCCAGGCCCACGACCACCTCGGCGGCGGCCACGACCATCACGAAGAAGGCCACGACCTGTCCGTCCAGGTTGCCGTGCATACGCGCGAACGCGACGAACGCCAGGTTGCAGGCGTTCAGCATCAGTTCGATGCACATGAAGATCACAATGGCGTTCCGCCGCACGAGCACGCCAACCCCTCCGATGGTGAAGAGGATGACAGACAGGAAAATGTAGTGTGCCGGGCTCATTCGGACTCACCCCCGAGGGCCGCCGCCTCGATCGCGCGTTCCGCGTCGATCCGCTGGCCGGCCTCAAGATCCTCCGCGACCTCCTCCTGCGGTTCCCGGCCGAGGCTCAGGTCCCGCTGGCTGATCGCCTTCGATACGGAACGATCGCTCGTGCTCCCATCCGGCAGCATCGCCGGCAGGTCCACCGCGTCGTGGAGCGCGTACACACCGGGCGGCGGTTCCGGCGCGACCTGGCCGCTGGCGACCTTCTGCCGCGACAGGTCCCGCTGCGTGAGCTTCGGCCCGGTCCGCTCGCGGTGGGCCAGCACCATGGCGCCGAGCGCGGCGGTGATCAGCAGGGCGCTCGTGACCTCGAAGGGGTACACGTACGTCGTGAAGATCAGCTTCGCGATCCCGGTCAGGTTGTTCGCCTGGTTGGCGGTGCTGGAGAAGGACGCCGACGCGCTGCCGATGGACGCGTGCCCGATGCCCACGATCAGCAGGATCAGGAAGGCCAGCCCGCCGATCCCCGCCCAGGCCCGCTGGCCCTTGATCGTCTCCCTGAGCGAGTCGACCGAACTGACGCCGATCAGCATCATGACGAACAGGAACAGCATGAGGACCGCGCCGGTGTACACGATGATCTGGACGAACGCCAGGAACGGCGCGCCCTGCATCGCGTACATGACGGCGAGGGTCAGCATGACCACGCCCAGCATCAGCGCGCAGTGCACAGCCTGCCGCATGAAGATCATCGCGAGCGCCGCGCCGACCGCGAGGACGGAGAGCACCCAGAAGAAGGACACGCTCCAGTCCGCGTCCAGGTTGGTGCCGCCCCCGCCCTGCGCGAGCAGAAGGTGCGTCATTTCTCGCTCCCTACGACTCCGGCCCCGCCGAGCCGGTAGTAGTCCTTCTCGTCCTTGCCGAGCCGCATCGGGTGCGGCGGGGCTTCCATGTCCGAGCGCAGCGGGGCGAGCAGCTGCTCCTTCGTCCAGATCAGCTTCTCGCGGCTGTCATCGGCGATCTCGTACTCGTTGGTCATCGTCAGCGCCCGGGTCGGGCACGCCTCGATGCACAGGCCGCACAGAATGCAGCGCAAGTAGTTGATCTGGTAGACGTGTCCGTACCGCTCACCCGGGGAGTACCGCTCGTCGGGCGTGTTGTCCCGGCCCTCGACGTAGATCGCGTCGGCCGGGCACGCCCAGGCGCAGAGCTCGCAGCCGATGCACTTCTCCAGTCCGTCCGGCCACCGGTTGAGCTGGTGGTGACCATGGAACCGGGGCGCGGTCGGCCGCTTGTCCTCCGGGTACATGACGGTGTCGACCTTCTTGAACATCTCACGGAAGGTGACCCCGAACCCCTTGACGGGGTTGAGGAAGCTAGTGATCGGCACCAGTGACCTCCTTCTGGCCCGTGTTTCTAGGACCGCCGTTGGCAAGATCGGCGCCGGCCAGCTCACCGGCCAGCTCCAGGCCGTGGTAGTGCGGCAGGTCGAGCGGCGGCACCGGGTACCGCGGCTCTATCCCGGTTTCCTCCGCGACGAGGGCCTGTGTCTCCGGTGTCACCGGTGGCTGTTCCTCGATCTCGGCGGCGCGGTGCATCGCGGCGTTGTCCCAGAAGGTGACCAGCAGCAAGATCAGGACCAGGACCAGGATGCCGGTCCCCCACACGGCCGGGGTGAGGCCGTTGTCCCGCCATTCCCTGATCGTCGCGATCAGCAGGATCCAGACGATCGACAGCGGGATGAGGACCTTCCAGCCCAGTGCCATCAGCTGGTCGTACCGGGTCCGCGGCAGCGTGCCGCGCAGCCAGACGTAGCAGAACAGCAGGACGAAGACCTTGATGAGGAACCACAGCACCGGCCACCAGCCCTCGTTGACACCGGGGCCGATCAGCGTGATCGGCCACGGGGCGCGCCAGCCGCCGAGGAACAGCGTGGTGGCGAGGGCGGAGACCGTGGTCATGTTGATGTACTCGGCGAGGAAGAACATCGCGAACTTCATCGAGGAGTACTCGGTCATGTGGCCGGCGACGATCTCGCCTTCGCCCTCGGGCAGGTCGAACGGGATCCGGTTCGTCTCGCCGACCATCGTGACCAGGTAGATGAGGAACGACACTGGCAGCAGCCAGAAGTACCAGAAGTGGCTCTGGGCGTTGACGATCGCGCTGGTGGACAGCGACCCGGCGTACAGGAAGACCGCCACGAACGACAGGCCCATCGCGATCTCGTAGCTGATCACCTGGGCGGTGGAGCGCAGCGCCCCGAGGATCGCGTACGGCGAGCGGGACGCCCAGCCGGCGAGGACGATGCCGTAGACGCCGATCGAGCTCATGGCGAGCACGAGCAGGACGGCGACCGGCAGGTCGGCCACCTGCAGCGGCGTCCAGTGGTGGAAGATCGACACCTCCGGGCCCCACGGGATGATCGCGAAGGCCACGAAGGACGACGCCCCGGCGATCGCCGGTGCCACCACGAACACCAGCTTGTCGACCCCTGTGGGGACGATGTCCTCCTTGAGCGGCAACTTCAGCGCGTCCGCGACCGGCTGGAGCAGGCCAAACGGACCCGCGCGGTTCGGTCCCGGACGGTTCTGCATCCGGCCGATCACGCGGCGCTCGAACCAGATCATGAAGATGGTGGTGAGCAGCAGGAAGACGAAGACGATGGCGACCTTCAGCAGCACCAGCCACCAGATGAGCTGGTTGAAGTCGCTCAGCGTCGAGTCGACCGCGAGCGCGTGCACTATTCGGCCCTCCTCAGGGTCACCCGGCTGCCGTGCCCGGCACCGAGGTCAGCCCGCACCGCAGCGCCCGGGCTATTGGTCGGCAGCCACACTACGCCGTCCGCGATCGCGGTGACGTCCACGGGGACGGTCACCGATCCGGCCGCGGTCGCCACCGTCACCTTGTCACCGTCGGCGAGGCCGGCGGCCGCCGCCATCGCGGCGGACAGCTTCGCGACGACCGGCCGCGCGGTGCCGGCGAGGTAAGGCTCGCCGTCCTGCAGCCGGCCCGCGTCGATCAGCTGGTGCCAGGTGCTCAGGCGCGCGGCCACGGCACCGCCTAGTTCGGTCGCTTCCGCGGCGGGCGACAGCGTCGCCGGAGCGCTCGCCCGCTCGCCCTTCCAGCCGCCCAGCGCGGTGAGTTCCGCGCGGGCCGCGGCCGCGTCCGGCAGGCCGAGGTGGACGTCCATCGCGTCGGCGATCGCGCCGAGCACGTACAGGTCGGTCCGCACGCCGGGCACCCGGAGCGCCGCGGCGAAGGTGCCGCCGCGTCCCTCCCAGTTCACGAACGTGCCCGCCTTCTCCGCGACGGCCGCCACCGGGAAGACCACGTCCGCCCGGTCGGTCACCGCGCTGGCCCGCAGCTCGAGGCTGACGATGAACGGCGTCGCCTCCAGGGCCCGCAGCGCGGCCGCCGGGTCGGGCAGGTCGACCGGGTCCACACCCGCGATGACCAGGGCGCCGAGCCCGCCCGCCGCGGCGGTGGCGAGGATGGTGTTCGTGTCCCGGCCCGGCAGGCTCGGGAGCGCGGCCTTGTTCCAGGCCCGGGCGACTTCGGCGCGCGCGGCCGGGTCGGTGACCGGCCTGCCGACCGGCAGCAGCCCGGGCAGCGCACCCGCCTCGACCGCGCCCCGCTCGCCGGCACGGCGCGGGATCCAGGCGAGCTTCGCGCCGGTGGCGTCGGCCAGCCGTACCGCGGCGGCGAGCGCCCCGGGCACTTCGGCAAGCCGCTCGCCGACCAGGATGACGGCGCCCGGCTTGGCCAGCGCCTCGGCCGCGCGCTCCAGGTCGGCGTGTCCGGCGCCGCCCGCCGCGAGGGCGGTCAGCGTGCCCGGCTCACCGCCCGGCACGGTCGGGAGCAGGGTCCCGTTCGTCTTGGCGAGTCCGGGGGTGCCGAGCGCCGCGACCGAGAAGACCTGCAGGCCGTGCTTGCGCGCCGCCTTGCGCAGCCGCAGGAACACGATCGGCGACTCTTCTTCCGGCTCGAACCCGGCCAGGACCACCGCGGGCGCGGCTTCCAGGTCGGTGTAGCTGACCTCGATCGGGTGGCCGGCCACCTTGGCGGCGAGGAACTGCTCCTCTTCCGCCGAGTGCGGCCGGGCACGCATGTCGATGTCGTTCGTGTCGAGGGCGACCCGCGCGAACTTGGCGTAGGCGTAGGCGTCTTCGAGGGTCAGGCGGCCGCCGGTGAGCACGCCGACGCCCGTGGCCCCTTCCGCGGCGTCCCGGGCCGCGGCCAGACCATTCGCGGCGGCCTCGAACGCCTCGGTCCAGGAGGCCGGGCGCAGCACGCCGTCCTTGCCGCGGACCAGCGGCGAGGTCAGCCGGTCGGGCTCGGTGGCGTAGTTGAAGGCCCACCGGCCCTTGTCGCAGTTCCACTCCTCGTTGATCTCCGGCGCCTCGCCGGCCAGCCTGCGCAGGACCTTGCCGCGCCGGTGGTCCGTGCGCTGGTGGCAGCCGGCGGCGCAGTGCTCGCAGACGCTCGGCGTGGACACCAGGTCGAACGGGCGGGACCGGAACCGGTAGGCCGCGCCGGTGAGCGCGCCGACCGGGCAGACCTGCACGGTGTTCCCGGAGAAGTAGGAGTTGAACGGCTTGCCGTCCGCCGTGCCGATGTACTGGAACGGACCGCGTTCGATGAAGTCGATGAAGGCGTCGCCCGCGATCTCCTCGGAGGTGCGGACGCACCGCGTGCAGGAGATGCAGCGTTCCCGGTCGAGCAGGACCTCGGCCGAAATCGGCACGGGCTTTTCGAATTCACGCTTCTCTTCGCGAAACCGGCTTTCGCCCCGGCCGTTGGACATGGCCTGGTTCTGGAGCGGGCACTCGCCGCCCTTGTCGCACATCGGGCAGTCGAGCGGATGGTTGACCAGCAGGAGTTCCATCACTCCGTGCTGGGCCTTGTCGGCCACCGGGGAGGTGTACTGGGTCTTGACCACCATGCCGTCGGTGCACACGGTGGTGCAGGAGGCGAGCGGCTTGCGCTGTCCCTCGACCTCCACCAGGCACTGCCGGCAGGCGCCGATCGGGTCGAGCAGCGGGTGGTCGCAGAACCTGGGGATCGCGATGCCGATCATCTCGGCGGCCCGGATGACCAGCGTGCCCTTCGGCACGCTGATCTCGAAGCCGTCGATGGTGACGGTCACCGTGTCGGTAGACGTGGTCTGCGCAGTCATCGGCTCGCCTTCGCCTGGTCTGCCCAGAGTGTGGACGCGGCCGGGTCGAACGGGCAGCCGCCTTCCTTCTGGTGCTGGATGATCTCGTCGCGGAAATACCGGATGGCCGACTGGATCGGCACGGGCGCGGCGTCGCCGAGGGCGCAGAAGGCCCGGCCGACGATGTTGTCGCTGACGTCGAGGATGGTTTCCAGGTCCTCGTCGTTGCCCTGACCGTTCTCAAGGCGCTGGATGGCCTGCACCAGCCACCACGACCCCTCGCGGCACGGCGTGCACTTGCCGCAGGACTCGTGCTGGTAGAACTCCGTCCAGCGCAGGGCCGCCCGCAGCACGCAGGTCGTGTCGTCGAAGATCTGCAGGGCACGGGTGCCGAGCATCGAGCCGGCGCCGCCGACCCCCTCGAAGTCCAGCGGGACGTCCAGGTGCTGGTCGGTCAGGATCGGGGTGGACGACCCGCCGGGCGTCCAGAACTTCAGCCGGTGGCCGGCCCGCATGCCGCCCGCCAGGTCGATCAGCTCGCGGAGCGTGATGCCCAGCGGCGCCTCGAACTGGCCGGGGTTGGCGACGTGCCCGGACAGCGAGAAGATCCCGTGTCCCTTGGACTTCTCGGTGCCGATGCCCTCGAACCACTCCGGGCCGTTGTTGATGATCCCGGGGACGGACGCGATCGACTCGACGTTATTGATGACGGTCGGGCTGGCGTACAGGCCCTCGACCGCCGGGAACGGCGGCCGGTTCCGGGGCAGCCCGCGGTATCCCTCGAGCGAGGTGAGCAGTGCCGTCTCCTCGCCGCAGATGTAGGCGCCCGCGCCGGGGTGCACCACGACGTCGAGGTCGAAGCCGGTCCCGAGGATGTTCTTGCCGAGGTAACCCGCCTCGTACGCTTCCGCGACCGCGAGCTGCAGCCGCCGGATGACGTGCAGGACCTCGCCGCGGATGTAGATGAAGGCGTGGCTCGCGCGGATCGCGAAGCAGGTGATGATGATGCCCTCGAGGAGCACGTGCGGGTTGGCCATCATCAGCGGGATGTCCTTGCATGTGCCCGGCTCGGACTCGTCCGCGTTCACCGTGAGGTAGTGCGGCTTGCCGTCGCCCTGCGGGATGAAGGACCACTTCACCCCGGTCGGGAAGCCGGCGCCGCCACGGCCGCGCAGGCCCGAGGCCTTCACCGTGGCGATGACATCGTCCGGCTGCATGGCCAGGGCCTTCGGCACCGCGGTGTACCCGCCGTCGCGCTTGTACCCGGCCATCGTGAACGAGTCCGCCTGGTCCCAGTTCGCGGTAAGGACCGGAGTAAGGATGTCGGTCATGGCCGTGGAGCCTCCCATCCCCGTTCCTTGGCGATCTTCAGCCCCAGCAGGCTAGCGGGTCCGGCTGACGGGCCGTCACCCGCCTGCCCGTCACCGAACCCGGCGAGGACCCGGGAGGCTTCCTTCCACGTGCACAGCCGCTTCGGCCCGCGCGTCGGGCTGACCGGATTCCCGGCCCGCAGGTCGTCGACCAGCTGCTTCGCGGTCTCCGGTGTTTGACTGTCGAAGAACTCCCAGTTGACCATGACCACCGGCGCGTAGTCGCAGGCCGCGTTGCACTCGACGCGCTCGAGGCCGACCTTGCCGTCCGGGGACTTGATGTCGGCGTGTCCGTGCTCCGCTTCCTCGCCGTCCGCGCCCAGGTGGCCGGCCAGTTCCTTGTAGATCTGGTCGCCGCCCATGATGGCGCACAGGGTGTTGGTGCACACGCCGACCTGGTACTCGGCGGCGGGCTCGTGCTTGTACATCGTGTAGAAGGTCGCCACGCCCCGGACCTCGGTCTCGCTGATACCGAGAGCCTCCGCGCAGAAGGCGATGCCGTCGCCGGAGACGTATCCCTCCTCGGACTGCACGAGGTGCAGCAGCGGCAGCAGCGCGGAACGTGCCTTGGGATACCGGCCGATGATCTCGGCGGCGTCCGCGCGCAGCCGCGTCAGCGCGTCGTCACTAAACGCCATTACCGGTCCACGCCTCCAATCACCGGGTCGATGGACGCGATCGCCGGGATCACGTCCGCGAGGTTGCCGCCTTCGCACAGCACGGACACCGCCTGCATGTGGTGGAACGAAGGGTCACGCAGGTGCGCGCGGTACGGCCGCGTGCTGCCGTCGCTGACCACGTGGCAGCCGAGCTCGCCCTTGGGCGACTCGATCGGCACGTAGGCCTGCCCGGCCGGGACCCGGAACCCCTCGGTCACCAGCTTGAAGTGGTGGATCAGCGCCTCCATGGACTGGCCCATGATGTGCGCGATGTGGTCGGGCGACGGGCCCATGCCGTCGGGGCCGAGCGAGAGGCGGGCGGGCCAGCCGATCTTGGCGTCCTGGATCATCCACGGGTCGTCCGCGGCGCGCGAGCGGTCCGCGAGGCGGTCGACGGCCTGCTCGACGATTCGCAGCGACTCCTCGATCTCCCGCATGCGGACCTGGTAACGGCCGTAGGTGTCGCAAGTGGTCTCGGTCGGGACGTCGAACTCGAACGTCTCGTAACCAAGGTACGGCTGAGACTTGCGCAGGTCCCAGGGCAGCCCCGCCGCGCGCAGCATGGGACCGGTCACGCCGAGCGACGTGCACGCTTCCAGGTCCATGTAGGCGATGCCGCGCGTACGGGCGCGGAAGACCGGGTTGGCGTCGATCAGCGTGCGCAGGTCGTGCACCCACTTGGGCGCCTTGCGCAGGAACTCGCGGATCTTCGCGATGCCGTCCGGCGGCAGGTCCTGCGCGACGCCGCCCGGGCGCATGAACGCGTGATTCATGCGCAGGCCGGTGATCAGCTCGAACAGGTCGAGGATGTACTCCCGCATCCGCAGGCCCTGCAGGAAGATCGTGGTCGCGCCGAGCTCCATGCCGAACGGGCCGATCCCGCCGAGGTGGGAGGAGATCCGGTTCAGCTCCAGCATCAGCACCCGGATGAGCTGCGCCCGCTCGGGGATCCGGTCCTCGATGCCCAGCAGCCGCTCCACGGACAGCACGTAGGCCATCTCGTTGAACAGCGGCATCAGGTAGTCGGCGCGGGTGATGAACGTGGAGCCCTGCGTCCAGGTGCGGTACTCCATGTTCTTCTCGATGCCGGTGTGCAGGTAGCCGATCGACGCCCTGACCTCGGTGACCGTCTCGCCTTCGAGCGTCAGGATGAGCCGGAGCACGCCGTGCGTGGACGGGTGCTGCGGGCCCATGTTGACGACGATCTGCTCACCCGGCGATCGCTCCTCGTCGCCGCCGACGATCTTGTCCCAGTCCTCGCCGGCGACGTCGTAGACCCGGCCCTGCGCGGCCTCATCGTCGGCGTCGGTCGCCGCGCCGGTGACATGAGTGGTGCTCACGAGTATGACCTTCTTTCGTCCGGCGGCGGCACCTTAGTGCCCCGGTACTCAACCGGGACACCGCCGAGCGGATAGTCCTTGCGCTGCGGGTGGCCGAGCCAGTCATCCGGCATCTGAATGCGCGTGAGCGCCGGGTGACCGTCGAACACGATCCCGAAGAAGTCCCAGGTCTCCCGCTCGTGCCAGTTGGCCGCCGGGTAGACGGCGGTCATCGAGGGGATATGCGGATCGGCGTCCGGGGCGCTGACCTCCAGCCGCAGCCGGCGGTTATGCGTGATCGAGAGCAGGTGGTAGACGGCACGCAGCTCGCGACCGGTCTCGTCCGGGTAGTGCACGCCGGAGACGCCGGAGAAGATCTCGAACCGCAGCTCCGGGTCGTGCAGCAGCTTGTCGGCAACCAGCGGCAGCTTCTCGCGCTTCACGTGGAAGGTGAGCTCGCCGCGGTCCACCACCACCCGCTCGACCGCGTCGTCGAACCCGCTGCCGTTCGCCTCCAGGACGGTGCCCAGGGCGTCCGCGACCACGTCGAAATACCCGCCGTAGGGCCGCTGCGTCGACAGGTCCGGCACCTTACGGATCTGCAGCTTGCCGTACCCGGAGGTGTCAGGCGAGCCGTGAATGCCGAACATGCCCTCGCGGACCACCGGCGCCTCGAGGCGCTCTTGCCCCAGTTCCGCGGGCAGGTTGCCGTTGCTCTCGGCGGGAGGCTCCGTCACAGTTCACCATCCAGACGCTCGCTACCGGCCGTGACGTGCAGCGGGAGCATCTTTAGCCGGGCCTCTTCGAGTTCGGTGATCTCCTGCTGGCGGTCGGGGCCGAGCTTCATGTTCAGGATCTTGTCGTGCAGCTTGAAGATCGCGTCCAGCAGCATCTCCGGCCGCGGCGGGCAGCCGGGCAGGTAGATGTCCACCGGCACGACGTGGTCGACGCCCTGCACGATCGCGTAGTTGTTGAACATGCCGCCGGAGGACGCGCAGACGCCCATGGAGATGACCCACTTGGGGTCCGGCATCTGGTCGTAGATCTGCCGCAGCACCGGGGCCATCTTCTGGCTCACCCGGCCGGCGACGATCATCAGGTCGGCCTCGCGCGGCGTCGACCCGGTCTTCTCCATGCCGAAGCGCGCCATGTCGTGCCGCGGGCCGCCGGTCTGCATCATCTCGATGGCGCAGCAGGCCAGGCCGAACGTGGCCGGCCACACCGAGCGGGCTCGCGCCCACCCGGCCAGCTTCTCGACGGTCGTGAGCAGGACGCCACTCGGCAGCTTCTCTTCAATGCCCATTTCGCTAATCCCACTCCAGTCCGCCGCGCCGCCACACGTAGGCGTACGCGATCAGCACCGTGAGCACGAAGGTCACCATCTCAAGCAGGCCGAATGGCCCCAGCTTGCCGAAGGTGACGGCCCACGGATACAGGAAGACGATCTCGATGTCGAAGACGATGAACAGCATCGCGGTCAGGTAGTACTTGACCGGGACGGTGCCCCCGCCGAGCGGCTGCGGAGTCGGTTCAATGCCGCACTCGTAGGCTTCCAGCTTCGCCTTGTTCCAGCGCTTGGGACCCATCAAGGTTCCCGCCGACACGGAGACGATGGCAAAGCCCAAGGCGAGCACGGCGAGCACAAGGATCGGTATGTAGAGCCTCACCGCGATTGCGCCCCCTTCCTCTGTTCTCTGGAGGCCAAGTGGTTTTTCATCCTAGGCATCGGGTCACCTGGGAGTTGGTGCGAGACGGGCCAGGCCGTTGATCACGCGATCGGTGGCGTCGCCGCCGGCCGGATCGGTGAGGTTGGCCAGGAGTTTGAGCGCGAACTTCATCAGCGCCGGGCGCGACATGCCACGGGCGGTCGCGTAGCGCATGAGCTTCGGCTGGCCGATCAGCTGCACGAACAGCCGGCCGAGCGTGTAGTACCCGCCGTAGGACTGCTGCAGCGCGAGCGGGTAACCGCGCAGCACGCGTTCCCGTTCGGCGCGGGTCGGCCGGGCGTGCGCCTGGGCGATCGTGCGCGCCAGGATCTCGCCGGACTCAATCGCGTACGCGATGCCCTCGCCGTTGAACGGGTTCACCATGCCCGCGGCGTCGCCGGCCAGCAGCAGGCCGCGGTAATAGTGCGGAGTCCGGTTGAACGCCATCGGCAGCGCCGCGCCGCGCACCGGCTCCGTGCGGTTCTCCTCGGTGTAGCCCCACTCTTCGGGCATCGACTGCAGCCAGCGGCGCAGCAGTGCCCGATAGTCGGTGTTGCCGAACGCCTTCGAGGTGTTCAGCAGGCCCAGTCCGACGTTCGACGTCCCGTCGCCCATCCCGAAGATCCAGCCGTAGCCCGGCAGCAGCCGGTCGCCATCCCACAGGTCCAGCCACGACTCCAGGTAGTCGTCATCGTGGCGCGGCGACTTGTAGTACGTCCGCACGGCCACGCCCATGGGCCGGTCGTCGCGCTTGGCCACGCCCATCGCCACCGACAGCCGTGACGAGTTGCCGTCGGCCGCCACGACAATCGGAGCACGGAAGATCCGTTCGGGATCATCCTGGCCGCCGCGGGCCCGCACCCCGATAATGACGCCAGCGTCGTCTAGGACCGGGCCGGTGACGTTCACGTCTTCCAGGAGCTTCGCGCCGGCGGCCTGCGCCCGGCGGGCGAGGGTTTCATCCAGTGACGAGCGGGGCCGGACCAGGCCGTAGCCGGGATAGGAGTTCAGTTCCGGCCACGGCAGCTCGAGCCGCATACCCGCGCCGATCACCCGCAGGCCCTTGTTGCGCAGCCAGCCGGCCTCGGGGCTGACGTCGACCCCCATCGCGACCAGCGCCTTCACGGCACGCGGCGTCAGGCCGTCGCCGCAGACCTTCTCGCGGGGGAACCGGGCCTTTTCGAGCACCAGCACGTCGAGCCCCGCCTGGGCGAGGTAGTAGGCGGTGGCCGCACCGGACGGTCCGGCGCCTACGACGATGACGTCCGCGTCGTCCGTGCCTGTGGGGCTGCCCGTGGTTAGGGGAGGCACTGCGCGGGTACCGCTGCCCGTCATGCCGCGTGGGGTGTCCACGGGCAGCGCGGGATGGACGTGCTCGGTCACTTGTCAGATCCTGGGTTTCTTGTGAACCGCTTCACAAATTCTTTGCCGTTAGTTTAATCCCGGGCATGTCCGGGATGATCGCCCGCCCCCGTCAAACGTTACGGCCGACATGCACCGCGACTATGCCAAGGGACAGATTGCGCCACCGGACCGCGGACCAGCCCGCGGACCGGATCACGTCCGCCAGCTCCCGCTGCGCCGGCCAGTCGTTGATCGACTCGGCCAGGTAGTCATACGCAACGGGATTGCGGGCCGCGATCTGGGCGATCTTGGGCAGGACACCGGTCAGGTAACGCCGGTAAAGCATATCGAGGGGGGCAGGCGTGATCCGACTGAACTCACATACCACCAGCCGGCCCCCAGGGCGGGTCACGCGCCGCATTTCCGCCAGCGCGTCTTTCGTCCGCTGCACGTTACGCAAGCCAAATGAAATCGTTACAACATCGAAGGCCGCGTCCTTGAAGGGGAGCGCCAGCGCGTCGCCCGCAGCGAAGCTCACGATGCCCCGGGTCTTCTCCCGGCGCGGGTCCTTCGCGAGAAGCTTGGTCTGCCCGGTGTGCAGCATGCCGAACGAGAAGTCACAGGCCACGCACTCCGCGCCGCTCTCGGCGAAGGTGAGAGACGACGTGCCGGTACCGGCCGCCAGGTCAAGCACGCGATCACCGGGCTTCGCGGCGACGATCTTCTGCACCTGCTTGCGCCACAGCCTGACCTGTCCGCCTGACAAGACGTCGTTCATCAAGTCATACCGCTCGGCTAGGGCGTCGAACATCTTCGCGACCTGCTGCGGCTGCTTGTCAAGATCAGCGCGTGTCATGCCAGACACGCTACCGCCCCGACGGCAACCGCCCGCGACCCACCGCGGCGGCTACAGCAGTTCCGGCCGCTGCCAGGACACCCCCAGCACGTGCTGGGCCAGGAAGGCAAATACCGTTTCGTACCATATTCCGGCATTTCCGGGCGAGAGGATCCAGTGGTTCTCGTCGGGGAAGTACAGGAACTTAGCCTCGTTGCCGTGGCGCTTGAGGTCCCACCACAGGCGCAGCGCTTCCCCGAAAGGCACCCGGTAGTCCTTCGCCCCGTGGATGACGAGCATCGGCGTCGTCACCCGCTCGATGTGCAGGTGCGGGGAGTTGGCGTCGTACATCTCGGGGCTGGTCGCCGGGTCACCGAACTGCGGCCGCCAGAACTGCGGCATGTCCGTCGTGCCGAACATCTGGTCCAGCGTCCACAGCCCCGCGTGGCTCACGATGGCCCTGAACCGGTCGGTGTGGCCGGCCATCCAGTTGGCCATGTAACCGCCGTAGGACCCGCCCATCATCGCGGTACGCGTCTCGTCGATGTCCGGTCGCGCGACCGCGGCGTCGGTAACGGCAGTGATGTCGCGGAACGCGCGGTCGCCCCAGGAGTGGTAACCGCGCTGCACGAAGTCCTGCCCGTAACCGGTGGACAGAGCGGGGTCCGGCAGCAGCACGGCGTATCCCCTGGCGGCCATCAGCCACGGGTTCCACCGCCAGGACCAGCTGTTCCAGCTGGCCATCGGCCCGCCGTGCACCCACAGCACCATGGGTACCCGCTGGTCGGCGGCCGCTCGCGGCAGGACCAGCCAGGCGCGGATCGGGTGGCCGTCGTCCGCCTCGGCGGAAATCTCAGTGAGGGTTCCGGGCAGCTCCGGCCGCTGGCCCGGCGCCGGGAGGCGCTCGAACTCGCCGGTTTCCGCATCCACCCGCACCGGCGTGGCCGGCTCATCAACCGCCATCCGCAGCGCGAAGATCGTGCCGTCGGCCGTGACGCTGAGGTCGCTGTAGTACCCGTCGTCGCCCGTAACCCTGGCCGCGCCCCCGGCGCCATTGGACTTGAAGACTGGTCGCCGCCCCGTGTCATCAGCCGTGAAATATACATCACGATCCCCGGATCGCCATTCCGCACCGCCCGGCCACCGGTCGAGGTCCGCAAGCAGGTCCGTGGCCCGAGTGCCGCCGTTCCCCTGAACCGGCACCAGCACGAGGGTGGTGTCGTGTGCTTTCTCCGGGGTGTGATGCGAGGACCGCCCCGCGACGATAGTGCGGCCGTCCGGCGAGAACCGCGGGCTGTCGTAGTCGTAGTCGGCATCCGACAGCAGCGTGGTCCGCTTCCCGGTGGCCACGTCGATCAGGACCAGTTCGGAGTGCGACTGCACGCCGTCCCGCCACTGCCACCACCCGGTGGCGACGAGTCCGCCATCCGGGCTCACCGCGAACGATTGATTGAGCAGCGCCCGGCCGGCGTCGGGGGTGAGATCCCGCGTGTCCGCCTTCACGGCTTCTTCCCCGGCAGGGATCGTGATGGCGAACAGCCGCAGGTCATCGGGCCCCAGGTCGTGATCCCAGTACCGGACCGGCACCGTCTCGTGGAGGATCGCGGTTACCCCGGCGTCCTTGCGCGCCTTCCGGAGACGCTCGTCATCGGCCGCGGTGCCCGTTGCCGCGTCGCTGTCGGCACCGCTGCCCTGACCGTTATCAGCTCCCGCCGCGGCCAGCACGGGGGACGAGACGATGATGGTGGCGCTGTCCGCCGCCGTCTCGACCGCGCCGACCCCGCCGGGCAGCGTCGCGACCGCCCTTGCCTCGCCGCCGCCCGGGGGCAGGAGCCAGAGCGCGGCCCCATTCGACTCTCCCTCTTTGCCGCTGCTATCGGCGTCCGGGCGCTTCGAAGTGAACAGCAGCGACCCGTCCGGCAGGAAGCGCGGGCTCCCCTCCCCCTCGGCCGATCTGGTGAGCCTGCGTGCCGGCCCGCCGCCGACGTCGATCCGCCAGACGCTGGTGACGTACTTCTTCCGGTCAGCATTCAGCGTCTGCACGCTGGCCGCGAGCCATGAGCCGTCCGGCGACAACCGGAGACCGGTCACGCGCGGAATTGCCAGGTAGTCACTCAGGTCATGAAACGGTGTCGCGGTCACATGGGCTCCAACTAGCACATAGTTCGCAGAAAGGACGGCCTATGTCGGACCATATCCCGCATCCCGTCGGCCGGGAACCCCCGGGCAGGAGCTCCGTTTAGGTAATCTCCACTCGCCCGAGGCGGCCCGAACACGCATTTGAGCACGCTCACCAGCAAGCCCGAATGCGCATTCGAACACGCTATGGCGGGCTCTTTTGCGCAATTGGGCCGACTGGGCGGGATTGGCGGGCGGCCGCGGTTAGTGGGCGTCGGTGATCATGACGGTGCCGACCGTGGTGTTGGTGGCCTCGTCGATCAGGATCATCCCGCCCGTCAGACGGTTGCGGGAGTACGGGTCGGCGAACACCGGCTGAGTCAGGCGCATGCGCACCCGGCCGACCTCGTTCAGGCCCAGGGATGTGGCGGTCTCGTCCCGGTGCAGGGTGTTGACGTCGATCCGGTAGTGCAGGTCGGTGACGATGCCCTTGACCGTGCGGGTCGTGTGCTTGACCACCAGCCGGCTGCGCGCGGCGAGCGGCCGCTCGGCCGACATCCAGACCACCATGCCCTCGATGTCCTGCGCGGCGGCGGGCCGGTTGTTCGGCCGGCAGATCATGTCACCGCGGGAGATGTCGACGTCGTCGTCGAGGAGCAGCGTCACCGACATCGGCGAGTACGCCTCGGTGACCTCCGCCCCCGCCATGTCGATCTTCTTGATCTTGGTCGAGAACCCGGACGGCAGGTGCAGCACTTCGTCGCCCGGCTTGAGGATGCCGCCCGCCACCTGGCCGGCGTAACCCCGGTAGTCGTGCAGTTCGGGATCGGCCGAGGCGTGCGGCCGGATGACGTACTGGACCGGGAACCGGACGTCGATCAGGTTCCGGTCGGACGCGATGTGCACGTGCTCCAAGTGGTGCAGCAGCGACGGCCCGTCGTACCACGGCATGTTCACCGAGCGCTCCACGACGTTGTCGCCGAGCAGCGCGGAGATCGGGACGAACGTCAGGTCCTGGATCTCGAGCTTGGTCGCGAACTTCGAGAACTCGTCGCAGATCTGCTCGAAGACCGCCTGGTCGTAACCGACCAGGTCCATCTTGTTGACCGCGAGCACCAGGTGCGGGACCCGCAGCAGCGTCGTCAGGAAGGCGTGCCGCCGGGACTGCTCGGTCAGGCCGTTCCGGGCGTCGACCAGCACGATCGCGAGGTCGGCGGTGGACGCGCCGGTCACCATGTTCCGCGTGTACTGGATGTGCCCCGGGGTGTCGGCGATGATGAACTTCCGCCGTGGCGTGGCGAAGTAGCGGTAGGCGACGTCGATCGTGATGCCCTGCTCCCGCTCGGCGCGCAGGCCGTCGGTCAGGAGCGCCAGGTTGGTGGTCTCCTCGCCGCGGTCACGGGAGGTGCGCTCGACCGCCTCGAGCTGGTCCTCGAAGATCGACTTCGAGTCATACAGCAGGCGCCCGATGAGCGTTGACTTGCCGTCGTCGACCGAGCCGGCGGTGGCGAACCGGAGAATGTCCATTAGAAGTAGCCCTCCCGCTTGCGGTCTTCCATCGCCGCCTCGCTGGTCCGGTCATCGGCCCGGGTCTGGCCGCGCTCGGTGATCCGGGTGGCGGCCACCTCGTCGATGACCTCCGCGACCGTGGCGGCGGTTGACATCACGGCGCCGGTGATGGTCATGTCGCCGACCGTCCGGTAGCGCACGGTCGCCGTGAACGGCTGCTCGTCGTCGCCGCGGGACAGGTACTCGTTGACCGCGAGCAGGATGCCATCCCGCTCGAAGACCTCCCGCTCGTGCGCGTAATAGATGGACGGGATCTCCAGCCCCTCGCGCTCGATGTACGACCAGATGTCCAGCTCCGTCCAGTTGGACAGCGGGAACACGCGGATGTGCTCGCCACGCCGGATACGGGTGTTGTAGAGGTTCCACAGCTCGGGACGCTGGTTCTTCGGGTCCCACTGGCCGAACTCGTCGCGGAACGAGAAAACCCGCTCCTTCGCGCGCGCCTTCTCCTCGTCTCGCCGGGCGCCGCCGAACAGCGCGTCAAACCGGTTGTCCTCGATCGCGTCGAGCAGCGTCACCGTCTGCAGGCGGTTACGCGACGCCCACCGTCCGCTTTCCTCGACCGCCCGGCCGGAGTCGATCGACTCCTGCACCGAGGCGACCACGAGGCGGACGCCCAGCTCGTCGACCCGGCGGTCGCGGAACTCCAGGACCTCGGGGAAGTTGTGTCCTGTGTCCACGTGCATGACCGGGAACGGGATGTTCGCCGGCCGGAATGCCTTCTCCGCGAGGGCGAGCATCACGATGGAGTCCTTGCCGCCGGAGAACAGCAGCGCGGGCCGCTCGAACTCGGCGGCCACCTCCCTGATGATGTGGATGGACTCGGCTTCCAGCACGTCTAGCTGGGACAGCAGGTAATCAGTGGGCATGCGTTACTTCCCGGATCGCGTCGAGCAGCCGATCCGCGATAGCGGATCGGCAAACTAGGATATCGGGCAGGAGCGGATTGTCCCGGTTATAGGCAACGGGAGCACCATCAATTCGCGAGGCGTGCAGGCCGGCGGCACGAGCCACCGCGACCGGCGCCGCCGTGTCCCATTCGTAGAAACCCCCGGAGTGCAGGTACACGTCCGTCTCACCGGTGACGACGGTCGCGACCTTCGCACCGGCCGAGCCGCACGGGACCAGTTCCGCGCCCAGGCGGGCGGCGACATCTTTCACGAGCTGTGACGCCCGGCTCCGGCTGACCACCATGCGGACAGGAGCAGACGGGGCTGGAGAACCTGCGTTCGTGATTGGGAAGGGTTCGAGAGTGGACAGCACCGCGCCCTGCGCGGGGAGCGCCACCGCGCCCGCGGTAAGGTCCCCGGTCGCGCCGGCGGCACGCTCCCAGAGCGCGACGTGCACGGCCCAGTCGACGCGGCCTTCCTCGCCGAATTCACGCGTGCCGTCGAGCGGGTCGACGATCCAGACGCGGTCAGCGGACAGGCGCGCCTTGTCGTCGATGCCCTCCTCGGAAAGCACGGCGTCGCCGGGCCGCAGGTCCGCCAGGCGAGCGGCGAGGAACTCGTGCGACCCGCGGTCGCCGGCCTTGCGCAGCTCGTCGGGACCGGCTCCCGGTTCCCGGGCATACCGGGCGCGCAGGTCGAGCAGCAACTGCCCGGCTGCCACCGCGAGATCGCGCGCGATCGTGTGGTCGTCGGCTGTCGTCAAACTCGTCCCTCCGGCCGGTCCTAAGAGCTTTTAGCCTGTAACGCGGAAATTCCTTTTAGCTAAGCCGCGGCTGAGTGTTTTGTCTACGCCGTGGCGGTGTGAAAGGTGTTCTGCGCCTCAACGAGGCCCTTGCCGATCAGGGCTTCCACCGCGTCGGCGGCGCGGTCAACCAGAAACGGCATTTCCTTGCGCTCGGCGGGGGCGAAGTCGCGCAGCACGTAAGCGGCGGGATCCATCCGCCCCGGCGGGCGGCCAATGCCGAAGCGGACACGGTAATAATCGCGCGTGCCCAGCGCCGACGTGACTGATCGCAAGCCATTATGGCCGTTGTCACCGCCGCCCAGTTTCAGGCGGACCGCGCCGAACGGGATGTCAAGTTCGTCGTGGGTCACCACGACGCGCTCCGGCGAGAGCTTGTAGAACTTGACGAGCGCGGCGAGCGGCGGGCCAGAGATGTTCATGTAAGACTGTGGTTTCGCGAGCGTCACCTGCTGGCCGACTAGACGGCCCTCGGCGATCTCGCACCGGGTGCGGTTCGCCTTGAAGCGGGCACCCATCCGCTCGGCCAGCAGATCGACGACCATGTGGCCGACATTGTGCCGGGTGCCCACGTACGCCGGCCCCGGGTTCCCGAGGCCGGCGATGATCCAGCGATCCCCGCTGATAGCGGGTTACTCGCCTTCGGTGGCAGCCGGAGCGGCCTCGGCCTCGCCCTCGGCGCCCTCGGCGGTCTCGCCGAGCTCGGCCTCGAACTGCGCCTGAGTCTGGGCCTGCACCACGTGCAGCACCAGGGTGTCCGGGTCGATCTGCAGCGTGGAGCCGGTCGGGAGCTCCAGGTCCTTGGCGTGCACCGCGGAGCCGATCTCCATGCCCTCGACGTCTACGTCGATGCCATCGGGAATGTGCGTGGCCTCGGCCTCGACAGCGATCTGCACGAGCTGCTGGTCGAGCACGCCGCCCGGGAACACGTCGCCGGTCACGCGGACCGGGATCTCGACGGTGACCTTCTCGCCCTGGCGCACCTCGATCAGGTCGACGTGCTCGATGGTGCCCTTCAGCGCGTCACGCTGAATGGCCTTCGGCAGCGCGAGGCCGGGACGACCGGGCAGGCCATCGAGGCGGATCAGCACGTTCGGCGTCTTCAGCGCCAGCATGAGCTCGTGCTCGGGCAGGCTCAGGTGCTTGTTCTCGGTGCCATGGCCGTACATGACAGCGGGCACTCGACCCGCCCGGCGAGTACGGCGGGCTGCTCCCTTGCCGAACTCGGTGCGCGGCTCGGCTGCGATACGGACCTCAGGCACGGTCAGTCACTCCTCAGACGGATAAAGGTAATGCCAGTGAAGTTTAGCCGAGGAACGGCAGTGCATGCGGACGTGATCACACCACGTCCGCATGCACGTGGCGGCGTCTACGCGCCGCGCGGCAGATTCAGGACTCGTCTGCTTCAGGACTTGTCTTCGGGAACAACCGTTCCCTCGGGGACAACGGTACCCTCCGGGACCACCGTGCCGTCGGGCTGGTCTTCGGGAACGACCGTGCCCTCGGGGACGACCGTGCCTTCCGGGACGACCGTGCCTTCCGGGACGACCGTGCCCTCGGGGACGACCGTGCCTTCCGGGACCACGGTTCCCTCAGGGACTACCGTGCCATCTGGGTTGCTTTCCGACATCTTTTCCCGTCCTTCCTTACTTCCCGCTCCTGACTTCCCGCTCCGTCAAGCATTCGGCATCGTACTCTCGCGGAGTCGCGAAAACGGAACATTGTCAGCTGGTGTCGCCGAATGCCGGATTCGGCGCGTAGTTCGCGTTGATAGCTAGCGATTACGCGGCGAGCATGGCCCGGATGGCGGATGCCTCGGCCTCCGCTTTCAGGTTCTCGAAGATCCCGAGCGCGGCCGTCCACGAATTAGCGGCTTCGTCCGACCGCCCGCTGTCGTACTGCGCCTGGCCGAGATAGCGCAGCGTGCGCGCCTGTCCCATCAGGTCACCGGAAGCCAGGTGCAGGCGGTGTGCCTCAGTGAGGCTGGCGACCGCGTCTCCTGCCTGGCCTGACTCCAGATAGACGCGGCCAAGGTTCTGCAGTACATGCCCCTGCACGTACAACCCGCCGATCGACTTCCAGATGTCCAGCGCTTCCCGGTAGCACTCAGCCGCCTCGTCAAGCTTGCCGAGCTCCCGGCAGTACTCGCCGAGATTGTTCAGCCCGGCCCCGAGCAGAGCGGGGTTCCCTAGCTCACGCAGCACCCCCAGGGACTGCCGCGAGTGCTCCAGCGCGGCCTCCGCCCCCCGCAGTTCGTAGTACGTATTCGCGAGTGAGATCACGGTCTGGGCCTCGCCGTCGCGGTCGCCGATCTCCCGGCGGATGGCCAGTGACTGCTCCAGGCGGCTGAGTGCCTCGTTCTCGTGGATCTTCGCGAGCGCCTGGCCGAGGTTCTGCAGCGCCCACGCCTCGGCCAGGCGGTTGCCCGTCTTGCGTGCGCTGTCGACCGCGATCCGGTGCGCCGTGATGCCGTCGGTCCAGTTGTCCCGCCGGTTGAAGATCGCGAACAGCGCGGTGGGCAGCCGCCAGGCGATGTCGTCCAGTTCCACGGCCGCGGCCTGTCGCGTGGCGATGATGACATTCGCCCGCTCTTCGTCGTACCAGGTGAAGACGTCCTCGGGAGCCGGGAAAGGCTCGTCCGCGAGTGACGACGCGTCGCGCGGCAGCCGGTAGCGCCCCGGCGCGATGGAATCCGCCGCCGCCTCCGCGGTCCCCAGGTACCAGCGAAGCAGCCGAGCGACAGCCTCCTCGCGGGCCGTCTCGGGTTCTTCGGCCTGGGCGCGTTCGGTGGCGTAGACCCGCAGCAGGTCGTGGAACTGATACCAGTCCGGGGCGGGCGACTCCAGCAGGTTCGCGTCGACGAGTGTCTCCAGGGCCTCGGCGACGCCCCCTTCGCTCTCGCCGGCCAGGGCGGTGGCCGCGGGCAGGCTGATCTTCCGCCCCTGCCAGAGCCCGAGCAGGCGGAACACTCGCGCCGGATCGACGCGACGCCGCCCGACGTGCAGGCTGTCGTAGCTGACCTGGAAGCTGGCCCGTACCTCGAGGTCGCCAATCTGCAGTTCATCCAGACGGCGCTGCTCATCCCGCAGCCGGTTCGCCATCGTGGCGACCCGCCACTGACCGCGGGCGGCGAGCCGGGCGGCGCAGATCCGGATCGCCAGCGGCAAGCCGGCGCAGGCGAGCAGGATCTCCGCGGTCGCGTCCGGCTCGGCGGCCGGGCGGTCATCATCGACGATGCGCGTGAACAGCTCAAGCGCCTCGGGGTCCGACAGCACGTTGAGGTCGAAGAACCGCATGCCCACCAGGTCCGGCGTCCGGTTGCGCGTCGTCGCGAGCACGGCGCACGACGCGCTGCCCGGCAGCAGCGGGCGGACCTGGGCCGCGTCCTTGGCGTTGTCGAGCAGGATCAGCACCCGCCGGCCCGTGAGCCGGGTGCGGTAGAGCGCGGCACGCTCTCCTTCGCCGGCCGGGACCTTGTCCCCGTCCACGCCGAGATCCCGCAGGAAACGGGCCAGCACCTCGCCGGGCACGGCGGGATCGGCGGACGCGCCGGACAAGTCCACGTAGAGCTGCCCGTCCGGAAACATGTCGCGGACCTGATGCGCGGCGTGGATGGCGAGCGTTGTCTTCCCCAGGCCCGCCGCGCCCGCCACGACCGCGATCCGGACCGCGCCCGGTCCCTTGGTCTCGTCCTGCCGGGTCAGCGTGTCGCACAGGTGCCGGACCTGGCGGTCCCGGCCGGTGAAGTCCCCGATGTCCGCCGGGAGCTGCGCGAGCTGCGGCAGGGGCGCGTCATGCGGGCCGGATTCGGCGTCCGGCGCGTCAGGACCACCCGCGTCTGGGACGCCCCCCGGCCCGACCGCTCCCGGCACGTCCGCGAGCGCACCGACGGCGATCGTGCCCGGGACGTCGTCCCGGGGAGCCCCCTCCCCTTCGTCCGCGGCCTCTTGCCCGAGGACCGCGTCTGCCGGGGGCCCGGGACGGCTGATGACCCGGTCAGGCGCTCCCGCGGCCGGACCGTCAAGGCGGGCGGGCGAAGTCGGCGGCCGGGGTACGAAGGCATCGGCGGCGAGCAGCCTCGCGTACAGCCGCTGCAGCTCCGGACCCGGGTCCACGCCGAGCTCATCCGCGATCGTCTCGCGGGCCTGACCATAAGCCTCTAGCGCCTCGGCGTGCCGTCCGGCGCCGTCGAGGGCGCGCATGAGCAGCAGCCACAGGCCCTCACGGAGCGGGTGCTCCGCCACCAGGAAACGCAGTTCCGGTATGACCTCGGCATGGCGCCCGCGGCTCATCTCGGCCCCGATGCGGAGTTCGGCGGCGGCGAGCCGGAGCTCCATCGACCGTTCAGCTTCGGTGGAGATCAGGGCCGACGGCGGCACGTCCGCGAGAAAACCGCCGCGCCACAGTCCTTCCGCCTCTTTCAGGATGGCGGCGGCGGTCTCTGGATCACCGGCGGCCAGGGCCTGTCGGCCATCCGCCGCCAGGGACTCGAACCGGCGCAGGTCCGTATCATCGTCGGCGAGCCTGAGCTGATAGCCGGGCTTGCGGTAGACGATGGTGTGCCCTTCGGCGTCATCGATCGAGCGCCGCAGGCGGTGTACGTAGATGCTGACCAGGTTCGTCGCCGTGGGTGGCGGGTTGTCCCCCCACAGCTCGAAGATCAGGCTATCGGTCGAGACAATTTGCCCGGGTTTGAGCAGAAGGCAGGCCAGGAGGGATCGCCATTTCGCGGCGCCGATACTGACCCAGCCTTCTCCGGACCGGACCTCCAGCGGGCCCAGCATGCGGAAACGCATCAGGTCAGCCCGTCCGAACGCACGATCTCCTCCGCCTCCGGGTTAACAGTTCCGGGTTTTCGTGGTGCCCGGGAACGCAAAGAGGCACCCGTCGTCTGGCGACTCAGTCAACCGGCGGGCCCTCCGGGCTGCTTGCGTAGGTCTACTTAATCACGACTAAGGCATCCCGTAAATCGGACAGGCCACGAGATGAGGGAGTAGCGCCGGAGCACTTGCTTCCCGGGTGACGCCGCCGCTGCTCGCGAGCCGGGAGCGCCGTCGATTAAGTGAAGCGTCCGGCATGACCGACAGGCCGGGTTTTGACTTAATCGCCACGCAAGAGTTGTCTGGCAATCTTTGTGGCAGTTCCGCGGAGCGAGGGGCTCCAAGGGGGCGGGACCTGGTTCCGGGTCCTACCGGACGGTAGACGGGGGCACCGTCCGGCAAGGCCCGGAGCCACCTTGAACGCCAATGCTGGCGGCACCACGGGTCCGGGGAAACCCTGATGCCGTCGGAGGCGCCTCGTCCTGCCGAACCGGGGAATGGCGGGGCGAGGCCCATGCGGCCCTGGTCCAGGGAGTGCGGCCTGTGGACCAGGGCCGCAACCTTGTGGGCGTAACGGCGCGCGGAGACTCAGCTGGCTCCGTTGAGTCAGCTCGCGCCGTCGAAGAGGCTCGTCACCGATCCGTCGTTGAACACCTCGTGGATCGCCCGGGCGATAAGCGGGGCGATCGACAGCACGGTGAGCTTGTCGAACCGCTTCTCCTGCTGCACGGGCAGCGTGTTGGTGATGACCACCTCGCTGATCCGCGAGTTCTTCAGCGTGTCAATCGCCTGGCCGGACAGGACGCCGTGCGTCGCCGCGACGATCACCCGCTCCGCGCCCTGCTCGAACAGCGCGTCCGCCGCCTTCGTGATCGTCCCGCCCGTGTCGATCATGTCGTCTACGAGAATGCAGGTGCGCCCGGCGACCTGGCCGACCACCTCGAACACCTTTACCTGGTTGGCGACATCCGGGTCGCGGCGCTTGTGGATGATCGCCAGGGGCGTGCCGAGCCGGTCCGTCCACCGCTCACAGACCCGTACCCGGCCCGCGTCCGGCGCGACCACGGTCACATTCCGGACGTTGAGCTTGGTCTCCAGGTAGCCAGCGAGGATCGGTAGCGCGAACAGATGATCGACCGGCCCGTCGAAGAACCCCTGGATCTGCGCGGTGTGCAGGTCGACGGCCATCAGCCGGTCCGCGCCCGCCGTGGCGAACAGGTCCGCGATCAGCCGGGCCGAGATGGGCTCCCGGCCACGGCTCTTCTTGTCCTGCCGCGCGTACCCGAAGAACGGCATGACGACCGTGATCCGCTTGGCGCTCGCCCGCTTGAGGGCGTCCACCATGATCAACTGCTCCATGATCCACTCGTTGATCGGCGCGGTGTGACTTTGCAGCACGAACGCGTCGCAGCCCCGGACGGACTCAAGGAACCGGACCATGATCTCGCCGTTAGCGAAGTCGTACAGTCGGGCCGGCGCCACCTCGACGCCCATGCAATCGGCGACTTCGGCGGCAAGTTCGGGATATGCCCGGCCGCCGAACAGCATCATCTTCTTCTGACTGGGCGCCGTCATGCCGCTCACCTGGAATAACTCTCCTCTATTTTTTCGCCCACGGACCGTGGCGGCGGTTTCCGCCGACCGTGTCCCGGACCGGTGGCGTTCGACCCACCCATCGGAATTATGCTGACGTCCCCGGGCCACGCCGAGGTCGCCCGGCGGTACATCCTCGGTGATCGCGGACCCCGCGGCGGTGTAGGCGCCGGGACCCACGCTCCGCGGCGCTACCAGCACCGTGTTGCTGCCGACGAAAGCGTCCTCGCCGACCGTGGTGTGATGCTTCCGCTCGCCGTCGTAGTTGGCGAAGATGGTGCCCGCGCCGATGTTGGCGCGCTCGCCGATGGTCGCGTCACCCACGTAGGTCAGGTGCGGGACCTTCGCCCCCGCGCCCACGGTCGAGTTCTTCAGCTCGACATGGCAGCCGACATGGGCATCCGGCCCGATGTCCGCGCCCGGGCGAAGGTAGGCGTACGGGCCGACGGTGGCGTTCGCGCCGATCGCGGCGCCGCGGGTGACGGCGTGAAAGACCTCGGCGCCCGCGCCGATGACGGTGTCACGAAGGTCACAGGCGGGACCGACGATGGCACCCGCTCCGATCGCCGTGTCCCCGGTCAGCTGGGTGTCCGGCCGGATCTCGGCGTCCTGATCGATTGTGACGGTCACGTCAATCCAGGTGCTCGCCGGGTCGATGACCGTCACGCCGTCACGCATGTGCCGCTCGAGGACCCTGCCGTTCATGACCTTGCGCGCGGCGGCGAGCTGGACGCGGTCGTTGATGCCGAGGACCTCGGTGTTGTCTTCCGCCCGCACCGTCCCCACGGCATGGCCTTCGCCGCGCAGGATCTGCAGCACGTCAGTGAGGTACTCCTCGTGCTGCGCGTTGTCCGCGCGGACACGCTTGATCGCGTCCGCCAGCAGCAGGCCGTCGAAGGCATAACAGCCGGAGTTGTACTCGTCGATCTGCTTTTCCGCGTCGGTGGCGTCCTTTTCCTCCACGATCCTGGCGAAGGCGCCCTTCGCGTCGCGGACGATACGGCCGTAGCCCTTCGCGTCACCGCGGGCGGTAAGCACGGTGACCGCGTTCTTGCTGTCGTGGTGTGTCCTCACCAGCTGCGCGAGCGTCTCCGCCCGCAGCAGCGGCATATCCGCGTAGGTCACCACGACGGTGCCGTCGATGACGCCGACCGCCTCGGTGACCATTCGCACCGCGTGGCCAGTGCCGAGCTGCGGCTCCTGGACCACGATCCGGGCCTGGGGCTCGTGGACCTCGATCTCTCTGGTCACCTGATCACGGCCGTGGCCGACGACCAGGACCAGTCGTTCCGTGCCAAGCTGCCTGGCGGCCGCCATCACGTGCCCAAGCATGGTGCGTCCGCACAGCGCGTGCAGCGTCTTGGGGGTACGTGACTTCATGCGCTTGCCCTCGCCCGCGGCGAGGACAATGACAGCGGCCGGGCGACTTTCGCTCACGCGCAACGGTCTCCTCGGGTATCGCGCCGAATATTGTCCGGGGCCAGTCTCGTCCTGGCACCCCCTCGCCCGGAGCAACGTTAAATCTGTTTACGCGCCCCTCACTCGCAGGATACCCGTTTGTTGCGTGCTAGTCCCGTTCGCCTTTGGCTCGGGGGTTATGCGTCGGGGAGCGGGGGCAAGTCGCCTTCGACCGCCTCGATGTTGAGGGTTACCTGCATTACCCAGCCGACCAGGACGGAGCCGGTGGGCAGGACCTGGTTCCAGTCCATGGCGAAGTCCTTGCGCCGCAGTTCCGTGGTGGCGCGGAAGGCCGCCCGCTGACCGCCCCACGGGTCCGGGGACGTGCCCAGGTAGGTCAGGTCGAGCGGAACCGGCTTCGTCGTGCCGCGCAGCGTAAGACTGCCCTCCACCGTCCAGCGGTCACCGCCGATCGGCGTGATCGCGGCCCCCGCGTACTCGATCTGCGGGTAGCTGGCGACGTCCAGGAAATCCGGCGACCGGAGGTGATCGTCCCTGATCTTGTTGCCGGTGTCGATGCTGTCCGCGCGGAGCACGGCGTGCACGGTGGACAGCTCGACGGGTTCGGCTATCTCGATCGCGCCGGAGAACTCGCCGATCGTCCCGGTGACGCTGGCCATGCCTAGGTGCCGGCCGGTGATCGTCACCGCGGAGTGCACGGGGTCGATCGTCCACTTGCCGGGAGGCGGCAGTTCGACGCCGCCCGCGGCGCGGATGAGGGTGACCGTGCCCAGTGTCGCCGTCCCGCTCGCGGGGACGACGACCGTGCGCGCGGCGGGCTCGTAGCCGGGGGCCATCACGATCGCCGTGTAGGTGCCCGGCAGCAGCGGGCCGGTGGCGGCGACACCATCCTCGCCGCCATCCGCGCGCCCTGCCTGCTGCCCGGTTAGGTCGGTAACCGTGAGCACCGCGTTCTTGACGGCCCAGCCGTCTTTGCTCCGTAGCCGGACGCTCAGGCCGCTCATGCCTCGGGGTGCCCTAGCTCGACATCGTGCGAGAGCGGGTCACCGCCGGCGACCTTGAGCCTGCTTGCCGCGGGCGGATACCCGGTCGCGATGACCGTGTACTCCCCTTCCGGCAGGTTTTCCAGCGTGTACGTCCCGTCCGGGCCGGTCGTGGCCACTCCGGCCACGTTGCCGTCGGGGTCGAGCACGGTGACCCGCACGTCCGGCAGGATCGCGCCCGAGTTGCTGCGTGCGGTTCCGGCCAGGCGTGCGCCGGTGCGCAGTTCCGCGTCCAGCGTGGTCTGCTGCCCGTCGCCGATCGCGGCCGACAGCGCCAGGGGCTGGTACGACGCGGCGCTTACCGCGACCGTGTACTGCCCGGCCACCAGGTTCTCGACCGCGTACTGGCCCGTCTGGCCGGTGACGGCGGTGCCGACGATCTCGCCGCGCGCATCCGCCAGCGTGACCGTCGCGCCGGGCACTGGCTGCCCCGTCCCGGCGGAACGGATCAGGCCGGTCAGCCGGAAAGCGCCGGACAGGAGCATGTCGACTTCCGCTGGCCGGTCCGCGATCCTGACGGCGGAGGCGTACGGCTCGTACGACTTCGCCATCGCGATCAGCGTGTAGCTGCCCTGCGCGGGCACTGGAACGTGATAGCGCCCGTCGTCGCCGCTGCGCCCGATGCCCGCCTGCTTGCCGGCCAGGTCGATCAGCGTCACGGTCGCGCCCGGCAACGGGACACCGTCGCCGTGCCGCACGTACCCGACGACCGCGAGGCCGTCGGTTCCGGCGCCGTTGGCCGTCATCACGGGCGCGGCCAGATGGCCGTTGGACGCGGCCATTGCCTGGGGCATGGTTTCGGTAGCCGCCTGCGCGGCGTGGCGTCCGGCGCCTTGCGCCGCGCCCGCCATGGCGAACGCGGACCCGTTGGCTCCGTTGGCACCGTTGGAACCGTTGGCCGACAGCAGATCGTCGTCGGCGGGGATGACCAGTTCCGCGGGCTCGATGCCGGAGCCGTCGGACGCCGTCGCGGCGAGTTCGGCGCCGAGCGACTCGTGAGCGCCGGGCTTGCGCACGCGGCCGGTCAGGGCCGAGGCGACGGCCGCGACGAGGCAGGCCGCGATCGCGAACCCGAACGCGAGCCCGAGGCCGCTGTGGAACGGCTCGGTGATCAGGTGCGGGAAGAACTGGCGGCCGGTGAGGTAGGCGGCGTGCGCCGGGTCCATGTGCGAGAGGACGCCGCCGAGAAGCGTCTGAATCGGGTTGTAGCCAAGGAACGCAGCGAACAACACGCCGATCGGCGGTAGATGGGAGATCGTCGTCGCGCTGGCCGCCGGAACTCCCTGCGCGGTCAGCCCGCTGAACATGGTGCTCGGTAGCTTGCTCGCCAGGCCGGAGACCATCAGCGAGAAGAAGATGCCGATGGACAGCACCGACGCGGAGTTCATGAAGGTCGCGATCATCCCGCCGGCCGCGCCGCGCGCGTCCGCCGGGACCGCGTTCATCATCTCCGCGCGGTTCGGCGAGGCGAACAGGCCAGTGCCGAAGCCGTTGACCGCGATGATGAGGGCGAACTCCCAGTACGTGAAGTTCACCGGGAGGAAGGCCAGGACCAGGAAACTCGCGGCGGCGAGCACCGTGCCGCCGACAGTGAACGCCTTGGCGCCCATCCGGTCGGACAGGATGCCGGATAGCGGCGCCGACAGCAGGAAGCCGACGGTGAGCGGGACGAGGTAGATGCCCGCCCACAATGGTGTCTGGCTGTAGCTGTAACCGTGGAGCGGAAGCCAGATTCCCTGGAGCCAGATGATCAGCATGAACTGCATGCCGCCTCGGCTCATGGCGAGCGCCAGGTTCGCGACGTTGCCCGCGGCGAACGGCCGGATCTTGAATAGCGAGATCCGGAACAGCGGCTCGGCCACCTTGGTCTCGACGTAGACGAAGATGATCAGCAGGACCACGCCGCCGATCAGCGCGGCGAGCACCCAGGGGTCGCCCCAGCCCATCGCGCTGGTGCCGTACGGCTCAAGGCCATAGGTGATGCCGATCATGATCGCGATCAGGCCCACGCCGAAGAGGATGTTGCCCCACCAGTCCATCTTGGCGTGCTTGCGCTCGCCGATGTCGTGCAGCATGAAGTAGGCCCACACCGTGGCGAACGCGCCGATCGGCGCCGAGATCAAGAACACCAGGTGCCAGTTGACGGGGGCGAGCAGGCCGCCGAGGATGAGGCCGATGAACGACCCGGCGATGGCGGCGATCGAGTTCAGCCCGAGCGCGGTGCCGCGCTGGTTGGCCGGGAAGGCGTCGGTGAGGATCGCCGTGGAGTTGGCGAACAAGAAGGCGCCGCCAATGCCCTGGACAACCCGCCAGATGATCAGCCACAACGCGCCCGTCGTCCCGTGCATGAACGTACAAGTCAGAGCGATCGAAGCGACGGTGAACACCGCGAAGCCCATGTTGTACATGCGCACCCGGCCGAACATGTCGCCCATGCGCCCGAACGACACCACGAGCACGGCGGTGACCACCATGAAACCCATGAACATCCACAGCAAGTAGCTGGTGTTCCCGGGGGCAAGCGGGTTCAGCCCAATGCCGCGGAAGATGGCCGGCAGCGAGATGAGCACGATCGACTGGTTGATCGTGGCCATCAGTACGCCGAGGGTGGTGTTCGACAGGGCTATCCACTTGTAGTGCGGCCCGAGAGTCCGACCGCCCTCGGTCGCGCCTGCCACATCGGAAGTAACCGTCATAGGTGGGCTGTCCCCAGATCGTCAGATACCGACAGAGAAGAAGTTGTTTGACCTCAACTAACTTAGCGCATCCTCAGTTTACTCCCATGTTGAGGCTCCCTCCACTTAGCATATCCTACCCCTACGCAAATATTCGAACATGGAGACTAAAGAAGAACTTGACCGGCTCCGCGAGGGGGCGACTACCCTGCGCCGAGCAGGACGATCCCGCCGCGAAACAAAGGAGATCCTGCACATCGCAGACGACGAGCTCCTGACCGGTCGGCTCCGCCGTGAACCATCGCAGGACTGGACAAAGCGGCCCAAATCCCAAGGACGACCGGCGCCCAAGCCCCCGAGCGTTCGCGTGCGCGGCTTGAAGTACAGGGAGAGCGCGAGGCCTCGAATCTCGCTTACAGCCGGACCGTCCCACCCGGTATCGTTGTCCTAGCTGCAGTGAGGTGGTCGGTCTCGGCCAGTGCAGGCTGCAGGCTTAATCCGGCGTAGCGCAATTGGCAGCGCAGCGGTTTTTGGTGCCGTGTTTGTCCTGGTTCGAGTCCAGGCGCCGGAACTGTTGAAGTTCTCCCATTTTCCCGTAGCCTCTTCCGATCCCCCGCGCATACACCGCGCGATCTGGGGCATCTGTGTACGCGGTAACCAAACACCGACAGGCCTGGCGGCGCCGGGCCGACGTGCAGCGCAGGGCTGACGAAGCGCTGATGCGTCTCAGAATTTGAGACGAACTCACGTGATGAACACGACATTCATGCGGTGATTCGCAAGAATTCACCTTGAACCCTTGCGCAACCTACGGTTTCGTAGGCTACGGTGACGTAAGCGTCACCACCCATTGGCGGCCGACGCCTCGACCGGAGGGAGCAGAATGAGCACGACTGCGGACGCCCGCCCAGCAGCCAAACCCGATATCGATCCTGAGCCGGGCACGCGACTCCAGCAAATCCTCGTCGGCGTCTTCGTCGGCCTGCCGATGCTCGCGCTCGTGGCGGCGATCCCGTTCGCCTGGGGCTGGGGCCTAGGCTGGCACGACATCGTGATCGCCGCCGTCTTCTACTGGATCTCCGGACTCGGCGTCACGGTCGGCTACCACCGTTACTTCACGCACAGCTCGTTCAAGGCGAAGACTGGCCTGCGCGTCGCGCTGGCGATCGCGGGCAGCCTCGCCATGCAGGGCCCGGTCATCACCTGGGTATCCGACCACCGGCGCCACCACAAGTACAGCGACCGCGAAGGCGACCCGCACTCGCCCTGGCGCTACGGCACCACCGCGCGGGCGCTGGCGAAGGGCCTGTTGTGGGCCCACATGGTCTGGCTGTTCGACCCGAACCAGACCTCGCAGGAGAAGTTCTCCCCCGACCTGCTCGCCGACCGCAACATCAAGAAGGTCGACAGCATGTTCGGCCCGCTCGTAGCGGTCTCCCTCCTCCTGCCGGCGCTGGCTGGCGGCCTGTGGGACATGTCCTGGCACGGCGCTTTCGAGGCGTTCTTCTGGGCTGGGCTGGTCCGGGTCACGCTGCTGCACCACGTCACCTGGTCGATCAACTCGATCTGCCACACGTTCGGCAAGGAAGAGTTCACCGCGCGGGATAAGTCGCGCAACGTCTCCTGGCTGGCCATCGCCTCGTTCGGCGAGTCCTGGCACAACCTGCACCACGTTGACCCGACCTGCGCCCGCCACGGCGCGCTCAAGGGGCAGATCGACCAGAGCGCCCGCGTGATCTGGGCCTTCGAGAAGCTCGGCTGGGCCTACGACGTCCGCTGGCCCGACGAGGCGCGGCTGAACGCCAAGCTGCAGTCGAACACGCGCAGCCTCGGCGGCATGACTAAGCAGGCCATGGCCAGGCGCCTGCCGGAAGGACCTGCCCGGCAAGCGAATGCGAACGGCGACAATGCGGTAACGCCCGCAGACAAGGCAGCGGCGTAACCGCGATGATGTATCGGTGACGGACCAGCCCGCGAAAGCCAGTCGAAAGCGTATGACCGGGAAAGAACGGCGACAGCAGCTGCTGGACATCGGCCGACGGCTGTTCGCGGAGCGCGGGTTCGAGGGCACCTCGATCGAGGAGATCGCCGCTCAGGCAGGGGTTTCCAAGCCCGTCGTGTACGAGCACTTCGGCGGCAAGGAAGGGCTGTACGCGGTCGTCGTCGACCGTGAGGTCGAGCGCCTCCTGACGATGGTCACCTCGTTGCTGGAAGGTGCGCACACCGAGTCGAAGTTCGAGACGGCCGCTGTCGGCCTCCTCCGCTACATCGACGAAAACGCCGACGGCTTCCGCATCCTGGTGCGCGACTCCAACCCGGGGTCGAGCAGCGGCACGTACGGCACCCTGCTGAGCGACATCGCGATGCAGGTGGAGTACATCATGGCCGACTTCCTCCAGTCCCGAGGGCGCGACCCCAAGCTCGCCCCGATGTACTCCCAGATGCTGGTCGGCATGGTGGCATTCACCGGCCAGTGGTGGCTGGACGCGCGCAAGCCCAGGCTCGAAGAGGTGGCGACCAACCTCATCGACCTGGCCTGGAATGGCCTCGCCGGCCTGGACGACGGCTCACGCGCCAAGCGCAAGTAAGCCCAGCGCGCGCGTCAGCAGAAAGCACGACGATCCGGCGAGTCCGCGTGCCAAAGCCGGTAACGGCTTAGCCGGCCAGCGCGGAACCGGCGGCCGAGGCGCCCGGCGCGATCGCGACCGCACCCGCGGACGCGGCGGCCGTCGGCAGCCCGGCGGCCGCCCATGCGGCGTAGCCGCCGATCACGTCCGTCGCTCGTGCCAGGCCGAGGTCCTGGAGGGCGGCCGCGGCCAGGCTCGACGTGTAGCCCTCCGCGCAAATCACGATGACCCGGAGCCCGTAGTCGGTGACGAACGGCAGCCGGGCGCCGGACTCCGGGTCGAAGCGCCACTCCAGGTGGTTGCGCTCCACGATCCATGACCCGGGGACCTCCCCGGAAACCGCCCGCTGCGCGGCGGGCCGGATGTCCACGAGCACCGCCCCGTCGGAAACCTCCTCGTGGGCCGCCGCGGGCGTCACCCGAGTCAGGCGGGCCCGCGCGGCGCCGAGGATCTGGTCGATCGACTGGGCTCCGGCAGGCCGGCTGACGGCGGGAACCACACCCGTCACCAGTCCTCCGTGCCTTCCGTGCCGCGCACCACCAGGCCGCCGGCAGTCAGTTCATACCTATTCATCTCGGACAGCGGCGGCGAATAGGCATGCACGCTGACAGCCACCGACGACGTAGACGTGTTCCGCACGTCGTGCACATACCCAGGTCCGAACGACCGCACCACTCCCGACGTCACCTTCCGCGCGGGCGCCGGCGCGCCGGCCGACGGCAGGTGCTCGTCAAGCTCGCCCCAGACCACGCCGAACGCCCCCGCCGAGACACCATGATCGTGGAAGCCGGTCGAGTGCCCGGGGAGCCAGCTGATCAGCCAGATCTCGTGGCTGTCGTCAACGCCGATCTGCTCATACCAGCGCCCCTCAGTGTCCAGCCGAACTCGCGCAACCCATTCCGCCGGGGTCGCGGTGAGAAGCCGCACGCGCTCCGCGAGCTGCGCCGGCGTAAGAACCCTCTGCTCAGTGACTGCCATGGGGATGATCATGGCACGAAATCCCTATTAACTCAATCTGAATTGGTGGATTCACCTACGCCAGCTTGTGCAGGACCGCGAATACGCGGCGGAACGGGAAGATCACGCCAAACGATCCCCGCGGAAACGCATCCTTCACTCGCGCGGCGTACTCGGACGTGAAGTCGGCCGCCTGCTCCTCGTCGAGCAGCGCGAGCACCGGCCGCAGGGTGCTTCCCTTCGTCCATTCGAGCACCGGGTTGTCGCCGTGGAGGATGTGCAGGTACGTCGTCTCCCAGGCGTCGATCTCGTACCCGTCCCGGGCGAGCAGTTCGACGTAGCCCGCGGGATCACCCGCCTGCCGGTTCAGTTCCGCGTCGCCGACCAGGCCACGCCAGCGCGGCGACGACGCCAGTTCCTTCACGATCACGTGCGACGGCGAGTCGAAGTTGCCCGGCAGCTGGAACGCCAGCCACCCGCCGGCGGCGAGCTGATCCGCCCAGCGCCGCAGCAGCTCCTCGTGGCCGGGCACCCACTGCAGTACGGCATTGCACGTGAGGACATCGGGAGCGCGGTCCGGCACCCACTCGCGAACGTCGGCATACGAGAACGACACCCCCGGATACGCCGCGCCGTTCGCGGTCTCGATCATGTCCCTGGACCTGTCCACGCCGACCACCTCGGCGTCCGGCCAGCGTCGGGCCAGGGCGGCGGTCAGGTGGCCAGGCCCGCAGCCGAGATCCACAACATAACCAGGCTTCTCCGCCCCGACCCGCGCCACCAGGTCGAAGAACGGGCGCGAGCGCTCGTCACCGAATCGGAGGTACTGCGCCGCGTCCCACATATCCCGCATGTCCGGGGCTCCTTGTTTCATGTCAACTATCTTGATATCGAGATATTCATATCAAATCAAGATACTTGACGTCAAGAGATAGGCTAGGGAGATGGGACTGCGTGATGAAGTGGACGACCTGGTCGCTGCATGGCACACGCAGCGACCCGACCTAGACGTCGAGCCGCTCCAGGTGCTGAGCCGCGTCTCCAGGCTGGCCAGGCATCTCGACATCGCGCGCCGGAGCGCGTTCGCCAGTCACGACCTGGAGTCCTGGGAATTTGACGTGCTGTCCGCCCTCCGCCGGGCAGGCCCACCCTTTCAGCTGACGCCCGGCGCCCTGCTGCGCGCCACGCTGGTGACTTCCGGCACGATGACCAACCGGATCGACCGGCTGGCGGACAGCGGCTTCGTGCGGCGTGAGCCCGACCCGAAGGACCGGCGCGGCGTCCTCGTGACCCTCACCGAAGAAGGGGAAGCCGTCGTGGACGCGGCACTCGCCGACCTGCTGGACAGCGAGCGCGAACTGCTCGCCGGCCTGGACAGGGGGCAGCGCCAGGTGCTCGCCGACCTGCTGCGGACGCTGCTCGTCCCCTTCGACGCGGACTAACACCCGACCCGCTGGCACCCCAGTCCCGCTAGCCCTCGAGCTGGGCCGCGACCTCGAGCCAGCGCTCTTCCAGCCCGGCTTTCTCGTCCTGCACCGTGCTGAGCTCGGCGCCGAGTTCGGTCAGCTTCTCGTAGTCGGTCGCGTTCACGGCCAGCTGCTCGTGCAGCGTCGTCTCGCGGGCCGACGCCCGCTCGATCTGCCGTTCCAGCCGCTGGAGCTCCTTGCGGGCGGTCCGCTCCGCCGCCGATCCCGCCGCCGGCTTACCCGGGCCGCCCGCGGTACCCGCCGTCCCGGGCGGTGCTGGCGCGCCAGGCGCGGACGCCGATGATCCAGGCGCCGATGATCCGGACCCTGACGCGGCCACGGCCGCGCGCCGTGCCCGGGACCGTTGCAGGTACTCGTCCACCCCGCCGGCCAGGAACAAGAGCTTCCCGTCGCCCAGGAGCGCCACCACGTGATCGGTGACCCGCTCGAGGAAGTACCGGTCGTGACTCACCACGGCCAGCGTCCCCGGCCACCCGTCCAGGATGTCCTCGAACTCCGTCAGCATCTCGATGTCGAGGTCGTTAGTCGGCTCGTCGAGCAAAAGGACGTTTGGTTCGTTCATCAGCAGCCGCAGCATCTGCAACCGCCGACGCTCGCCCCCGGACAGGTCCCCGATCAGCGTCCACTGCCGTTCCGCGTCGAACCCCAGCCGTTCCAGCAGCTGTCCCGCCGTCAGCTCCCGCTTGCCGACCTGAATCCGCAGCCTGATTTCCTCGACGGATTCACGGACGCGCTGAGAGGTATCGAGCTCGGTGAGTTCCTGCGACAGATGCCCGATGCGGACGGTTTTCCCGCGCACCACGCGCCCGTCAACCGAGACGCCGGGATTGGTCTCGTCGGCGAACACCTTCAGTACCGTCGTCTTGCCCGCGCCATTGACGCCCACGAGCCCGACGCGGTCACCCGGTCCGAGCCGCCACGTCACGTCGTCCAGCAGCGTCCGGTCGCCAACGCGGACCGTCACGTCTTCCAGCTCGAGTACGGTCTTGCCGAGCCGCGCGGTCGCCATCTGGGCCAGTTCGACCCGGTCACGCGCGGGCGGTTCGGCGGCGATGAGATCGTTGGCCGCCTGCACGCGGAACCTCGGCTTGGTGCCCCGGGCCTGCGGCCCGCGTCGCAGCCAGGCGAGTTCCTTCCGTGCCAGGTTCCGCCGCCGCTGCTCGTCCGCTTCCGCGCCCCGCTGCCGCTCCGCCTGCGCCAGCACGTAGGCGGAGTAGCCGCCCTCGGTCGGGTAGACGCGTCCTTCGTCGACCTCCCACATCTGGCCACACACGGTGTCGAGCAGCCACCGGTCGTGGCTGACCACGACGATCGCCGAGTCGCGCGTGGCCAGGTGCCGGCCGAGCCAGTCGATCGCCTCGATGTCCAGGTGGTTCGTCGGCTCGTCGAGCAGCAGGATGTCCTGATCGGCCGCCAGCAGCGCGGCGAGCGCCACGCGCCGCCGCTCGCCGCCGGACAGTCGGCTGACCTCCGCGTCCATGCTCAGGCTGGACAAGAGCTCGTTCGCCACCGTACGAGCGGCGGCGTCGCGCTCCCACGGCCTGTTCCCGAATGCCACCTCGGCGACGGTCCCGTGCAGATCGTCGCGCTGCGCCAGGTAGCCGACCCGTAGCCCGGAAGCCCTGGCCACCCGCCCGCTGTCCGGTTCGTCGGTTCCGGCGAGGATGGACAGCAGCGTGGATTTTCCCGCGCCGTTGCGCCCGACGACGCCGATGCGCTCGCCCTCGTCGACGCCCAGCGAAACGCCGTCCAGCAGCACGCGCGGCGCGTAGGCCTTGGCGATGCGCTCGACGCTGATCAGGTTGGCCATCAGCCGTCGTTCCCGTCGGACCCGTCGGACAACCCGCCGGGCGCGCGTGTCTCATCCACTACGGCAGCGCCGGGAGCGGGGCCGGAGGCGCGCGCCACACCGCGGCAGACACCGGCACCGGCCAGCGCGGCCGCCAGGTTCGTCGCATGGTCGGCGTCGCGCGCGAGGAAGAGGCAGGTCGGCCCGGAGCCGGACACGAGCGCGCCGAGCGCGCCGAGTTCACGGCCGGCGTCGAGAGTCTTGCGCAGCGCCGGGAACATGGCCACCGCGGGCGCCTGAAGGTCGTTAGACAGCGCCTTGCCGACCTGCCCGGGATCTCCGGCGCGCAGCGCCGACATCAGCTCGTTGCTGAGCTCGGGAGCCTGCGGCTCATTCCCGCCGCGCTGCTTGTCGAGCATCCCGTACACGGCCGGGGTGGACAGCCCGCCGTCCGCGATCGCCAGCACCCAGTGGTATCTGGCCTGGGACGCGAGCGCCTGGGTGAGGCGCTCGCCGCGCCCGCGCCCGACCGCGGTCCCGCCGACGACCGCGAACGCCACGTCACTGCCGACCCCGGTGGCCACCTCGCACAGGTCCTGCTGCGAGAGTCCCGCGTGCCAGAGTTCGTTGCAGGCGACGAGTGCCGCCGCCGCATCGGCGCTGCCGCCCGCCAGCCCGGCGGCGACCGGTATCCGCTTGCGGATACGCACGGCCACACACGCCGAATCCGGGATCCGTATGCCGCGCAGGGCCGTGACGGCGCGCAGCGCGGAGACGGCCTTCAGCGCGAGGTTATCCCGATCGGCGGGCACCTCGCTCGCCCCCTCGCCGGTGACCGTCACGCTGTCGGTCTCGGCCGTCTCGACGGTCACCTCGTCGGACAGCGAGATCGCGTGGAACACGGTTACCAGGTCGTGGTACCCGTCAGGGCGCAGCGGACCCACCGCTAGCTGAAGATTGATCTTGGCGGGCACCCGCACGGTCACACTATTGGCCACGAATTAGGAATCGTACTTCCTGCGCTGACCAATACGGGCGAACTCCGCGACGCTGAGCGCCTCGCCGCGTGCCCCAGGGTCCACTCCGGCGGCGCGCAGCACCGTCTCGGCCGCCGCGGGAGATCCCGCCCATCCGGCCAGCGCCGCCCGCAGCGTCTTGCGTCGCTGCCCGAAGGCGGCGTCGATCACGGCGAAGGTTTCCGTGCGCCGGGCCGTTTCATCCGCTCCGGCCGCTCCCGCGCCGTCGTCCGGGGGTGGCCGGCGGGTGAAGGCGACCAGCTTGGAATCTACGTTCGGCATCGGCCAAAAGACGCTGCGCGGCACGGTCCCGGCGGGTTTTACCTCGGCGTACCAGGCCAGCTTCGCCGACGGCACCCCGTACACCCTGCTGCCGGGCCCGGCGCACATCCGGTCCGCGACCTCCGCCTGCACCATCACGACTCCCCGCTTAAGCGCGGGAAACGCCGCGAGCACCGTCAGAACCACCGGAACCGCCACGTTGTACGGCAAATTGGCGGCCAGTACCGTCGGCATGCCCGGCAACTCGACGCCGCCCCCGCCTCCGGTGCCCGGAGGCACCACGTGCAGCGCATCGGCCTCTACGACGTCCAGGCGCCCGGCGGCCTTGGGCGCGCGGTCAGCGACGGTTCGCGGTAGCTCGCCGGCGAGCACCGGGTCGATTTCGACCGCGATCAGCCGCGCGTTTACCGCAGCGACGCGTTCCAGCAGTGCGAGCGTCAGCGAACCGAGCCCCGGCCCGACCTCCAGAACGACGTCGCCGGTCTCGGGCGCCGCCAGCGCGGCGATCCGCCGGACGGTCCCATGCTCGACGACGAAGTTCTGCCCGAGTTTCTTCGTGGGCCGCACCCCGAGTCGATCCGCTATGCCCCGTATGTCGCCCGCGCCAAGCAACCGCACCTCCACCACGGCGCTCACCACGCCGTGGATTCGGGTCGCGTTACGCCATGATGACCTGCTCGATTGCGCATTCGAACCCGTTCCCAAGGCTGCTCATTTGCGCGTTCGAGCCCGCTATAGCGGGCTCTTTTGCGCATTCGAGCCGGCCGGGGGAGGGTGTGGTCGCGCGGCGGCCGGGGGCGGGGGCGGGGGGGGGGGCGGGGGCGGTCCAGAG
>Ga0210389_10000141_pt1 | contig 73717 bp, 60 predicted proteins | sample IncBWH28OmetaG_FD_160127 | JGI IMG/M metagenome (GOLD analysis project Ga0210389, IMG submission 160127) | Forest soil microbial communities from Barre Woods Harvard Forest LTER site, Petersham, Massachusetts, United States - Inc-BW-H-28-O ...
AACCAAAACTCGCGCGACGTTAGTCACTGGCGCTGCGGCAGCTGGCGGTGGCGGTTAGGGGCGTTCGGTGGCGGTGGCGGTTAGGGGCGTTGGGTGGCGGTGGCGGTTAGGGGCGTTCGGTGGCGAGGTGGGCCGTCAGCAGGGATGTGCCGAAGTCGGCGCCGGGGTGGCGCAGGACCGTGTGCGCGTGATTGCCCTCGCGCTGGGTGTTGTCGTACTCGACCAGCAGGCCGGGTCCCTGGATCCGGTAGTAGTGCTTGTCGCCCGGGCGCAGGCCGCCGGCCCAGGCGAAAGTGGTGTCCGCGTCCCAGAGCCGGTCCTGCCCGGCTTCGGCCAGGCCGGGAGCGAGCCGGCCCGTATACACGCGCAGCAGCCGGGCCAGCAGGCCCCTTCCCTCCGCCGGCAGTTCCGCCACCGTGACCCCGGCCGGCTCGAGCGCGCCGTTGGTGCTCGCGTCCATCGCGGTGATGATGTCGGACGGCGCGGTCCCCGCGACGACCGCCCGCTCGCGCAGCGCGGACGGCAGGCCGGTGACGAGGTCGCGGGCCATCGCCTCCTCGCGCAGCAGCGGAGCCGCGACGAGATTCCCGTCGTCCAGCACCCGCGCGGGGTTGGACCCGAGGAACAGCGGCGCGACGATGGGCTGCCCGCCGACGACGGTGACGTTCACGGACAGGTGATGCCCCTCGAACCGCCACCCCCACGCGTCGTCGTCCGGGCTGCCGAAGAGCGCGACGTAGTAGCCGTCGATGTGCCGCCTGAGCTCCTCGCGTTCCTCGATGTCGAGGAGTTCCTCGAACGCCATGATCGTGACCGCCTGGGCGAACGCGGGCCTGGACAACGCGGTGGCCAGCAGCCGGTACGCGGCCTTGCGCCCGGCGGGACTGAACTGGGCCAGCTCGGCACCGCGTCGGCTCCCCGGCAGGTAGGACCACTCCGCCCGGGCCGGCCCGCCGAACGGCAGGCGGGCCTCCGCCTCGTCATCCGGCGACATTGCCGCCAGCAGCCGCTCCGTCGCCGTGGTCATCGTGCGTTCGATATCACTCACTATCTATCCATAACACGTTCCCGCTGACGCATGAAGTCCCCCGGGATCAGTGGGGCAGTTAACGCCATAGCCAGGTAGGCAAGGTGACAGAGAGCGCCCTAGGGTGAGCAGGTGGCGATGAACGATGCGGGAACTGATCCGGTTGAGGCGCTGCTGAAGCTCTTGTGCGAGCACTACATCTTCCCGGACCGCGCCGAGCAGGCCGCCGCTTCGGTCCGGGAGCGTAACATCGCCGGCGACTACCGGGGACTGAGCGAGCCCGTGCTGGCGGTGCTGCTCACGGATCACCTCTTTGAGATCTGCCACGACAAGCACCTCCGGGTCGGCGTGCGCACCGCGCGGGACGATCAGCAGGGCGATGCCGAGGAACGGTGCCGGACCCGGCTGCGCCGCGAGCGGCAGCTCGCCAACCACGGGATCGCGCGAGTGGAACGGCTGCCGGGCAACATCGGCCTGATCGACCTGCGGTCCATACCGGACCCGGCCGACGCCGCGCGGTCTATCGCCGCGGCGATGGACCTGGTCGCGCACACCGACGCGCTGATCTTCGACCTGCGGCAGAACCTCGGCGGCTGGCCGGAGGGTGTCATCTTCTGGAACAGCTACCTGTTCCCGGACGGCGACACCCTGCTGAACACGATCGAGCACCGGGGCCACGGCGGACCCAGGCAGTACTGGTCCCTCGCCGCCGTGCCCGGCGACCGCTACCTGGACCGCCCCGTCTACGTGCTCACGAGCCACGCGACGTTCTCCGGCGGCGAGGAGTTCGCCTACAACCTCAAGACGCAACAGCGCGCCACCCTGATCGGTGAGGTCACCGGGGGCGGCGCCCATCCGGTGGACAACTTCGAGGTCACGGCGACCTTGCAGGCCCGGATTCCCGTCGCGCGCTCCGTCAACCCGGTCACCGGCACCAACTGGGAGGGCACCGGGGTCGAGCCGGACGTGGAGGTGCCCGCGGATCAGGCGTTCGAGCACGCCTACCGCGCGGCCCTGGACCATGTCCTAGCCACGCAGACCGCCGAGCCCGTCCTCGCCGAGGCACGCGAGATACTGCGACGACGCGGGCGCCACGGACGTTAAGCTTCGAAAGATCATTTAACCCGACGCAACGCGGAAGGTGCCATGACCACCCCAGCCCGTGATTTGGCCGACCGTTTTCACGCGCGCTGGCTGCGCGTTTACCCGTTCGCCGCCACCATGTACGGCGTGCCCGGGTACGACGACCTGCTCCCCGACGCGAGCGAGGAAGGGGAGCGGGCCTGGCGGGCCGAGGCCGAGGCATATATGGCCGAAGCGGCGGCGATCCCGCGCGACGGCCTCACGCAGGCCGAACTCGTCACCCTCGACTGCGTGACCGAGGCGGCCGGGCAGGAGCTCACCACGGTCGACATGGCGCGCGACGAGTACACGGTCACCGCGATGCACTACGCGGGTCCGGCGGCCTTCCTCGCGTCGTCGGCTCGGACTGTCCTCCTCGACGGCGAGGCTGCCGAGGACTACCTGACCCGCCTGCGCGGCAGCGGCGTCTGGCTCGACCAGATCACCGAGCGGCTGCGGGCCGGCGCCGCCAAGGGGCGGCTGCCCGTCGCGCCGCTGGCGGAAAAGGCCGTCGCGTGGGCCGAGGCGGTTCTCGCGGACCCGGACGGCAGTCCCGTCCTGGATCCGAAGGCGCCGGCGGGCTGGTCCGGCCGGGATGAGTGGGAGCGGCACCGTAAGGCCGCCGCGGCCGAGGTCGTGCACCCGGCGGTCGCCCGCTGGCTGGCCGTGGTCAAGGGGATCCTCCCGGACGCGCGGCCCAGTGACCAGGCCGGCCTGACGTGGCTCCCGGACGGCGACGCCGACTACGCGAAGGCGATCCGCCTCTACACGACCCTGCCCCTGACCGCGCGCGAACTCCACCAGACCGGCCTCGACCACGTCGCCGCGCTCGAGGCGCGGGCGGTGGAGCTGGGCCGGAACCTGGGGCTGGACGGGCTGGACCAGGTGTTCGGCGCGCTGCGGGACTCGGCCGGGAAGATCTCCGCCACCGAAGCCATCCGCCGGGCCACCGAGGCCGTGCGCCGGGCCGAGGGGCGGGCGCCCGAGGTGTTCCCGGCGCCGCTGCCGCCGCCGTGCGCGGTGACGCCGATGCCGGACGTGGTCGCCAACGGCGGCGCGGCGCCCCATTACACGCCGCCGCGACTTGACGGGGGACGGCCGGGGACGTTCTGGTTCAACACGCGTCGGCCGACCGCGGGCACCGGATGGGACATCGACGTCGTCGCCTTCCACGAGGCCGTGCCCGGCCATCACCTGCAGCTGTCCCGCATGCAGCTGCTGGGCGACCTGCCCGCGCTGCAGCGCCAGCGCAGCCTGCCGGTGTTTTCCGAGGGCTGGGGCCTGTACGCCGAGCAGCTCGCCGACGAATGCGGGCTGTTCGCCGACGAGCGCGGGCTGCTCGGGGCGATCGCCACGGAACTGATGCGGGCGGTGCGGCTGGTCGTGGACACGGGCATGCACGCGTTCGGCTGGAGCCGGGAGCGGGCGGTCGAGTACGCCGTCACGCACGTGCCGATGCCGCGGGAGTTCATGGCGTCGGAGATCGACCGGTACGTGGTGATGCCGGGGCAGGCACTGGCGTACATGACCGGCAAGCTGGAGATCCTCCGGCTGCGGGAGGAGGCCCGTCGTCGTCTTGACGGATCCTTCTCGCTGCCGGAGTTCCACGCCGCCGTCCTGGACCACGGGTCGCTGCCGATGCCGACGCTGGCGCGGAGCATCGGGGCGTGGCTGGATAATCAGGACCGTCAGGATAGCCGGGGTTAACGACGACTGGATTGGGGAAAAGGGGCCCATGGATCAAGCCCGAGCGCGCACCTTGCTCGTTGCCGAACGCGACGAGGTACGCAGCCTGCTGAAAGATGCCGAGAACGCGGTGCGGCAAGACCGCGAGTCGGAGACGAATGACGAACCGGGCGACTTCGCCGACGCGGCCCAGCCACTGGGGGCGGAGGGCGGCGATGAGGACGTCGAGGGCACCCTGCGCGACCGGCTGGACGTTATCGAGCGGGCATTGCGCCGGCTCGACGACGGCACCTACGGCCGTTCGGTCCGCAGCGGCGTGCCGATACCGGACGAACGCCTGGAGGCCGACCCGGCCGCCGAGCTCACCGTGGAGGAGGCCAGGGCGGACGAGGCCCGCTGACCGCGGCGACTCGCGCTTACGGTGGATTGCTTTTGCACACCCGGGTGTGCAAAAGCAATCCACGCACTTCGCCGGCCGGGCGCGTTACGCGCTGTGGCGGAAGACCCGGATGTTGAGCGCGGAGACCGTCATTTTCCGGTTGGCCAGCGCCACGTACGGGCGGCCGTCGCTCAGTCTGACCATCAGGGACGCGGACCCACCAGGCCCGTTACCGATCTCGCTGGCGAAGCCGCGGGCCGTGTTGAGGCGCCAGCCGAGGCCGCTTTGACCGGGACCGCCCGTCGCGGACGCGTGCGGCCGGACGGCCTCGCTGGCGAGGTCGCCGGGCAGGAGCGAAGACCAGCCCGCCCCGAACCTGACGAGGTCGGCCGCGGTCGTCCAGAGCCCGGCCGCCGCCGGAACCGCCGCGACCTCGTCGAGGTCGGGCACGTAGGTGCCGTCCGGTTCCAGCTCGTACCCCGTGACCGCGTCCGGATCGTCGTACGGCCAGCTGACCGGGAACCTCGACGCGGTCATGCCGAGCGGGCCGAGCACCAGGCGGGCGGCCGCGGCGGCGTAGTCCGCGCCGGTGACGTCCGCGATGAGCTGCCCGAGCGCCGCGTAGTCACCGTGCGCCCCGATCCGGGCGGTGCCGCGCGGCCCGCTGCACGGCAGCACCGGCCCGAACAGCGACGTCAGGCTGGGGACGGTATCGGCATACGGGGCGGCGGGGCCGTCCACGCCGCCGGTGTAGCTGAGCAGCTCCCGGACGGTGATGGCGTCACCCGCGAGCCGGACGGTCCGCAGGTGAACGTTGGCGGCATCGTCGAGCCGGATTTGGCCGTCGGCCACTAGGCGGAGCACCGCCGTGGCGGTGACGAGCCGGGTGATGCCGTAGACGGGGAACCGGTGGTCCGGGCGCAGCGGCGTCGGCCGGTCCAGGTCAGCCCAGCCGCGCGCGATCGCCCAGCCGTCCGCGTTCGGCGTGGCGCCGCCTTCTGGGGCGTTGGCCGGAGCGGGTCCGGCCAGGACGACCCCGGGCAGGCCCAGCTCCCCGAAGCCAACCGCCGCGGTCTCGGCCGATCATCGGCACGTTCCCGTACCGGGACGTCGCTGGCGCCGCCACCCGTGAGTCGGTGACCTCGCTGCCCACCGGGTATACCCGGAGGCTGACCAGCTTGTGCGGCGGCTCGGGCTGCACGTCGGCCTCGAACTGGATCCCGCCGGCCCGGGCGCGCGCATGCAGCGGGTCGTTCTGGGTGACCACGAGCTCTTCGCGCAGGCGCACGGAGACGCGGGTGAGCGTGCGCACCGCCGTTTCCATCCGGTCCCAGCCGAGGCGGCCGAGGTACTCGTCCGCGAAGTGCTCGCGGACCTCAGCGTCAGCGGGCGCTGCCCAACTGGCCGTGTCGGCCGCGCTGAACCGCGAGATCAGCCACCGCACCTGCGCGAGCGCGGGATGGCCGAGCTGCTCCAGCCGGCTGTTGATGAGCTCCTTGAGCGTGGTCCAGCTCGACTGACCGTGCTCGCGGGCGATCGCCAGCTGAGCGTCATGCAGGGTGGCGAACTCGCCTTCCGCCAGGCGGCGCCTGGCCTCCAGCTTCAGATAACGGAGATTCGGCTGACGGGGCAACGAGCGTGCTTGTTCAGACATGGCAGTCCTTCCTCGTGCCCGTGGATCCGCGGCATCGGGCGGAAAGACCAGCTGTCTGGCGCATCGCCGTCTCCAGGTAACAACCGGTGAGCTTAAAGCTCTGCCCGCGGATCCAGGGGCGGCCGGGACCACCGAGGAAAATGCTACACCGGCCCTCCGGAGGCCATCAAACCGCAGGCGACATGACGGAACTGTTGCGAGCATTCGGCGCTACGGAGGTAATCAAATACTCGGTTAATAAAGCGCAATTGTTTCTATCTTGATAATCATAAATGACGCGCCTGGCCTGATAGGTATCGAATAGGCAGCGAAGGAGGGGCGCCTGAAGCTGGTGAACTCCTGACGCCTGTGACGGCGATCGACGGATTCCGGCTCGGCTGTCTCATCGACGCGTCCGCCGGAGTGGTCCTGGCGTCAATGGAGAAAGAGCACCAATCTGGCGATGGCGCACCGCCTGATTGTCGTCGCCGGTCGTCGCCCTCCCCAGGCATGATCTGATCATGGGTCGTTTCCGCGAAACCCTCGATCCAGGCCGTTCGAGCGGTTTGATTTACCATGAAATATTGCTATGAACAAGGCATTTCGGGATACCCAATAGGAGTATATGTTTCATGATCACGGGTCGAACGTGCCGATATGTGGCATCTACGACCCATGATCATGGAAATGACAGCTTCCCAGGTGCCTTCGAGGCCGAAACGCGCCGAATATAGGGTGATATTTCCGGTCGAGGAGATCTCCTGTGCGGCCCTGTGGCACTAACGACCCACGGATCGGTCCCAAACTGCACGCGTCACTGGTCACCGGACACGGTGCGGAAGGATAGCGGCCCGGTTCGACCCATGCCTGACTCAGCTTCCGCAGCCCGCTGAGCACCTGGTGCAGGATCTCGGTAGTCGGCGGCCGGCTCCCGGCGCGGGCTCGGACCGGTAACCGGGCCCGCGCGAAGCGGGTATGCCCGGGACGCATAACCGCCACCACACAGGCATTTCAAATCCGGGAGCGGCCAGCCTAGCGTCAGGAATCATGACTGACGCACGCATCCAGGCCCGAACAACGGCGACAACCGCAGCGACCGCGACAACCGCAGCGACCGCGACAACCGCAGCGACCGCATTGGCCCCACCGGAAGAAGGCTCGCCCTGGCCCGTTGTCATCCAGGGCGCGGCGACGATGGCGGTCGGCATGGGAGTCGGGCGCTTCGTCTACACCCCGATCCTGCCGCTGATGGAGCATCAGGCGAGCCTGTCCGCCGCGATGGCCTCGGACCTGGCGACGGCGAACTACCTCGGGTACTTCATCGGCGCGCTGACCGGCATCCTCGTCCCGGCTATCGCACGCTCCCGGCTGGCGCTGCGCGTGTCGCTGGCGGTCGTCGTCGTGACCCTCGCGCTCATGCCCGCCACCCGGAGCTCCGGCGCCTGGCTGGCCCTGCGCCTGGTCGCCGGCGTGGCGAGCGCGCTGCTGTTCGTGATCGCCTCCAGCGCGCTGCTCGCCCGCCTCCACCGCCGGGCCCAGCACCTCGTCGGCTGGGGATTCGGCGGCGTGGGCCTCGGGATCGCGCTGTCCGGGGCGCTCGTCCTGGCCATCCAGGAGTCAGTCCGCGCCTCGTCCTGGCAAGCGGCCTGGTGGAGCGCCGCGATCCTGGCCGCCGTGCTCAGCGTCGCCGGGTGGACGCTGCGCCCGGAACCGCCCGGCGCGGCCACCGCTCTGCAGCAAAGCCCCGACCACCAGGACCCCGACCACCAGGACCCCGACCAGCAGGACCCCGACCAGCGCCACGGCGACGTCCCCCGCACCCACCGCTGGTTCGCGGCGCTGGTGGCCAGCTACACCCTCGAGGGGATCGGCTACATCATCGCCGGAACGTTCCTGGTCGCCGCCATCAGCCAGAACTCGTCCGGCTGGCTGGGCAGCGGGGCCTGGGTGCTCGTCGGCCTGGCCGCGATACCCGCGGCGGCGATGTGGGCTTACCTGGCGCACCGTCGCGCGCGGTCCACACTGCTCCTGCTCGCGCTGCTCATCCAGGCCGTCGGCATCGCCTTGCCGAGCCTGGCCGGCGGCATCGCGCCCGCGCTGATCTCGGCGGTGCTGTTCGGCAACACGTTCATCGCCATCTCGTCGCTGGCGATCTCGATCGGCGCGCACCTGCAGTTCCCCCGCTCCGTGGCGCTCCTGACAGCCGGGTACAGCATCGGGCAGATCCTCGGCCCGCTCGTCGTGAAGCCGCTGATCCACGGGGGTTACCGCGACGCCCTGCTCGTCGGCGCCGCCATCGTGCTCGCGGCGGCGATCGCGGCGGTCGCCCTGCGCATCCGGTTCCCGCACCGCGTCGGCGCTATGGTCGAGCCATCGAGGGTCAGGGCATCGCGAGTCGGGGCATCGCGAGTCGGGCCATCGTGAGTCGCGGGGGAGCCGTGAACGCGCCGGGCCAGGGAAGCATGCTGAGGGACTGAGACGAGGAACGTGATGGGGAAAATAACGCCGTTGACCGGTCTCGGCGTGACGGTGCCGGTGCTGGCGGCGCCGATGGCGGGCGGCCCGACGACGGCGGCGCTCGTGACGGCGGCCGCCGAAGCCGGCGGCATGGGCTTCCTGGCGGGCGGATACAAGACCGCCGCGCAGCTCCGCGAGCAGATCGTCGCGGTGCGGGGAGGCGGATCGGCCTTCGGCGTCAACCTGTTCGCGCCCGGCCCGGTCCCGGTCGATCCCGCGGAATACCGCCGCTACGCCGCGGCGCTGCGCCCGCTCGCCGAGCGGTACGGGGTCGAGCTGCCGCGCGATCCGGTCGAGGACGACGACCAGTGGGACGCGAAGATCGCGCTGCTGCGCGAGGAACCGGTGCCGGTAGTCAGCTTCACGTTCGGGATACCGCCGCGCCCGGTCATCGACGCCCTGCGCGCCGCGGGCACCGTGGTCCTGCAGACGATCACGAACGCGCCCGAGGCCCGCGCCGCCACCGACGCGGGCGCGGACATGCTGGTCGTCCAGGGCTGCGCGGCCGGCGGTCACTCGGCGACCCTGACGCCGGAGCGGATGCCCGACCCGATCCCGCTCGCCGTCCTGGTCGCGATGGTGCAGGACGCCAGCAGGCTGCCGGTCATCGCCACTGGCGGGCTCGCGACCTCCGTGCAGGTCGCCGCCGTCGTGCATTCCGGCGCCGACGCCGTGATGACCGGCACGCCGTTGCTGCGCGCGGCCGAGAGCGGCGCCTCCGCGGTCCACCAGGCCGCCATCGCCGACCACGCGCGCGGCGAGACCGTGCTGACCCGCTGTTTCACCGGCCGGCCGGCCCGGGCGCTGCGCAACCGCTTCATCGACCGCCACGACGCACACGGCCCGTCCGGATACCCCGCGATCCACCACCTGACCAGCCCGATACGCAAAGCCGCGGCCGCCGCCGGCGACCCCGAGGCCGTGCACCTGTGGGCCGGCACGGGCTACCAGCACGCCACGCCAGGCCGCGCGGCCGACATCTTGCGCTCGCTGGCTGGTGCGCTGTGAGCATTCCCCTTCACGTTCCCCGGTTCGTGTCATGGAAATAGAACTCCGCCACCTGCGAGCCTTCGCCGCCGTGGCGACTCAGCGGTCGTTCAGTCGCGCCGCCGAGCAGCTGTTCATCACGCAGCCCGCCCTCACCCGCACGGTCCGGCAGCTGGAGACCCTGCTGGGCGCGGACCTCATCGATCGCGGCACGCACCCGGTCTCGCTGACGCCGGCGGGGGAGGAGTTCCTCCCGTTCGCGTCGCGGATCCTCAACCACCTCGACACCGGCGTGGCCGCGGTCCGGCAGCACGCGACGATCCGCCTGGGGTTCAGCTGGCTGCTGCCCGACCCGTGGGCCCAGCACGCCGTCACCGGTTTCGAGCAGGCCACCGGTGACTCCGTCACCCTCATCCGCTCCGACGACCCGCTCGCGGCCATCGACGAGGGGACGATCGACGTCGCGCTGGTGCGCGGGGCGATCGCGGGCTCGCAGGCACGGCGAGTCGTGCACCTGTTCGACGAGACCCGGGTCGCGGTCTGCGCGGTGGGGTACGAGTTGCCGGCTGGCGAACTTCCGGCCGGGGGTGATGGGCTCGACTGGCACGACACACCGGGCTGGACCCTCGTCGTCAACACGGTCAGCGGCACGACCGGGCCTTGGTCCTGGCCTGACGGCGCCGGGCCGCGGCGGATCGTGCCGACCGCCAACTTCGACGAGTGGGTCGAATCGGTCGCGGCCGGGCGGGGCATCGGCATCGTCCCCGACGTCGCGCGGCGGCGCAGTATCCATCCCGGCGTCCGCTTCATCCCGCTGCGTAACGCCCCGGCCAGTCCGGTCTCCCTCGTCTTCCGGCCCGGCATCCGGGAGCCGCTGCTGCGCCGCTTCGTCCAGGCCGCCCTCGCCGCCGTGGAAACCATGGCGGCCGGGTGAGCCCGCACGCGCACACGCGAGAGTGGCTGGAATTTCGCTGGGGCTCTAGACAGCTCCGGGCAGGTCTTGGCGTTACATAGTCACCCGGTCTCCTCGCGGACGGCCTGGCCGCGGTACTGGCTGGGGGTCTGGCCGAGGACCGTGGTGAACGCCTCGATGAGGCTGGTGGGGTTCGCCCACCCGCACGCTATCGCCGTCTCGGTCACCGGGCGCCCGGACGCGAGCAGGACGAGGGCCTGGTGGATGCGCAGCTGGCCGCGCCATTGACGAAAGCTCATGCCGACCTCGCCGTGGAACAGGCGGCTCAGCGTGCGTTCGCTCGCCCCGACCTGGCGGCCCAGCTCGGCGAGGGTGGCGGGATCGGACGGATCGCGGCGCAGCCGGTCGGCCAGGGCGCGCAGCCGGGGGTCGGCGGGCTCGGGCAGATGCAGCGGCTGCTCAGGGGCCAGCACGAGCTCGTCTACCGCCACGGCTCGCAGCCGGTTCTGCGCGGCCAGGGGACGAGGGGTACCCGTGCCGGCGGTGAGCGTCAGCAGTGCCTCGCGCGCCAGCGCGGAGACCGCCAGGACGGCCGGCCGGACCGGCAGCCGCGCCGCCAGGGACGGCGGGAGCGGCAGTACCCGCATGTCGGTGCGGCCGTATGCCCGGTGCTGGTGCTCGGCCCCCGCCGGAATCCAGACCGCCCGGTTCGCCGGGGCGATCCAGGTGCCCCCGTCGGTCGTGACCGAGAGCACCCCGGCGGCTGGGTAGACGAGGTGGCCGCGCCCGTGGCGGTGAGCCGGGACGCCGTGACCGTGCATCAGGGCGAGCCGCTGAATCTCGGTATCACCGAACTGGCGGGTTTCCGGCATGATGCGTCAGTATACCGGTGGCGAGACAGGCGGCCCTTGGGCACACTTGGTGTGTGAGAAACGCAGCATTTGACGACGGTCTAATCGAAAAAGTGTCACATCCCGGGCATGGTACGCGGCAGGTGCTGGGCGAGGCGGTGGCGTTCCTCCTTGTCGCCCTGAACCTGCGGGTCGCCGTGGCCGCGGTACCGCCGGTGCTGAGCGACATCGAGCACGGCACCGGGCTGTCGTCGAGTGTGGCGGGGCTGCTGACCACGATCCCGATCCTGTGCTTCGGCGTCTTCGCGTTCGCGGCGCCGAGGCTGACGCGGCACCTGGGCGTGAACCGCCTGCTGTGGCTGTCCATGCTGCTGCTGGCGGGCGGCATCGCGCTGTACCTCCAGCCCAGCGTGGCCGCCCTGTTCACGGCGACCCTGGTGACAGGCGCGGCGATCGCCATCGGGAACGTGCTGATGCCAAAGGTGGCCAAGCGCGATTTCGGTTCCCGGGCGGGGACCATGACCGGGCTGTACTCGATGTCCTTGTTCGTGGGCGCCGCGCTGTCGGCTGGCCTGACGGTGCCGCTGGAAAGCGTGACCGGGCTGGGCTGGCGGGACGTCCTCGCGCTGTGGGCGGTGCCCGCCATCCTGGCCGCGGCGGTGTGGGGCCCGCGTGTCGCTCGCCGCGAGCCGCTTCCCGCGGCCGCGGCGAGCGGGCCGGGCAGCTTGACTGGCAGCCTGACGGGCCCGCGACTGCGCGCGCTGTGGCGCGATCCGGTCGCGTGGGCGGTCACGGTGTTCATGGGACTGCAGTCGCTGGGCTACTACGCCATGCTGGCCTGGCTGCCCACCATCTTCACCGACCACCACATGGCCGCCGGTCAGGCGGGGTGGATGCTCTCGTACTCCAGCTTCCCCGGGATGCTCAGCGCCCTGACCACGCCACTGCTCGTGCGGCGGGCGCGCCACGCGCAGCTCACGGTCATCGCGGCGGTGGTCTTGTGCGCCGTCGGGTACCTGGGGATGATCACCGACCCGGTGCCGCTGGCCTATCTGTGGATGACGGTACTGGGCATCGGCCAGGGGGCGACGATCACGCTCGCGCTCGGCTTCATCGTCGCCCGCTCACCCGATCCGGAGCACGCCGGTCAGCTGTCCACCATGGCGCAGGGCGTGGGTTACCTCATCGCCTGCGTCGGCCCGTTCGGCCTGGGGCTGCTGCGCTCGGTGACCGGCGGCTGGACGGTGCCGATCCTCGTGCTCACGGTTCTCCTCCTTATCGAGCTGATCGCCGGCCTGCTGGCCAGCCGGCACCGGCACATCCTGGACACGAAACCCGCGTCCGCGCGGCCATCCTCGAAGGATGGCGCGTAAGCCCGAAGCTCATGCGGACGCGAAGGCTGCTGTCGGACCGGCTGGCTGAGTGGCCCAGGAGCACCTGCCCGCCGACCCGGCCTGACCGGAGTGGTCGCCTACTTCGTCGGGGCGACCGGCGCCCACCTGCGCGTGCGTGACTGGCAGGTGACCGCGCCCGCTATGCTCCCTCGTGGCCGGCCTGGCCGTGCTGATCCTGCGCGCCGTGTCGAGTTAGCGCGGCGGGTTAGCATGACGATGCGCGCATGGAGCGAGTTCAGGCGACGTGATGGGCGGGACACACGGCCGGGATACACGGCGCCGCCGCACGGCGGGGATGCGGAGGCGGGAGCGGCGATGATCCGGGTCCTGGTCGCGGAGGACATGCGAATCCTGCGGGACACCCTGGTTTCCGTGCTGAACCTGGAGGACGACATAAAGGTCGTCGCCCAGGTCGCGGACGGCACGGGCGTCGTGCCCGCGGCGCTGGCGGAGCGCCCCGATCTCGCGGTGCTGGACATCGACATGCCGGGACTGGACGGAATCAGCGCGGCGGCGGAGCTGCGCGAGCGGATGCCCGGGTGCCGCGTCGTCATCCTGACCGTGCTGGGACGACCGGGGCAGCTGCGCCAGGCCCTCGCCGCGCACGTGGCGGGCTTCTGCGTCAAAGACACCCCGGCCGACCAGCTCATCGACGTGCTGCGGAAGGTCGCGGCCGGGGAACGGGTCATCGACCCGAAACTAGCGCTGGCGACGCTGGAGATGACGGAAAGCCCGCTGTCTCCGCGTGAGGCCGACGTCCTGCGGCGGTGCGCGGCCGGTGCCGAGCTCGCCGAGATCGCGGCCGAGATGTTCCTGTCCCAGGGCACGGTGCGCAACTACCTGGCGTCCGCGGTCACGAAGGTCGGCGGCCGCAACCGGATCGACGCGGTCCGGATCGCCACCGAGGCGGGCTGGCTGTAACACCTGGCTCTAAGGCCTGGCTCTAAAGCCTGGCGGTAACGCCTGGTAGGCAGCGGAAGCTCGGCGATGAGGCTGAACTCTCCGCCGTCGCGCCGCGCGGTCAGGCGCCCGCCGGCGGCCTCGACACGGGCGGCGAGGTTGCCCAGCCCGCTGCCGGTGCGCCCGGCCGCGGCGAGCGGGGCGCGCTCGGCGTCGTCGCCGCCGTCGTTGCCGATCAGCAGGCGCACCCGCCCGTCATCAGCGGTCAGCTCGATCACGCAGCGGCTCGCGTTGCTGTGCTTGAGGACGTTCGTCACCGCTTCCCTGAGCACGGGAACCAGCACCGCGCCCGCCGCGCGCGGCGCCAGGGCGATGCTCGCGCGCACATCGATGCCGGCCGTCGCCAGGATGTCGCGGGCGGCCGCGAGCTCGTCCCCGAGATGGAGGTCCCCGGTCTCGTCGGTCACCAGCCGCAGGTCGGCCCGGGCGGCGGTGCAGATCCGGGCGAGCCCGGTGATCTCGGTGCGCGCCCGGGCATCGTCGCGGCCGATGAGCCGGCCGGCGAGGTCTGACTTCATCGCGATGGCCGATAGCCCGAAGCCGAGCAGGTCGTGGGTATCCCGCGCGACGCGCAGCCGCTCGGCCAGCACGGCCTGGCGGGCGAGTTCGCCGCGCAGGCTCTCCAGTTGCGCGGCCAGCCACGCCAGCCGGGTCAGCCCGTACACCAGCAGGCCCAGGGCGGCGCCGAGGAGGGTCAGGAAGAGGGCCGCGCCGAGCGATTCCAACGGTGTCAGGCCGGTCACGGGCTTGACGACCCACAGCACGGGGACGCTGGCGATCACGGCGGCGAACGCCGCCAGCCCCCGCGGGGCCGGCAAGAGCAGGAGCGCCGAGCCGGCGAGCAGCCCGCAGCTGGCGAGGGGCCGCCAGCCGGTGAGCGGGAACATGGCGTAGGTGAGGAGCAGCTGCAGGCCCAGGGTGACGGGCCAGCCCCGTGGCAGGCGGGCGCCGGGCGATGGCCAGGAGTGGCGTACCTGCAAGGCCGCGAGCGCGGCGGCGTTGACGGCGGTCCAGCCGACGATCGCGGCGCCGAACGTGCCGCCCGTCACGCCGTTGATGTTCTCGGCGACGTCGAACACGTCCTGGGCGGCGAATCCGCACAGCACGGTGATCAAGACGGCCTGGGCGAGGCGCGGGGCGAGCGCCGTCGCGCCAGCTCGCGACGCCGCGGCGGCATCTATCCCCATCACGTCCCGGTAACGAGTGGTCACCATCCGCACCTCGGCCAGCGCCTGGCGAGCGGCCACGCCGGTTTCCGCGAGGTGCGCACGCGCGCGCGACTCGCTCCCGGCGACTGACTCGCTGCCGGCGATCGGCTGGCTCCCGGCGATCGGCTGGCTCCCGGTGATCGGCTGGCTGCCGGCGATCGACTGCAGGGCGGCGCCCGCCCGCTCGGCCGCGACGGCGAGACGGCCGCCGATCGCGGCCCGGAGCCGGTCAGCGGCGCGGAGCCGTTCGGCGGTGACCGCCGCCTCGGCCAGCTCGTTCCTGGTCGCGTGGACCGCCGCGATGAGGTCGGCCAGTCGCGCCAGCCCGAAGAGGGCCAGCGCGTCAATGACGAAGGCGAACACGGTCCACGCGACGGAGGCCGGGGCGGCGGAGGCGACGGGGGAGGGAAGGCCGACGACACCAACGCGGACGGAGATCTCGGCCGCGCCCAGGCACGCGAACACGAACCAGGACAGCGGAGCGGAAACGGTCAGCAGAACCAGGCCAGCGAGCCAGCCGGAGGGACCGGGGATCCAGTTCTGGCCGAACAGGGCGAACGGGACGCAGGTCGCCGTGGCCTGCACCGCCAGCAGCGGATACCGGTACCGGAGCCACCGCGGCCTTGTGACCGGGACGACGTACAGGAGCGGGAGGACAACGAGCGCCGCGACCACCGGGACTTCGGCGAGCCCGCCGTCGGAGGCCCCGTAGCCGACGTTGGAGGCCGCCAGCAGGCAGAGCACCACGACGACGAGGGCCGTAGCCCGGCGGATAGCCGGATCGTCAGGCGCTGAGACTGCCACGCGGTAAGGCTATGAACACGGCCGCGGGCGAACAAGCCGCGGCGCACGGTCCTGGCATGCGTTTTGCACGAGTTACTGCCGCGGGACCCACGCGATGTAGCTGGCCAGGGACGGCGGAAGCGTCACCGCCGACACGGGCCTGGGCGACGAGCGCGGCGGGCCGTCATCAGCCGACGATTAGGTCAATGGCGACGGCCAGGCGTTCCCGGAAGGCCTCCCGCGTCGTGACTTCCTGCTTGATTCCGATCGACGTGCTGATCAAGGTCCGCGTGACCGCGGCGGACCGGGATGGCCTGGCGGCGTCCGGCGATTCGGCCAGGGCGGCGTTCAGGAGCGCGGCGAATCGCGGCGGGTACTCGGCGGTCACGGCCCCGAGCAGGTCCGGGTACTCCGCGGCCAGCGAATACACTTCGCGGCTCATCACGCCGATATAGCGGCCGGTCCAGTGGTCGAAGGCGTCGAGAAGCCGTTCGCGGAGGGGCCGGGCCGTATCGGCGAGCGTCTCGGCGACCGCGGCCAGGCCCCGGTCCAGGGCCTCGGTGACCGCGGCGGTGAACAGTTCTCGCTTGCTGCCGAACAGCAGGTAGAGGCCGGGGCGGGAGATGGCGGCCGCCTGTGCGACGTCTTCCATCGACGTCTTGCGGTAGCCGTAGCGCGCGAACGTGTCGAGCGCGACGGCGAGCACGTGCGCACGGCGGCCTTCGTCGGCGGTCATGCCCGCACTGTACCCGTCACTATACGTATTAGACAAGTTCAGTTTAATTTGTAAATTGGAAGGATGGCCCAGCATCCGCTCATCACCACGCGTTTCGATGGTTCGAGTACCGCCGAGGAGGTGATCGACGGCGTTGACCTGCGCGGCGTGCGGGCAATGGTCACCGGCGCGTCTTCAGGGATCGGGACGGAGACGGCCCGGGTCCTCGCGGCCGCGGGTGCCGATGTCACCCTCGCCGTCCGCGATACCGCGGCCGGCGCACGGGTGGCCGACCGCATCGCTGCGTCGACCGGGGAGTCCCGGCCCGCCGTGGCCGCCATCGACCTGGCCGACCCGGGCAGCGTGGCCCGTTTCGCGCGGGACTGGGACGGCCCGCTGCACCTGCTGGTTAACAACGCCGGCCTGGTCACGGCCGGCCTGCAGCGGACGGAGGAGGGCTGGGAACTCCAGTTCGCCACCAATCACCTGGGGCACTTCGCGCTGGCCTGGACGCTCCACGGCGCCCTGGCCCAGGGCGCCCGGGAACGGCGTACGGCCCGAATCGTGTCGGTGAGTTCCACCGCTCACATGCGGGCCCCGGTGGACTTCGACGACATCCACTTCGAGCGCCGGGCCTACGACCCGCAGATCGCGTACGCCCAGTCCAAGACCGCCAACTCGCTGTTCGCGGTCGAGGCGACCAAGCGGTGGGCAGAGGAAGGAATCGTGGCGAACGCCGTGAACCCCGGCGGGATCAGGACCGGGCTGCAACGGAACTTCACCCAGCGGCAGCGCGAATCACTCGACGCCGCGGAAGCCGCTGGCGTCTTCACCTACAAGACCGTCGCGCAAGGGGCGGCGACCACCCTGGTGGCGGCCGTCGCTGCGGAGTTCGAGCGAACCGGCGGGCACTACCTCGATGACTGCCGCGAGGCGTACACGGTGCGGGGCGACGCGGACCTGTCCGCCCATAGCCACGGCGTGCAGGAGTGGGCTCTCGACCCGGACTCCGCACGCGAACTCTGGTCGGTGTCACTCAAGACGCTCAAACTGAGATAGCAGGGCAGGGAGGAGAAGCCGTGTGTAACGAGCGCACGACTCAGCCGACCGATCCCTCCATCTGCAGCTCGATCAGCCGGTTCAGCTCGATCGCGTATTCCATCGGCAGCTCACGCGCGATCGGCTCGACGAAGCCGCGCACGATGGTGGCCGCGGCCTCGTCCTCGGTCAGGCCGCGGCTCATGAGGTAGAACAGCTGGTCCTCGGAGATCTTGGAGACGCTGGCCTCGTGGCCCATCTCCACGTCGTCCTCGCGGATGTCCACGTAGGGATAGGTGTCGGACCGGCTGATCGTGTCCACCAGCAGCGCGTCGCACTTGACCGTGGACTTCGAGTGCGCGGCGCCCTCCTGTACCTGGACCAGGCCCCGGTAGGACGTGCGGCCGCCGGCCCTGGCCACGGATTTGGAGATGATCTGGGAAGAGGTGTTGGGCGCGCAGTGCACCATCTTGGCGCCCGCGTCCTGGTGCTGGCCCGCGCCAGCGAACGCGACGGACAGGGTCTCGCCCCTGGCGCCGGAGCCCATCAGGTACACGGCCGGGTACTTCATCGTCACCTTCGAGCCGATGTTCCCGTCCACCCACTCCATGCTCGCCCCGGCCGACGCCACGGCCCGCTTGGTGACCAGGTTGTAGACGTTGTTCGACCAGTTCTGGATCGTGGTGTAACGGCAGTGGGCATCTTTCTTCACGATGATCTCCACGACCGCGGAGTGCAGCGAGTCAGAGGAGTAGACCGGCGCGGTGCAGCCCTCGACGTAGTGCACGCTGGCGCCCTCGTCGACGATGATCAGGGTCCGCTCGAACTGGCCCATGTTCTCGGTGTTGATTCGGAAGTAGGCCTGCAGGGGGATGTCCACGTGCACGCCCTTCGGCACGTAGATGAAGCTGCCGCCGGACCAGACCGCGCTGTTCAGCGCGGCGAACTTGTTGTCGCCCACCGGGATGACCGTGGCGAAGTATTCCCGGAAAAGGTCCGGGTGCTCCTTGAGCGCGGTGTCGGTGTCCAGGAAGATGACACCCTTCTCCGCCAGGTCCTCGCGGATCTTGTGATAGACGACTTCGCTTTCGTACTGCGCGGCGACGCCGGCGATAAGCCGCTGCTTCTCCGCCTCGGGGATGCCGAGCCTGTCATAGGTGTTCTTGATGTCGGCGGGCAGGTCGTCCCAGCTCTCCGCCTGCTTCTCGGTCGACCGGACGAAGTACTTGATGTTTTCGAAATCGATGCCGGTCAGGTCCGCGCCCCAGGCGGGCATTGGCTTGCGCCCGAACAGCTTCAGGCCCTTGAGCCGCAAGTCCAGCATCCAGTCCGGCTCGTCCTTCAGCGCTGAGATGTCCCGGACGACCTCCTCGGACAGGCCTCGGCGCGCCGACTCGCCCGCAACGTCCGAGTCGGCCCAGCCGAACTTGTAGCGTTCCAGCTCGTCAATCTCGGGGTGCGCGATCGTCGTCATGGGGGTGCCTCCGGACTAGTTGTCGTGACTTAAATATTACCATCTAATTCTAGAAATAAATTGCTAGTTTCTCTCTGCTAGTGTTTGGTGGCCAGCGGCGTCAGCGGCGTCAGCGGCGCCAGCGGCGCCAGCGGCGCCAGCGGCGAGGAAGCCGCAGTTGGCCGGGTTAGCGTCCACGGACGTGGCGGATGGGGTTCCTGATCCCGGTGACCACCGCTAGCGAGGTCCCTGCTGCTGCGCGAAGTCCCGGCCGCGGATAGCGGCCAGGGATATCACCCCTGATAGCAGCGCGATGGCGGCCGCGACCAGCAGGATGCGGTTCAGGCCCGCGGTGAAGGCTGCCCGGGTGATCATTCCCACGGCCAGCCTGGCATGCTCGGGCAGTCGGCCGATCACGTGGCCGATCTCGCCGGACTGCACCGCCGCGGCGATCTGCGGGCCGCTGCGGGACAGCCCGGGCACCGCGGCCACCCGGGCGAGCACGTCGTTTCTCACGCTGCTGGCGAACAGCGTCCCCAGCAAGGCGATGCCGGTCGCGATCCCGACCTGACGGAAGGTGGAGTTGATGCCCGACGCCATGCCGGCCCGCTGGGGTGGCACCACGCCGACCGCGGTGGAGGCCAGCGGCGGGTTGACGATGCCGATGCCGACGCCGCCCACGATCATTCCCGGGATGAGATGGGTCCAGGCCGAGCTCGCGTCGAGCCCGCGCATGAGCAGCAGCCCCGCGGCGATGATGATGAGGCCGGGCCCGATGAGCAGCCGGACCGGCATCCGTGAGGTGAGCCTCCCCGCCACGGTGGAGGTGGCCAGGATGCCGCCGGAGATCACCATCAGCCGCACGCCGGTGCCGAGCGGCGAGTAGCCGAGGATGTCCTGCAGGTACAGCACGAGGTAGAGCAGCATCGAGAAGATCGAGGCACTGAGCCCGAATGCCGCGATCGAGCCCCCGCTGAAGGCCGGCAGCCTGAACAGCTTCATGTCGAACATGGGGTGCGTGGTGAGCAGCTCCACCATGACGAAGACGGCGAGCAGTACTGCCGCGGCGCCGAGGCTGCCAAGCACCGGGCCGTAGGAGAAGGACCGCTGGCTGGACTCGATCAGCCCGTATATCAGGCTCGACAAGGCCACCGTGAACAGAGCGAAGCCCGGCCAATCGGGCCGGCTGGCCTTCGCCGCGCGCGACTCTGCCACCTTCGCCAGCGTGACGATAACGGCCGCGGTCCCGATCGGCGCGTTCACGAAGAAGATCCACCGCCAGGAGATGCCGGAGGTCAGCACGCCCCCGAGTAGCGGGCCAATGGCCACCGCAAGGCCGGTCACCGCTCCCCACGCCCCGAACGCGATGCCGCGGTCCTTACCGCGGAAGGCGTCCGCCAGCAACGCCAGCGATACCGCGAACATGATCGCCCCGCCGATTCCCTGCAAGGCGCGGCACAGCTGGAGCATCAGCGTAGTGACCGCGAACCCGCACAGCACCGATGCAAGCGTGAAAATCAGGAGGCCGATGAGGTACAGCAGGCGACGGCCGTACATGTCCGCGAGGCTTCCCGCGGTGAGCAAGATGGCCGCCAGGGTCAGCGCGTAGGCGTCAACGATCCACTGCAGGTCGGAGAAACTCGAGTTCAGCGCTCGCTGGATATCCGGCAACGCGACGTTCACGATCGTGATATCCAGCAGCAGCATGAAGGTGCCCAGGCACACCGCGACGAGGGTCCACCACTTGGTGCCCCGCTGGCCGGGATCCTCGCCCCGGGCCGCCGCTACGAACACCCCCGATGGCTCGGTACCGCCACCCGCGGGGGGCGGCTGACGCTGCGCGCGGCCTCGTCCACGCTGGCGCAAACGCGAAAGACATCGAGCAGGCGGGTGAGGGCAAGAACTCGCTGCACCGGCGGCCGCGGTGCGGCCAGCAGCAGCTCATCCCCGGCGCTGCGGGCTTGCTTACGCCCGTGCACCAGCGCCGCCACGCCGCTGGAATCCATGAACGCCAGGCCCGCCAGATCGACTACGTCAAGCACCCCGCGCAACACGACGACAACCTGACCATCGCCTTCACGGATACTCACATGGACGAGAGCCATGGTCACGCCTCCTGTCACAGCAGCAAAGGCGAAATCCTGACCCAGCGGCTAAATTTACCGGCTTCTATGGACACTACGCTCAATACGCCGCACTGTCTCCCTCGGGGCGGGATGCTCATCCTGCCCCGGTCCGGCATTCTGGAGAGCGAAATCCAGCCGGTCGCACACCCACGGCGCGATCCGTGGTCATGCCGAGCAGGTAGGCCAGGATGGGGAGGACGGCACCGGTGACCAGGGTGCGTGACCGGCGGAACCGCTGAAACAGCAGAGACCCCCGGAAATCGAGCTCCTGGGGGCCTCATACTTGAGATCCTGGCTCTACGATCAGCTACAACCAAAAAGCCAGATCACAACGAGTGGGCCGTACAGGATTTGAACCTGTGACCTCTTCCGTGTCAGGGAAGCGCGCTCCCAGACTGCGCCAACGGCCCGCTGTGAAAGGAACTCTATCAGCTCGCTGCCCGTGCTGCGTCCAGTTGGACGCGGGCCGGACGCGGGCCGGACGCGGGCCGGGCTTCCGGCGCCCCTAGCGCCGCTGGAGGGAACTTGGTGTGGTGAACGGTCGCTTTCACCACCTAATTAACCGGTTTAGAGCGACCGTCAGACACACCAAGCTGGTTGACCGTGCCTGGCACCCGCCCGGCAGGGGGCAGGTGTCGGCCGGGGAGGCCGCAGGCGGTCGGCGTCGAGCCTAGCGGCGGCCCGAGCCCAAGGCCGGGCAACACCGAGGCGGCCCGAGCCCAAGGCCGGGCAACACCCAGGCGGCCCGAGCCCGAGGGCTGGCACACCGAGGCGGCCCACCGAGTCGCCCACGACTCAGCCTCACGGCGGTGGCAGCACGGCCGCGGCGGTGGCAGCACAGCCACGGCAGAGCGGCCGCGCGGCCGCGCGGCCGCGGGGATCATGCCCTCACGCGAACTGGTCGCGCGCCGCGACGGCAGCGCCGGCGCAGCCGGACCAGTCGCCGAGAGACGCCAGCCGCAGCCCGGCGGGGGCGTGGAACGGCCGCGCCCGGGCGGCGATCGCGGCGGTCAGCGGCTCGAGCAGCCGGGCGCCCGCCCCGCTGAGGCCGCCGCCGAGCACGATTACCGCCGGGTCGATCAGGCTCATGGCCGTGAGCAGGCCCTCGGCCAGTGCCTCGACCGCCTCATCCCACAGGGCGCTGGCGGCCGGCTCGCGCGCGATCACCGAGTCGATGATCTCCCGTGCGGTCAGGGCGCTGCCGTGTGCCGCGAGCCAGCGCGACTCGAGGGCCGCCGCGGACATGAACCGCTCCAGGCAGCCGCGTGACCCGCACGCGCATTCGGGGCCCCGCTGGTCCACGACGATGTGCCCGAGTTCGCCGGCGCGGCCGTGCGCGCCGCTGACGACGCGGCCGTTCTTGACGATGGCGGCGCCGATGCCGGTGCCCAGCGACACGTACAGGAAGTCGCTCATGTCCCGCGCGGCCCCGGTGCTCCCCTCCCCGAGGGCCCCCGCGTGCGCGTCGTTCAGCACGGTGACGGGCACCCCGAGCCGGTCCGACAGCGCGCTGCCCGCCGGGACCGATTCCCAGCCCAGGTTGACCGCCGTGACCAGCCCGTCCGGCCCGACCGCCCCGCAGACCGCGAGCCCGGCGCAGCCGATGCCCGCCCCCGAGGCCGTCGCGGCCACGTTCGTGATCCGCGCCAGCACGGCGTCGGGTCCGTCCGCGCGGCCGGTCGGATGCCGCAATTCCGCGACCCGGCTGCCGTCGGCGGCGATCACGGCCGCCTTGATCCTGGTCGCGCCGACGTCCAGTGCCAGGACAGGGGCGGCCGCGACCGGCGGCGCCCCGACGGGGGACGGCGCGCGTTCCGTTGTGGTCATCGAGCCCCGGCCGTCCGGGCGAGCCGGTCCAGGATCAGCCAGGCCGCGCCGTGCACCCCCGCGTCCGGCGCGTCCGACGCGGTGGTGATCGTGACCGCCTCGCTGGCCATGGGCAGGCAGCGCTCGTAGATCGCGGCGCGCAGCGACGCGAGGAGGGGGTCGGCGGCCGCCAGCGAGCCGCCGAGCACCAGCACCTCCGGGTTGAAGAAGTTCACGACGACGGACAGGACCTCGCCGATGTGAAAGCCCGCGTTCCGGACCGCGAGGTTGGCGTCCGGGTCACCGCGGTGGACCTGCTCGACCAGCTCCGCCGTGGAAGCGAGCTCAACGCCCTGCGCGGCGAGCTCGCCTAGCAGTGCCGCGCCGCTGGCGAGCGTCTCCAGGCAGCCGCGGCGGCCGCACTCGCACAGCCGGGCGGAATCCGGGTCGAGGGACACGGCCATGACGTGGCTGATGTCGCCCGCGGCGCCGTTCGCGCCGTGGTACAGGGCGCCGTCGGCGATGATGCCGCAGCCGATGCCGCGGCCCACCTTCACGGCCACCAGGTGCCGGATGCCGTCCGCCGCCCACCGGGTGCGGTACTCGCCGAGCGCCAGGAGGTTCGCGTCGTTGTCGACGGCGGCCGGCGCGCCGAACCGCCGCGTCAGCCAGTCGCCGACCGGCATGCCGTGCCAGCCGGGCATCCGCGATGGGCTCGTCACCAGGCCCGTGACGGGCTCGACCGGCCCCGGAAGGCCCATGCCGACGCCGAGCACGGGGGCATCGCGCTCGCGCGCCATCTCGGTGAGCCGGTCGGCGACCGCGTTGAGCACGACCTCGGGCCCGTCGTCGAACGCCACCGGCACCTCATCACTCGCGAGCTCCACGCCCGCCATGTCGACGACCAGCAGGCGCGCGTGCTGGGTGCCGAGGTCGGCGGCGACCGCGACGCCGCCGTTGGAACTGATCCGCAAGAGCCGGGGACGGCGTCCCCCGCGGGAACGGCCGTCTCCGGCCTCCTCGACGAGGCCGGAGGCGATGAGTTCTTCCACCCGCGAGGACACCGTCGAGGCCGCGAGCCCGGACCGGCGGGCGAGATCGGTGCGCGACACCGGCCCCGACTCCCGGACGAGCTGCAGCAGGTCAATCGATGAACCGCGGCTGCGACGGCTCAAGAGGCCGCTCCTTGCTCTAGTCCGGCGGATGGAAGCGTCAGCCGTTCCGCGCGCCGCTGGCGTTGCTCGACGGGGTCCGGCACGGGTGCCGCGGCGACGAGCCGGCGAGTGTAATCGTCAGCCGGCGCGAACAGCACCTGGTCTCGCTCTCCGGTTTCTACCATTTTTCCCGATTGCATGACGGCGACTCGATGGGCGAGGAAGCTCACCACCGCGAGGTCGTGGGTGATGAACAGGCACGCGAATCCCAGCTCGGCCTGCAGGTCGAGCAGCAGGTCCAGGACCGTGGCCTGCACCGACACGTCGAGCGCGCTCGTCGGCTCGTCGGCGACGAGCAGTTCCGGCCGCAGCGCGAGCGCGCGGGCGATCGAGATCCGCTGCCGCTGCCCGCCCGACAGCTCGTGCGGGTACCGGGTGCGCACCGCCGGATCGAGCCGGACGCTCTCCAGCAGTTCGGCCACGCGGGCGGCCCGCTCCGCGCCGTTTCCGGAACGGGCGATGACCAGCGGCTCGGCGACGCATTCCTCGATCGTCATCCGGGGGTCGAGCGATGAACCGGGGTCCTGGAACACGATGCCGCAGCGCTGGCGCAGCCGCCGCAGCCGTCGGCCCCGGCCCACGGTGCCGCGCCCCGCGGGCAGCTCCTCACCGAGCAGCCGGACGCTGCCCGACGTCGGCCGCAGCAGCCCCATCACGCACCGCCCGACGGTCGACTTGCCGGAGCCGGACTCGCCGACCAGGCCGAGGATCTCCCCGGCGTGCAGCGTGAAGCTCACGTTGTCGACGGCGCGCAGCGCGCCGCCCACCCGCGACCCGAAGTCGACGGTCAGGTCGGCCACGGCCAGGACCGGATTCTCGCCGCCCGTCTGCGGCGCCGCCTTCTCCGGGTGCGGCTCCATCCGCGGCACGGAGGCGAGCAGCGTCCGGGTGTACTCCTCCGCCGGACGATGGAACAGGTCCTCGACCGGCGCCTGTTCCACGATCTTCCCGTCGTGCATGACGATGACCCGGTCCGCGCTGTCGGCGACCACGCCCATGTTGTGGGTGATCACGCAGATCGCGGTGCCGCGCTGGTCCCTGATCTCGCGCAGCAGGTCGAGGATCTCCGCCTGCACGGTCACGTCGAGGGCGGTCGTCGCCTCGTCGGCGATCAGCACCGCGGGGTCGCACGCGATCGCGATGGCGATCATCACGCGCTGGCGCAGGCCGCCGGACAGCTCGTGGGGGTACTGGCCCAGGCGCCGCTGCGGGTCGGGGATGCCCGCCAGGGAAAGCAGTTCGGCCGCCTTCGCCAGGGCGTCGGATCGCGACACCGACCGGTCGTGGACGCGGACCGCCTCGGCGACCTGCCAGCCGATCGTGAAGGAGGGGTTGAGCGCGGTCATCGGCTCCTGGAACACCATGGCGATCCGGGAGCCGCGCAGCTTCCGCAGCTGCGCCTGCGACAGGCCGCGCAGCGACGTCCCGCCGACGGTGATGTCGCCGGACCACTTGGCCGTCGGCGGCAGCAGGCCCATGGCGGCCATCGCCGTCATCGACTTGCCGGAGCCGGACTCGCCGACGATCGCGACGATCTCGCCGGGGGCGACGGACAGCGAGACGCCGTCCACCGCGCGGCCAGCGCCGAAGGAAACGGTGAGATCCGAGATCGTGAGGGCTGCTTGTCCCGGTGTTGCCTTAGTCAGTTCTGGTTGGGTCACCGTTACCTGCCCCGCAGCCGGACTTCGAAAGCGTCCCGCAGTCCGTCGCCGATGAAGTTGAACGCGCACACCACGATCACGATGGCGACGCCGGCCGGGACGATCATCCACCAGTAGCCGTCGAGCGCGTAGTTCAGCCCGCCCGCGAGGATGCCGCCCCAGTCGGTGCGGGGCAGCGGCACGCCGAGGCCGAGGAAGCTCAGGTAGGCGACGAGCATGATCGCGTCGGCGACCTGGAAAGTCGCGTTGACCACGACGGTGCCCACCACGTTCGGGATGATGTGCCGGAAGACCGCCCGCCGGGACCCGCCGCCCATCGCGATCATCGCCTGGACGTACTCGCGGGTGCGCAGCGAGACCGCCTCGGCGCGCACCAGGCGGGCCGGGACCAGCCAGGACACCACGCCGATGATCACGATGAGGACCGGGATGGTGGGGGTGAGGATGGTCGCCGCCACCAGCAGCAGGAACAGCGCCGGAACCGCGATGCCGGCGTCCACGACGCGCATCATCACGGCGTCGGTCCAGCCGCCCGCGTAGCCGGCGACCGCGCCCCACAGCATGCCGATGACGGTCGCGATGACCCCGGCCGCCACGCCGATCTCCAGCGACGTCTGGCCGCCGAACATGAGCCGCCCGAGTATGTCGTGCCCGACGTCGTCGGTGCCGAGCGGGTGCCCGGTGCCCGGCGGCAGGTCCTTGGCCGCCAGGTTCACGTGGATCTGGTCGGTGTGGTAGAAGAACGGCCCCAGGAAGCAGAAGACGATGACGGCCACGAGCACGCCGAGGCTGATCATCGCGGCCGGGTTCCGGACCAGCTGCCCGGCGACCCGCCGGTACAGCCCGCGCGACGGCGTGGCGCGCACCGGGGCGGTGGCGGTCATGGCGGTCACCGGATGCCCCCGCGGACACGCGGGTCGGCCAGGGCCTGGAGCAGGTCAGCGAGCAGCGAGCCGACGACGGTCGCCACGCCGATGACGAGCACCACGCCCAGTTCCGTGGGGTAGTCCGAGGTCTGTGCGGCGTTCCAGAACAAGAGCCCCATCCCGGGGTAGTTGAAGATGGCCTCGATGACGATCGCCCCGGAGAACATGACCGGAACGTAGTAGCCGACCATCGTGATCAGCGGGGTCAGCGAGTTGCGGAGCACGTGGACGGAGATGACGCGCTGTTCGGCCACGCCCTTCGCGCGCGCCGTGCGCGTGTAGTCCTCCGACAGGTTGTCCAGCACGGCGGAGCGCACGTACCGGCTGAACACGGCGACGGTCGCGATCGTCCCGGCGAGCACCGGCATCACCAGCGCGCGCGGGTCGGCGAGGATCCCGCCGAGCGTGCTCGCCTGCGGGGCCAGCGGCGGGAGCACGTCCCAGGTGTCGGAGAAGATGATGATCAGGATCAGCGCGACGAAGAAGCTGGGCATCGCGTAGGCGATGAACGCGCCCGCGGTGATCGCGTGGTCGGCGGCCCGCCCGCGGCGCACCGCCTGCCACACGCCCAGCGGCACCGCGATGATCAGGGCCAGCACCGTCGACAGCGCGCCGAGGACGAGGGTCTTCGGCAGCCGCTGCGCGATGAGCGACCCCACCGACTGGTTGAGCTTGTAGGACTGGCCCAGGTTCCCGTGCAGGAGCCTGCCCAGGTAGTCCAGGTACTGGACGATGAGGGGCTTGTCGAAGCCCTGCGCGGCGTTGAACGCGTTGATCTGGGTGATCGTCGCCTGCTGGCCGAGGATGCCGCGGGCCGGGCCGCCGGGCAGCGCGTGCAGCAGCCCGAACACGATGATCGACACCAGCACCAGCACCGCGACGGACTGCAGCAGCCGCTTGATGAGGAACAGGGCCAGGGGCGGGACGGCGGCGCGCCGCCGCCGTCCCGCCACGGCCACCGTCAGCTGCTCAGCTGCCACTGGTCAGGTACCACTGCTGGGGGTTCATCGACGCCAGCGGGTTCTGCACGACCCCGCCGAGCGTGTTCTTGATGGCCGACACCTGGTAGTCGGGGTTCGGTACCCAGATGACGGGGAGGTTCTGCGCCAGGTAGGCCGAGTACGCCTGCATCGCGCTGGCCGACCCGGACGTGTTGGTGTCCTGGATCAGCTTGTCCGCCTGGGAGTCGGAGTAGCTGCCGAGGTTGACGCCGGCGCTGGTCGCGAAGATCTGCTCGCCGCTCGGGTAGGCCGGGAAGTACCAGCTGCCCTGCGTGCCGAAGAACGACATCTGCCAGGAGCACGACGCCTGCGACGGCTTGCAGATCGAGGAGTCGTTCAGCACCGTGTTCAGCGGGGCCTGCTTGACCGACAGTGACGCGCCCATCTGCGAGAAGGACGACTGCAGCTCTTCCATCATGTTGGTGGTCTCGGTGGAGCCGCTCTCGCTGATGATCGTGAACGCCAGTTTGGTGCCCGCCGCGATGCCCGCGCCGCACTCGCCGGCGCCGGTGCCCGCCTTGGCGCACGTCGCCGTGCCGCCCGAGGGCACCGTCCAGCCGTGCGACGTCAGCAGCGCCTTGGCCTTCGCGAGGTTGTACGGGTACGGGTTGTTCTTCTGCGTGGCCGAAAGGAAGGAGGAGACCGGGGTCTGGGGCACCGGCCCGTAGCCCGCGGTGGCCTCGCCGTCCCAGATCTGGTTGACGATGGTCTTCTGGTCGACCGCCTCCTGCAGCGCCTGCCGCACGTACAGCTGCTTGAAGACCGGCCCCATCGACGGGTTGTTGAAGTTGTAGGGGATGTAGCTGATCGCCCAGCCGACCCACGGCTCGATCTTGTAGCCCTCGGCCTGCAACAGCTTCGCCTGCGACAGGTCACTGACCGGCACGTAGCCGTAGTCGATGCTGCCCGAGCGCAGCGAGTCGAACTCGGCCTGGTCGGACGTGAACGGCTCGAACGTCACCGAGTCCAGCTTCGCCGCTTCGGCGCCGTGATAGGTGCTGCTCTTGGCGAGCACCACGGTGCCGTTGTTGTTCCAGCTCTTGAGGCTGAACGGCCCGTCGGTCACCTTCCACAGCGGGCTGGTGTCGTAGCTGTTGATTGAGCCCGACGCGCCGGTGAGATAGGTGAAGACCTTCTTCGCCCCGGCGGTCGTCTCGTCGTAGTTGCCGACCGCGCCGCCCTCGGTGTCCCACGCCGCCTGCGGCAGCGGGGTGATCTCGCTGAGCTGGTTAGCGGTGAACCAGCCCGGGTTGTAGGAATGCGTGAGCTGGAGCTTGAACGTCGATGGGTTCACGATCGTGAATGACTTAATGTCATCCGGGAGCTGACCGGGCGAGTAGGCGCCCCACTGGGACTTGTTCGCCTTGACCAGGTTGTACCAGAACTGCACGTCGCGGCTGGTCAGCTTCTTGCCGTTCGACCAGGTCAGGCTGCGGAGCGTGATGGTGACGGTCGTGTCGTTGTCGCTATAGACGGGCTGCTCGGCGGCGCTGATCGACTGGTCGTAGGCCAGCGTGCCGGAGTTCGAGTCGTAGCCGTACAGGGGCAGCCACATCTCGGCCTGGATCGTGCTGTTGTAAGAGGCGAGGTGCGCCGGGGTCGCGATCGGGAAGATCCAGTTGGGGGTGGCGTCCGGCGGGAGCGCGAAGCTGGCCGATCCGCCAGCGGCGGCGGTGCCCGACGTGGCGCCGGAGGCGGACGAGCCGCCGCTTGAGCCGGAACCGCTGCTACAGGCGCTGACGGCCAGCGTCGCCGCGACCCCCACTATGGCCAGGCCCCGTGCCGCGAAGGCGGCCGGCGTGGAGCGGCCCGATCTGAACACGTTCCTCATGTTTCTCCAGGTGTGACACGGGGGCGAGGGATACCCGGGCCCTTTGTGAATCTTCGGTGTAAAGTACCACTAAGTCCGAAGATAGTCATCGAATATTCGAAGTAAGTTAATTCGATTAACGAAAAAAGTAAGGCGGGTATATATGAGCAGGCCGCGCGTCGGGATCGCCGGGATCGCGATCGAGTCGAGCACGTTCTCACCGCACCGGACGGCGCTCGCGGACTTCAACGTGACCAGGGACGACGCCCTGCTCGCCCGCTATGAGTGGCTGTCGGGACAGCCCGCGGCCTGGGCCGCGGACGTGGAGTGGGTGCCGCTGCTGCACGCGCGCTCGCTGCCCGGTGGCGCGGTCGAGACGGCCGTGTACGAGCAGCTCAAGGCCGAGATTCTCGAGCGCGCGGCGGCGGGCGGGCCGCTCGACGGCTTCTTCTTTGACATTCACGGTGCGATGAGCGTCGTCGGGATGACCGACGCGGAAACCGATCTGGCCCGCGCGCTGCGCGCGGTCGTCGGCGACCGGGTGCTGATCTCCGCGTCGATGGACCTGCACGGCAACGTCTCCCGTGAGCTCGCGACCCTGTGCGACCTGATCACCTGCTACCGCATGGCCCCGCACGAGGACGCGTGGGAATCGCGGGAACGTGCCGCCCGCAACCTGGTGACGCGGCTGCGTGACGGCGGCAAGCCGGAACTCGCGTGGGTGCACGTGCCCGTGCTGCTGCCGGGGGAGAAGACGTCGACCCGGCTGGAGCCGGCCAAGTCCATCTACAAGCGGGTCGCCGAGATCGCGGACTCGCCGGGCGTGCTCGACGCGGCGGTGTGGGTCGGGTACGCATGGGCGGATGAGCCCCGCTGCCAGGCCGCCGTCGTCGTGACCGGCGACGACCGTGAGGTTATCGGGGGGTACGCGGCCGAGCTGGCCCGCGCCTACTGGGACGCGCGCGAGGACTTCAAGTTCGTGGCGCCCTCGGGCTCGCTGGCGGAATGCCTCGCCGCCGCCGAGGCCAGCGACAAGCGGCCGTTCTTCATCAGCGACTCCGGCGACAACCCGACCGCCGGGGGAGCGGGCGACACATCCTGGACGCTGGGCCAGCTACTCGCCGCGCCGCCGGCCGCCGACGTGATCTACGCGAGTATCACCGACCCGGCCGCCGTCGCGGCGGCGGTGGCCGCGGGCGTGGGCGGCGAGGTGACCGTCGAGGCGGGCGGGAAGATCGACTCCGGCCCCTCCGGCCCGGTCCGCCTGACCGGCACGGTGCGGTCGCTGCTGTCCGGTGACCCGGTGGGCGGCGACATCGCCGTGATCGACGCGGGCCGGGTATCGGTAATCCTGACCTCGCGCCGCAAGCCGTACCACGTGATCGCCGACTTCAGTGCCCTGGGCCTCGATGTGCACGCGGCAGACATCGTCATCGTGAAGATCGGCTACCTGGAGCCGGAACTGTACGACGCGGCGGCGGACTGGCTGCTGGCGCTGACCCCCGGCGGCGTCGACCAGGACCTGCTGCGGCTCGGCCACCACCACCTGGACGGCCCGGTCTTCCCGTTCGACACCTCGCTCACCTCCCCGTCCCTGACCCCCTGGCTCCGCTAGGCCGCCACCTCAGGCAGGCGCCCCCGCCGCCCCGTCCCCTGGCTGGCGCCCCCGCCGCCCCGTCCCCTGGCTGGTGTCACCCCCGCACCCGAACTCGATGTCACGTTGGCTACCTTCCTATGGCGCTCGATGTCACTTCAGGCGCCTTCTAAGGAAGTAGATGTCGCATCGACGGCCTTAGGAAGGATGCCGATGTCACATCGACGGCGTTCCGCATTAGGCAAGCGGGGTGGGCGTGGTAACTGAGTGAGCCATCAATGTGAGGCGGTTGTGAATGACGTTGTGTTACGAGGTCTGCGTGGAGACCATCGACGGCGTCCGGGCGGCGCTCGCCGCGGGCGCCGACCGGGTCGAACTGTGTGCCGACCTGTCCGTCGGCGGCATCACGCCGTCGGCCGGACTGATCGAGTGGGCCGCCGCGGCCGCTGGCGACCGGCTTGGCGTGCACGTGCTGATCCGGCCCCGGGGCGGCGACTTCGTGTACGACGCCGACGAGGAAGACGTCATGGCCCGTGACATCCGCGCCGCCAAGCTGGCGGGGGCGGACGGGGTCGTGATCGGCGCGCTCACCCCGGCCGGGACCGTGGACGCGGCGCTGACCGGGCGGCTTATCGAGCTGGCGCGGCCGATGAGCGTCACGTTCCACCGGGCGTTCGACGAAACCGCCGATCCGGCCGCCGCCTTCGATGACGTGCTGGCACTGGGCACGGACCGCCTGCTCACCTCCGGTGGCGCCGCGACCGCGCTGGAGGGCGCCGGGCTAATCGGGGAGCTCGTGGCCCGTTCGGCTGGGGAAACGTTCGAAGTTTTGGCCGGCGGCGGCGTGACCGAGCAGACCGCCGCGGAGATCGTGCGCCGCACCGGAGTCCGGGAAATCCACTTCTCCGCACGAGCCTCCACCCCGACCTGCCGTTCGCCGAACGAGTCGCCCGCATCATGACCGTCGCCGCCAACGCCTAACGGGTCATGCCGCCAAACGGGCGGCGCCCTCGCTCTCGCTGGGCCCGCGCCGTCCAGATCAAGGGTCGTTTCGGCGCGCACGGCACTGCCGACCCATGATCTTGAAACAGGCCCAGCTGAAATGACCGCTATATACCGTTATTTCGGTCAGCTTGAACGTCGTCCCGGCCCGCCCGCCCGGTGTTTTCGAAGATCATGGGTCGTAGATGCCAGCATTTGGCGCGTATGACCCGTGATCATGCCGGGTGGCCCCGAGGCGGCATTCCCGGGCGGTCGTTCCGGGGGTTATATCCGAAATATCCGGCAGGACGATCATCATTCTGACGGCTTTGGCGCGTTCGACCCATTGAAACGCTCGGGGGGCTGGGGCCTGACTCCGCTACCATGACCAGCGTGCACCGGCTCTTTCCCATCACCCCGCCACCACGCTCCTGAGCGGGGCGTAAGGCCGCGCGCCAGGCTCGTCGAGCCGGCGCGCCGCTAGGTGCTGGGCAGCCGGTAGCGCCCCGCTTCCGCGACATCCTTTCCTTCTCCGGATCTCGCAGGAGCGATCTTCCATGTCTTGTTCCGTGTCATCCCTCGTCGTCCGTTACCGGTCCAGCGCGGACCTGGCGTGCCTCGCGCTCGCCGGCCTGCTGTGGGGGACCGGCGGTCTGTTCGGCAGCCAGCTCGGCCAGGTCGCTGGGCTATCGCCGCTGTCGGTCGCGGCCTACCGCCTGCTCGCCGGCGGTGGTCTCATCGTCGTCTTCCGCACGCTGCCGCGCCGCGACCTGACCAGCCGCGACCTGAGCCGCCGCAACCTGGGCCGCCGTCGAACCCCTTCCGGCCGCGCCGCCTGGCGGCGCATCGCCGTGAATGGCCTGCTGTCCGCGCTCTTCCAAAGCTGTTATTTCGCGGCGATCGCGTGCACCAACGTCAGCCTCGCCACCCTCATCACGATCGGCGGCACCCCCGTCATCGTCGCCATCGTCGAGCGGGTGACCGGACGCCGCCCGCTCGGCCGGTCCGGTGGGGTCACTCTTGTCATGGCCCTTGTCGGCCTCGGGCTCCTCGTCGGCTTTCCCGACGGGAGCTTCCCCGAGACCGCGATGCTCGCGGGCACCGGGCTGTCGCTGCTGTCCGCCGCCGGCTTCGCCGCCGTCACCCTCCTCGGCACGTCGCCCGTGCCCGGGCTGGATGACCTGACCGTGAATGGGTACGGGTTCGTGCTCGGCGGGGTCGTGCTGCTGCCGCTCGCCGGTCTCGTCGGCCCCGGACTCGGCGTCCGCACCGCGCTGGGCACGGGCGATGCCGCGGCCGCCGCGGCGCTGCTGCTCGCCCTGGCCGCGTTCCCGACCGCGATCGCGTACACGCTGTACTACCGCGGCCTGCGCACCGCCGCGGCATCGACCGGGGCGGTGCTGTCCCTCCTGGAACCGCTGACCGCCGCCGTCCTCGCCGCGGTCTTTCTCGGCGACCGCCTCGGCCCGGTCGGCGTCGCGGGCGCGGCGCTGCTGCTGGCGGCGTTCGCGCGCACGATCAGGGAATCCCGTTAATCACGAAACGACGGTGGTGACTGAGTCACCACCGTCGTTTCGGCTAAACGGCTCAGGCGTACCGCAGATCGAACCGGTCCAGGTCCGTCACCTTGGCCCAGGCCTGGACGAAGTCCCGCACGAACTTCTCCTTGGCGTCGTCGCTGCCGTAGACCTCGGCGACCGCCCGCAGCTCCGAGTTCGCCCCGAAGATCAGGTCGACCCGGCTGCCGGTCCACTTGACGCTGCCCGAGGCGTCGCGCCCCTCGAACGTCGTCGCGTCCTCGTTGGTCGGCGTCCACGTGGTGTCGTAGTCGAGCACGTTGACGAAGAAGTCGTTCGTCAGCACGCCCGGCCGGTCGGTGAAGACACCGACGTTACTGCCGTCGTAGTTCGCGCCGAGGACGCGGAGGCCGGCGACGAGGACCGACATCTGCGGCGCGCTCAGCGTGAGCAGGTTCGACTTGTCGATGAGCATGTACTCCGCGGGGAGCTGCCCCTTGCCGATGTAGTTGCGGAACCCGTCCGCCTTCGGCTCGAGGTGGGCGAACGACTCGGCGTCCGTCCACTCATCGGTTGCGTCGGTCCGGCCCGGGCTGAACGGAACGGTCACCGGCACACCCGCGTCCGCCGCGGCCTTCTCGACGCCCGCGTTGCCGGCGATGACGATCAGGTCGGCCAGGGAGACCTTCTTGCCGTCGGCCGCGCCCGCGTTGAACTCGGACTGGATGCCCTCCAGGGTGCGCAGCACCCGGGCGAGCTGGTCGGGGTTGTTGACCTCCCAGCCGGCCTGCGGCTGAAGCCGGACGCGGGCGCCGTTGGCGCCGCCGCGATTGTCGCTGCCGCGGAACGTCGAAGCCGACGCCCAGGCGGTCGACACGAGCTGCGACACCGGCAGCCCGGCCTGCAGGACCTTGGCCTTGAGCGCGGCCACATCCTCGTCGGAGACGAGGGGGTGGTCCACCTCCGGGACCGGGTCCTGCCAGATCAGGACCTCCGCCGGGACCTCCGGGCCGAGGTACCGGGCCCGCGGGCCCATATCGCGGTGCGTCAGCTTGAACCAGGCGCGCGCGAACGCGTCCGCGAGCTCCTCCGGGTGGTCCCGGAAGCGCCGTGAGATCGGCTCGTAGATCGGGTCGAAGCGCAATGCGAGGTCCGTAGTCAGCATCCGCGGCTCGCGGTTGGGTGACTCCGGGTGCGCGCCCGGCACCATTCCGGCGCCGTCGTCGTTCTTCGGCCGCCACTGCCACGCGCCGGCCGGGCTCTTGAACACTTCCCACTCGTAGGCGAACAGGATGTGGAAGAACTCGTTGTCCCACCGGGTCGGGTGGTAGGTCCAGGTGACTTCGAGGCCGCTGACGATGGCGTCGTTGCCCTTGCCCGTGCCGTGGCTGTTCTTCCAGCCCAGGCCCATCTGCTCGATCGGGGCGGCCTCGGGGTCGGGGCCGACCGCCTCGGCGGGACCGTTGCCGTGGGTCTTGCCGAAGGTGTGGCCGCCGGCGATAAGGGCGACCGTCTCCTCGTCGTTCATCGCCATCCGGGCGAACGTCTCACGGATGTCGCGGCCGGCCGCCACCGGGTCCGGCGTGCCGTTCGGGCCCTCCGGGTTGACGTAGATGAGGCCCATCTGGACCGCGCCCAGGGGATCCGCGAGGTCACGGTCGCCGGAGTAGCGCTTGTCGTCGAGCCATTCAGTCTCCGGGCCCCAGTAGACGTCGGCCTCGGGCTCGTAGGAGTCCGGCCGTCCGCCGGCGTAGCCGAAGGTCGCGAAGCCCATCGTCTCGAGCGCGACGTTCCCGGTCAGGATGAACAGGTCGCCCCAGGACAGCTTCTTGCCGTACTTCTTCTTGACCGGCCACAGCAGGCGGCGGGCCTTGTCCAGGCCGCCGTTGTCGGGCCAGCTGTTCAGCGGGGCGAAACGCTGCTGGCCGTGGCCGCCGCCTCCCCGGCCGTCGCTGACCCGGTAGGTGCCGGCGCTGTGCCAGGCCATCCGGACCATGAGCGGGCCGTAGTTGCCGAAGTCGGCCGGCCACCAGTCCTTGGAGTCCGTCAGGACACCGGCGATGTCCTTCTTCACCTCGGCGAGGTCCAGGGTATTGAACTCGCTGGCATAGTTGAGGTCCCCGGCGAACGGGTCTTTCTCGACAGTGTTCTTGGCGAGGATCTTCAGATTGAGACGGTTCGGCCACCAGTCGGCGTTGGCGTCACCCATGGTGGGCTGCGTGAGACCGTGCACGACCGGACAGCCCCCGGCCTCGGGCGTCGCGCCCTCGGAGACAACTGGGTCATGGTGCTCAGACAAGATAAATCCTTCCCGTACTCGGCGGATTTCGGTCTTCAGGATTTACGTTCCGAACCCTGGGCGGCGGAACAGTCGGAACACAAGCCCCAGTAGATAACCTCGGCCTCGTCGATCGCGAACCCTCGGTCATCGGACGCGGTCAGGCAAGGTGCCTCGCCGACCGCGCAGTCCACGTCGGCGACCGTGCCGCACAAGCGGCACACGACGTGATGGTGGTTGTCCCCGATACGTCCCTCGAACCGGGCCGGGCTCCCGGCCGGCTCGATGCGTCGCACGAGCCTCGCCGCGGTGAGTGCGTGGAGAGCCTCGTACACGGCCTGCAAGGAGATGTGGCCAACCCGGTCGCGCACGGCGGTCGCTATCGCCTCGACGCCGAGGTGGTCACCGTCCCGGACGGACTGGAGCACCGCGACGCGGGCAGCCGTCACGCGCAGTCCGGCCCCCCGCAGTTCCGCGGCAGCAGCCTGGGATGCGGTCATGGGAGCAACTTAACACCACAAACACGATTGATACAAGAGAACGAATCACCCAAGTTTATGTGACGGGTGTGGTTAGCCGTTGACCACAATCGACGCCGAGATGAAAGATAAGCACCAAAACACCACAGATCAGGACGATTACCATCGTCGGTGCCTACGTAGGCCGTGAGACGCGCAGAGGCATTCATGGTGGCGGCAGCCGCGGTGCCGGACGAGCAGCCCGGGACGCTGGACAGCATCTGTTCGGCCGGGCAGGTGGTCCCGGTCAGCTTCCCGGCGGGCACGACGACGATCGGGCTCCTGGGCAGCGCGATCGACGGGGCGAGCACCTGCCGGCCGGTTCCGGCGGCGACATCGGCATCTTCGCGATCGGCGCGGGCAGCTAGCGCAGCCAGCCCATCCCAGGTTTGACCGTAGTTTCGGGGGCTATAGCCCCCGAAACTACGCTCAAACTGCGAGCTCAGCGGCGTTACGCCAGCGGCCGGAGGCCGGAGAGGTCGCGGGTGACCGTGTGGTTGCGGTCGGCGATCGTGCCCAGCATGTAATGCGGGTACAGGCTGTAGTACTCGTGCCGGGTGCGCTGCGCCCAGGCGAGGGCGAGCTGGGTCCGGTTCTTGTAGTAGCTGACCATGTAGCCACCGGTGTACAGCCGGATCAGGGAGTAGCCGCCGGGGTACTCCTTAGTCGCGCCGACCTCGAGGAACTCGACGGACTGGATCGGGTTCTGCTGGTTGTCGAGCAGGTAGGTCCGCTTGTTCCGGTGCGTGTGCCCGCTGTGGTGGAAGAACACGCCGGGGGTCTTCGCGTAGAGGTCCTGCAGCGTGATGGCGGTCGGCCGGTCGATGTCGAACGACGGGCCCGCCTCGGTGGTCGCCGCCGACTCGTAGGTGATCGGGTGGTGGCCGAACAACAGGGTCGGCTGGTCCTTGTCCTTGCGCAGCACGTCCCGCAGCTCCTCGAGCTGCGCCTGGTCCATGGTGCCGCCCGCGTCGTCCAGCGTCGTGGTGTCCAGGCCCATGATGCGCAGCCCGCCGACCTCGTAGTGCTGCAGGGACTGCAGCGGGTACGGGAACACGTCGCCCCAGCAGTCGTAGTGCACGGGGTTGGTGCCCGGCACGACGGTGCAGGTGTTCCAGTCCGTGCCTGCTTCCGAACGGTCGTGGTTGCCGCGGGAGACGAAGTAGTCCTGCTGGAGCGTGCCCCAGCCGTCTAGCAGTTGCTTGACACCCTGTGCCTGCGACAGGTAGCCGTTGGACGTCAGGTCGCCTGCGACGATCAGCCGGTCGGCGGCGCGGTCGGGCTGGCGCAGGTCGCCGAGCATGGCCTGCAGCATGACCTGGGGGTAGGGCGGCAGGCCGGAGGTCTGCTCGAAGGACGGCGGCCAGTTGTTCTCGATGATCCCGCTGTCGCCCTCGCCGAAGTGCAGGTCGTTGCTGAGCGCGAGGGTGAACAGGTAGGTGCCGGGGGGAGTGGCGAGCGTGGTGAACGTGCCGGGGTAGTCGAGCGAGCCGCCGACGCCGACCGGGAACTGCATCGAGGTCTGCTGGGCCTGCTGGCCGTTCGACAGGGCGACATAGCCGTAGGCCGTGCCGGGCTCGAGGCCAGTGACCTCGGCGTAGTGGTAGGGGGTGGCCGTCGAGTCCGAGAACACGGTCTGCAGCGTGCCCGGCACGAGGGTCAAGGTCGTGGTGTCCCACTGGCCGATCTGCAGCTGGGTGTCGGTGGCGACGGGGAGCGGGAACCCGTACTCGTCGGTCTGGGTCGCGGAACCGGTGAACCAGGTGATGACCGCGCTGGTGTCGGTGACGGTGGCGACTTCGAGGTCGATGGCCAGCAGGCCGCTGCTCGAGGCGCCGGTGGTCGAGGCCTTGGCGTCCTCGACGGAGAGCCCGCCCACGATGACGGGTGCGGCGGCGGCGAGACTGCCCCAGAGGAGCGCCTGCCGGCGAGAGGGACGACAACAATCCATGTGGGCCATTGTGTCGCTATATGGCCAAATGTGTAGAGCCCCCGAGTGGCGGAAAGGCAACGTTTAGGCGAGCAGCAGGCGTCGCCTGGTGGTGGGCCGGCCCGGCGACGGTGCGGGGGGAACGCCGCCGCCGGGCCGGTGATCAGGTGACGCGCCGCCTCAGCACGCGCCGTCGTTGTTCCAGGCGCCGGCGGAGCCGCCGGGAACCTCGTCGTAGCTCCATTGGTTGGCGGTCCAGTTGTCGCCGTCGTAGGAGACCTCGTCACCGGAGGTGTAGGTGCCCGAGCTGCTCCAGGCGGCCGCGCAACTGCCGCCGGTGCCACCGCCACCGGTGCCGCCCCCGCCAGAACCGCCGCTGCCGGTGCCGCCGCCGGTGGTGAACGCCTGGAATGCCTGCGTGAACTGACCGGTCGACTGGCTGATGCCGCTGCAGGTGGACGACGCGGTCGTGTCGCCGACGCAGCCGCCGTTGTCACGGCCCTCGGCCCAGAAGGACAGCATCGCGATGCCCTGCTGCGCCGCGTACGACTCGACGGTCGACGCGTCGGCCAGCGTGAAGATCTCACCGGACGTGTCGTTCTGGCCGATCATCGGGGTGTTGCCGAGCATCCCGTAGGCCGCCGACGAGGAGATGCCGTACAGGCTCTCTAGCTGGCTGGCCGTGGCGTCCAGCGCCTGGTTCGCCGCGGTGCCCATCTCGGTGCCCGAGGTGCCGTAGTCCATCGTCATGATGTTGACGACGTTCGGGGTGAACCCGGCGGCGAGCGAATCCGAGAGCACGTCGTAGGTGCCGCCGCTGTAGGTGGTCAGCCCGGTAGGCAGCACCGGCAGCGTATAGGAGATCGTCAGGTCGTCGCCGTTCGAGCTGGCCCACGACCGCACCTGGGCGAGGGCCTGGGCGGTAAGCGTGATGTCGGCGGTGTTGGACAGCTCGCTTGACTCGATGTCGAAGTCCAGGTGCGTCACGTTGAGCGTGGTGACGACGGACTCGACCTGCGCGGCCATCGCGCTCGCGGACGAGCACTGGGCGCCGAGGTCGTCGCCGTCGGTGTCCACCGTGTAGCCGCCGAAGGAGATCGAGACGTCCCCGCCTTCGGCCTGGAGGGCGGAGATCTGCGACTGCCAGCCAGATTGGTTGGGCAGGGACCACTGGCAGCCGCCACCATCGACGAACGCGAGGGTGAAGAACTGGGTTCCGTAGTCCGACGCGACCGTGGTGAGCGTGGTGTTGCTCTCGCCGGTATCGACGTAGGGGGCGAAGACATGGGCGGGCCAGGTGACGGCCGCCCGCGCCGGCTGGGCGCTGCCCACGCCGACGACGGCGGCTGCGCCCGCGACGCCGAGCGCCAGTGCGGCGCCAGCGGTGAGCAGGCGTGAAGCTCGGGGCACCGGGTTTCTCCTCTCGCTGTGAGCCGGTGGCCAGACGCCCCCCGAAGCCTCGCCTGACCATTTTAATAGGAAAGTTTCCTATTAGATTGGACCAACCGTAACCCTGGTGTATCGGACGGTCAATACGTAATTTTCACGGAACCGAGCACCATGCGACGAAAAACCGCGAAAGCTGTGCGGTAAACCCGCCGCCTAAGTGCTCCCGGTCGGCCTCGTGCCATCCCGTCCATGGCTCGGCCCGCGCCGTCAAGATCATGGGTCGTTCCGGCCTCCATGGCACGGCCGACCCATGATCTTGAGGCAAGCCCCGCCGAAATGACCGCTATATGGCGTTATTCCGGTCAGCTCGAACGTCATCCCGGCCCGCCTGGCCGGTGTTTTCGAAGATCATGGGTCGTAGATGCCAAATACTGGCACCTCCGACCCGTGATCATGCTGGACGGCTCCGGAACGGCGTTCCGGGGTGGTCGTTCCGAGGGTTATATCCGAAATATCGGGCAGAACGGTGGTCGTGCTGGCGGCTTTGGCGCGTTCGACCCATGAAACGCCCTGGGGTAGGGGGTGGTCTCCGGGTGCCTGTTCAGGATGCCGCGGTTTCAGGACGCTGTGGTTTCAGGACACCGGAATTCGTTTGGCTCGCTGGCGCCGGAGATCCAAACCCTATTGGCCCGATGGCGCCAACGACCCAATCCGGAGGGGGGAGGGGAGAGGAGAGGAGAGGAGCGGCGTGCGTGGCGGGACCAGGGTGGCGTGCGTGGCGGGACCGGGGTGGCGTGCTTGCCGGGACGGACGGCGGTGGGCGGGGGCCGCGGACTGCTACTTGACGGACCCCTGCCGGAGGCGGTGGGCGAGGGCCGTGTGACGGCGGCCGGTGCCGGCCGTGCGGACGGCGGCGGCCAGGGCGCGCCGCGATCCCGCGAGGACCACCAGTTTCTTCGCGCGCGTGATGCCCGTGTACAGCAGGTTGCGCTGGAGCATCATCCACGCGCTGGTCGTCAGCGGGATGACGACCGCCGGGTACTCCGATCCCTGCGACCGGTGAATCGTCACCGCGTACGCATGCGCGAGCTCGTCCAGTTCGTCGAAGTCGTAGGAGATCTCCTCGTCCTCGTCGGTCCGGACGGTCATCGCGTGGTCTTCCAGGGACATGCCGGTGACAACGCCGGTCGTGCCGTTGAAGACGCCCGCCGCGCCCTTGTCGTAGTTGTTCCGCAGCTGGGTGACCTTGTCGCCGATCCGGAAGACGCGCCCGCCGTAGCGCCGCTCGGGCTGCCCTTCCCGGTATGGCGTCAGGGCTTCCTGCAGCAGCAGGTTCAGGCTGCCGGCCCCGGCCGGGCCGCGGTGCATCGGGCACAGCACCTGGACATCACGCCGCGGGTCCAGGCCGAACTTCGCCGGAATCCGCCGCGCCACGATGTCTGTCACTAGCTCCGCGGTCGCCTCTGTCTCGTCGGCGTTGAACCAGAAGAAATCGGGAAATGTCGTGACTGACGTGCTCACCGGGGCGGGCGCGGGCGGATACGGCGGCCGCCCGGCGTTGACCCGGTGCGCGTTCACCACGATGCCTGACTGCTGCGCCTGCCGGAAGATCTTCGTCAGCCGGACGACCGGCAGCGTCTCCCCGCCGATCATCTCGCGCAGCACCTCGCCGGCACCCACCGAGGGCAGCTGGTCCACGTCCCCGACGAACAGCAGGTGCGCGCCCGTCGCTACCGCCTTGACCAGCTTGTTCGCGAGGATCACATCCACCATGGACGTCTCGTCGACCACGACGAGATCGGCGTCGAGGGGGTGGTCCGCGTCGAACTCGGGGTCGCCGCCGGGCTGGAGCTTCAGCAGGCGGTGGATGGTGGCGGCCTCGTGGCCGGTCAATTCCGCGAGCCGCTTGGCGGCCCGGCCGGTGGGCGCGGCGAGCACGATCTTCGCCTTGCGTGCCCGCGCCAGTTCCACCACCGACCGGACCGTGAAACTTTTCCCGCAGCCAGGTCCGCCGGTGAGCACGGCGACCTTCTCGGTGAGGGCGAGCCGGACCGCGTCCGCCTGTTCCGGTGCCAGGTCGGCCCCGGTTCGGGTCTTGAGCCAGGTGAAGGCCTTGTCCCAGTCCACGGTCCGGAAACCCGGGAGCCGGTCGGCCTTGGTGGACAGGAGGGCGCGCAGGGCGAGGGCCAGGGAACGTTCCGCATGGAAAAAGGGCGGCAGGTAGACCGCCCGCAACGGTTCGGCCGCCGCGGCACCGGGGACCGGCAGGGTTTCGCGGACCGCGAGTTCCTCGGCCTCGAGATCGGGGATGAGCGGGGCGATCTGGCCGGCGGGGACGGCGAGGATCTTGGCGGCGTCGGTGACGAGGGCGGGCTCGGGAAGATAGCAGTGGCCGTCGTCGGCGGCCTCGGACAGGGTGTAGGCGAGGCCGGCCTTGATGCGCTCGGGGCTGTCCTTGGCGATGCCGACGGAGGCCGCGATCGTGTCGGCGGTCTTGAAGCCGATGCCCCAGATATCGGAGGCTAGCTTGTACGGGTTCTGCTGGACGGTGTCGACCGACTCGTCGCCGTATTTCTTGTAAATCTTGACCGCGAGGGACGTGGAAACGCCGACGCCCTGAAGGAAGATCATGACTTCCTTGATGGCCTTCTGCTCGGCCCACGCGTTCTTGATGCGGACGGTGCGCTTCGGGCCGAGGCCGGGGACCTCGATCAGGCGGTCCGGCTCGTCGTCGATGATGTGCATGATGTCGACGCCGAAGTGGTTGACCATGCGCTCGGCCATGACCGGGCCGATGCCCTTGATCAGGCCGGAGCCGAGGTAACGCCGGACGCCCTGCTCGGTCGCGGGCAGGACCGTGGTGAAGGAGGAGGCCTCGAACTGCTTGCCGTACTTGACATGGGAGGTCCACCGTCCCCGCAGGCGCAGCGATTCCCCGATCTGTGCGCCAAGGAGCGGGCCGACGGCGGTGATGAGCTCGGTGCTGGCGCTGACCGGGCCGCGGCCGGTGCCCCGATCGGGCGCGATCCGCGCGATCGTGTAGCCGGTCTCCGGGTTGCTGAACGTGACCCGCTCCAGCACGCCATCGAGGATCGCGACGTCATGGTGCTCCGGGGGCATTCTCCTATCTTGCCGTCCCCGGCGGCGTTATGCGTCCAGTCGCCGGGCGTCGTCGGCGAGGGACCGTGACTCCCGGCGTGCCCAGGTGGTGAAGTCCGTGGCCGGGCGGCCGAGGGTCCGGGTGATGCCGTCGCTGAGGTACGCGTCGTCACCGCGGCGGATGCCGCCGAGCATGGCCAGGCGCCAGCGGATGTACTCCGTCGGCGTGCCGCCCGCGCGGAGGTCGGCGGCGTGCTCTGCGTCGGGCTGGTCGCGGAACTCGACACGGTGGCCAGTCGACTCGGTGAGGATGCGTGCCGCCTCGGCGAACGTGATCGCGCGCGGGCCGGAAAGTGCCAGCGTCGCCCCGGCCACTGCGCTCGCTGCCGTGCCGGGCGCTGAGCCGGCCACTGTTCCGGCGGTAAGCGTGCCGACGGCGGTAATCGCGCTGGCGGCGGTAAGCGTGCCGGCGACGAGCACCCGGCCGGCGACCTCGGCGATGTCCTCGACGTCGACGAACGGCTCCGCGCCGTCTCCGACCGGCGCGATGACGCGGCCGTCGACCGGGATGAACATGGCCTCGGTGAAGTTCTGCGCGAAGTGGGTCGGGCGAAGGATGGTCCACGGCAGCGGGCCGTGGCGCAGGGCGTGCTCGGCACGGGCGACATTGCCGTCGGGCAGGAACTCGACGCCCCGGGAAGACAGCAGCACGGCGTGACGCAAGCCCGCGCCGGACGCGGACTCCAGCAGCGCGGTCAGGCGCGGGCTCCAGTCGGTCGCGGATCCAGGACCGACGATGAAGATTCCGCCGGCGTCCTGGAGCGCGGGGCCCCAGGTCGTGGGGTCGTCCCAGTCGAAGGGCAGCCCGGTTGAGCGGCTGACGGCGCGCGCGACGTGCCCGCCGCGTTCGAGGACGCGGGCGACCCTGCGTCCTACCTTGCCGGTGCCGCCGAGAATCAGGAATGTTGACATGCCTTCACGCTAGGCGACCTGGTGTGGACGAACAATGATCATTTGTCTTGGGTAGATTCGCATTCGTCTAAAATGGCGTAATGGACATCCTGGCCGGTGAGCTGGAGCAGGCACGGGCGCGCGGGGCCGTCTTCTCCGTGCTCGGCCGGCGGGAACCGTGGGGACTGGAGTTCAGCGGCACGCGCCCGCTGACCGCCCACATCCTCCTGGCGGGCGCGGGGGTCCTGGAGATACCCGGATCGCCCGGCGTCGCCGTGGCCGCGCGGGACGTCGTGCTCGTCACCGCCGGGACCGCCTACCGCCTGCTCGGCGGCTCCGCGGCGGAGGCGGAGCCGATCGGGGCAGCCCGCGGGCGCGGTTCGGACGACGGGCCCGCGGACGCGGTGATTCTCTGCGGCGCCTACGTGCTGGAGGGCAGCATTGGCGGATCACTGCTGCGCGCGCTCCCGCGCGTGGTGCATCTGCCGGCTCCGGCGCTCGTAGCCGCGCACTCGTCGGCCATCGACCTGCTCGCCGCCGAGGCCGGGTCGTCGGGACCAGGGCAGCAGGCGCTGCTGGACCGGCTCCTAGACCTGAACCTCGTCTACGCGCTGCGCGCCTGGTGGGCACGGGCCGAGGCCGAGCCGCCGGGCTGGTACCGCGCCGCTGGCGACCCCTTTCTCGGGCGCGTGCTCGACGGACTCCACGCCCGGCCGGCCGGGGCGTGGAGCGTGCCGGAAATGGCACGGCTGGCGGGCTTGTCACGGGCGGCTTTCGCGGCGCGGTTCACCGCGGTGGTCGGGCAGTCGCCGGGGCGGTACCTCACCGGGCTGCGGATGCGCCTGGCGGAGGACGCCCTCGTCCGCACGGACGCGCCGATCGCGCGCGTGGCCGCCGACAGCGGCTACGGGAACGAGTACGCGTTCGCGACGGCCTTCCGCCGCCACCACGGGATGCCGCCCGGGAAGTGGCGTGCGGAACATTCCCAGAGCCAAACGAACGGTGCCACGCCGATGAATCAGGGGCGCACGGCTCGTTATAGGTAACGTGAGCCTTTCCGTGAACGCGATCGCGGTCATCACCCTGTTCGCGCAGGACGAAGACTTCGCCGCGGCCAGTTCCTTCTACCAGGAGGTTCTCGGCGCGGCGGTCCTCGACGTGGAATCGAACGCCACCATCTTCAAGCTCGCGAACATGATGATCAATTTCGTGCCCGCGTCTCATGCCGGCGACTTCATCGGTCCGACGGCGACCGTGGCTCCCGGCGACCCGGCGCGGTCGGTGCTTCCCCTGGGTGTCGATGACGTGGACGCGGCGTGCGCCGAGCTCGCCCGCCACGGCGTGCGCCCCCTCCACGGACCGGTGAACCAGCCGTGGGGAGTACGCACCGCCACCTTTACCGACCCCGCCGGTCACATCTGGGAGGTCGTCGCGGACATGGGTTAGGCCTAGTCCGAACCCGGGACCGCCATTTCGCCGAGCAGGGACCAGTCGTCCTGGGGGACCGTCATGTTCACGATCCGCGGGGTGCGCGCGAGGTGCGGTGGCAGGGTCTGCCGCGCCTTCTTGAAGTGGGCGGAATTGACGTGCGCGCCGCCCGCGTCACCGTCGCGGAACGCCTCTACCAGCACATACTCGTCGGGGTCATCCAGGCTCCGGGACCAGTCAAACCACAGGCAGCCCGGCTCGCTCCTGGTCGCCTGGGTGAATTCGGCGGCGATCTGCGGCCACTGGTCGGCGTCTTCGGGGCGAACCTGGAATTTGGCGGTGATGAAGATCATGCACCCATGGTCTCACGGCGACTACGCGACGACAGGTACGTGGCGGCGGCCGCGCGCTAGTGCAGGAACTGGCGGCGCCCCGAGGCGAGCAGGGTAATGCCGTGCCCGGCCGCCGCGGCGGCCACCTCGTCGTCGCGGAGCGACCCGCCGCTGTGCAGGACGTAGCGGACACCGGTCCGGGCGGCGCGGTCGATGTTGTCCCGGAACGGGATTACGCCGTCGGACGCCATGGCCACGTCCCGCAACTCCGCGAGCCACGCGGCGCGGTCCGCGGGAGTCAGCGGAAGCGGGGGAGCGGTAAACGCGCGCTGCCAGGTGACCCGTTCGGGATCTCCCATCTCGGCAGCTCCCATTTCGTCGCAGCGCAGGTAGCCGTCGATCGCGTTGTCGCGTTCCGGGCGGGACAGGCCCGGGCGCAGTGGCAGCCCGCGAACGGCCGGATGCCTCCGCAGCCACCAGTTCTCGGCCTTGGCGCAGGCGATCCGGGTGGCCTCGATGCGCGACTGCTGCCCGGCGCCGACTCCGATGACCTGCCCGTTCAGCGCCAGGACGACCGCGTTGGACACGGTCCACTTGGCGGTCGCGGCGGCGATCAGCAGATCCTGTCGGGCGGACGCGCCGAGCGTGCCGTCAGGGTCCGCGAGCTGAAGGATTTCACCCCCGTCGAGGCCATCACGTCGCTGGCGCAGGATCATGCCGCCCTCCTGTCGGCTCTCTTCGTCCGGCGGCACATACGCGGGATCGCCCGACAGGACGAGATAGCGGCCGGACTTCTTCCCCGCGAGCAGGTCCAGGGCGGAACGGCCGAAGCCGGGCGCGATGATCCCGTCGGAGACCTCTTTCCTGAGCACCTCGGCCGTCGGCCGGTCAACGGGCCGGCTGACGGCGACGAAGTCTCCGTACGACGCCAGCCGGTTCGCGCCGCGTGCCCGCGCGTACGCGGTGGCGAGGGGGCTGAGCTCCAGGCCGGCGACGGCGAGTGCCCCGGCCTCGGCCGCGGTGATCTCGGCGGCGACCGCCGCGCCGCTCGGGTTCACGTGCTTGAACGAGACGGCGGCGGGCAAGCCGGTGCACGCGTCGAGTTCGCGTGCGAGCGCCCACGCGTGCGTCGCGTCCAGCAGGTTCGTATAACTGGGGTTCCCGTTGAGCACCTCGAACGGCCATGCGTCCGCGGCGGGGGAGACCCAGGCGGGACCCTGGTGCGGGTTGAGGGCGCCGCGCAGTTCCAGGCGCGGGCTCGTTGCGGGCATCGGCTCCTCCGACATCACTCGTTCGGCGGGCCTGCCCAGGCGTACGGCAGGTTAACCAGTGGCCGCTCCCCGGTGGTGACCTCCACCCGACGCCAGTCGCGACCGTTTCACGATAGCGGGCCACCGGGCGAACTCGGCGCGCAGTGCGAGGAAATCATGCGAAGTCCAGGCCGAGGTCGAGCACGCGCACCGAGTGCGTTAGCGCTCCCACGGCCAGGTAGTCGACGCCCGTGGCGGCGACCTCGCGGGCGCCCGCCAGGCTCAGGCCGCCGCTCGCCTCCAGGCGGACGCCCGCGTGACGACGCGCCTCCGCGACGGCCGACCGCGTGTCGGGCACGCTCATGTTGTCGAGCAGGATGAACCCGGCACCCGCGTCGAGGGCCTCGCGCACCTGATCGAGCGTGTCGCACTCGACCTCAAGGGGGATGTCCGGCGCGGCGCCCCGCACCGCCTCGATCGCCTTCGTGACGCCGCCCGCCGCCGCGATGTGGTTGTCCTTGATCAGCGCCGCGTCGCCCAGGCCGAGCCGGTGGTTCTCCCCGCCGCCGCAGCGGACGGCGTACTTCTGCAGCGCGCGCAGGCCCGGCAGCGTCTTGCGCGTGTCCCGCACCACCGCGCCGGTCCCGGCGACCGCGTCCGCCCACGCGCGCGTCGCGGTGGCCACGCCGGACAGGTGCGTCAGGAAGTTCAGCAGCGTCCGTTCCGCGCTGAGCACGGCGGCGGCCGGGCCGCTGACCCGGAGCACCGCGTCGCCGCGGGCGATCCGCGACCCGTCCGCGCGCAGGGCGGTGCCGCTGGCCCGCCCGCCGCCCGCCAGGCCGGTCTCCGCGAGGATGTCGAGGACGGCGAGCGCCACCGGAACGCCGGCCAGCACGCCGTTGTCCCGGGCGACGACGTCGCCGGTCACGGTGGCGACCGCGCCGACCGTCGCCGAGGAGGTCACGTCCGGCCCGTACCGGAAGTCCTCCTCCAGTGCGGCCCGCACGACCCGGTCGGTGTCCGCGGGGTCGAGCCCGGCGGCTTCCAGCGCTTTGACGATGTCCGGATTCACGCTTGCTCCCAGGTGAGGTCGAGGTTTCCGCCGTCCAGGCGGGCGAGTGTGTGGCGCGCGCGGGCGGCGGTCGCCGGCGCGTCGCCGCGGCGGTGGCTGCCGCGGCTCTCGGTACGGCGCAGCGCCGCCGCCGCGATCAGGGCCGAGACCATGTACAGGTTCGTCGCCTCTACGCCTGCCAAGTCGGGCGGAGCGGCGGTGCGGGGCGCGCCGTCGAGGATCCGGGCGAGCCGGTTGAGCCCGTCGGCGTCGCGCAGCACGCCCGCGTAGCGGGACATGGCGGACGCGAGAACAGGACGGTTGCTCGCGGCGACGCCGGCCCCCGCGGTCGGCGTCTCCGCATTTACAGACATCCCGTGATTCCCAGATATTTCGTGACTCGCGATCTGGCCCGCGCGGCGGCCGGCGATGACGGCTTCCACGAGGGAGTTGGAGGCGAGGCGGTTGGCGCCGTGGACGCCGGTGCTCGCGGCCTCGCCGATCGCGTACAGCCCCGGGATGCTCGTCCGGCCGTCCAGGTCGGCCCGGATGCCGCCGCACGAGTAATGCGCGCCCGGCGCGACCGGGATCAGGTCCGTCACCGGGTCGATGCCGTGCTTGCGGCAGGCGGCGGTGACCGTCGGGAAGCCGTTCTCGAGCGTGTCCGCGCCGAGGTGAGTGGCGTCCAGCCACACGTGCTGGCCGCCGCTCGCCGTGCTGACTGCGTGGACGCGGGCCGCGACGACGTCGCGGGGCGCGAGGTCACCGCGCGGGTCGTGCCCGGCCATCACCGGCTTCCCGTCGAGGTCCCGCAGGATCGCCCCGGCGCCGCGCAGCGCCTCCGTGATCAGGGGGTGCTGGCCGGTCGCGTGCGCTAGCCACAGCACCGTCGGGTGGAACTGCACGAACTCCGGGTCCCGCAACACCGCCCCGGCGCGTGCCGCGATCGCCACGGCGTCCCCGGTGGCGCCGGACGGATTGCTCGTCGTCGCGAACGCCTGGCCGAGGCCGCCTGCCGCGAGGATAACGGCGCGGGCGGAGATCAGTCCCGGGTCTAGCCCGCCGCCCGGGGTCACGGTGGCAGCCGTAACCCCCACGGCGCGCTTTCCCTGGACTTCCATCTCCGCCCCGCCGCCTTCGGCCGTTCGCAGGTCAAGCGCGACCGCACGGTCGAGGATTTCGACGCGGCTGGCGAGCAGCGCCGCGAGGAGGGCTCGATGGACTTCGGCGCCGGTGGCGTCGTCGCCGGAGTGCACGATCCGGTGCTGGCAGTGGCCGCCTTCCAGCCGCAACTGCCGCCGCTCCAGCCGGGCACCCTCGGCGACCAGCCAGTCCACCGCCCCGGGAGAACCGGCCGCCAGCGCCGCGACGACATCCGGCGCGCACAGGCCGGCGCCTGCGACTTCCGTGTCGGCCGCGTGCGCCCCGACGGTGTCGCCGGGGCCGATCGCGGCGGCGAGGCCGCCCTGGGCAAGCGGGCTCGCGCCCCCGGCCAGCTCCTTCGTGAGCACGAGCACCGAGGCGCCTGCGGCGGCCGCGGTCAGCGCGGCGCTGATCCCGGCCGCACCCGAGCCGACAACCACCACGTCGGCGTCACGCTCCCACGGGTGGCGCGTCATGCGATCATCGCCTCCACCGCCCGGCGGGCACGAACCGCGACGTCCGGTTCGACGGTCACCTCGGTGACGCCGTCGCGCAGGCAGCGCTCCAGGGATTCCGCGGTGGTCATCTTCATGTAGCGACAGACCGCCTGCTCGTTCACCGGCTCCCAGGCGACCGCCGGGTTCGCCTTCCTGAGCTGGTGCAGCATGCCGGTCTCGGTCGCGACGAGCACCGCGGGGGCCTTCGTGGAACGGGCGGCCGTGAGCATGCCGCCGGTGGACAGAACCAGCGTGCGTGACGGGGGAAGGTCTTCGGTCGCCCACAGCGCGGAGGTGCCGCAGCCGCACTCGGGGTGCACGTAGATCTCGGCCTCCGGCCGCGCGGCGGCCCGGGCGCGCAGGGCGCTGGGGCTGATGCCCGCGTGGACGTGGCACTCACCCATCCAGACGTGCAGGTTCTTCCGGCCGGTGACGCGGCGGACGTGCGCGCCGAGGAACTGATCGGGCAGGAAGAGGACCTCGCGCTCGGCGGGGATGCGGCCGACGATCTCGGCGGCGTTCGCGGAGGTGCAGCAGATGTCGGACTCGGCCTTCACCTCGGCCGTGGTGTTGACATAGGCCACGACGACCGCCCCGGGGTGCTCCCGCTTCCAGTCCCGGAGCTGATCCGCGGTGATGCTGTCGGCGAGCGAGCACCCGGCCTCGCGCTCGGGCACCAGCACCGTCCGCTCCGGCGCCAGGATCTTGGCCGTCTCCGCCATGAAGTACACCCCGGCCAGCACGATGACGCTGGCGGTGCTCTCCGCGGCCAGGCGGGCGAGCGCAAGGGAGTCGCCGACGTGGTCGGCTACCTCCTGGATCTCGGGCCGCTGGTAGTTGTGCGCGAGGATCACGGCGTCCCGCTGTGCTGCGAGATGCCGGATCCGTGAGGCAAAATCCGCTTCCATGTTTTCGACCCTAGGTTTAAAACTCGCAGTTTTCAACCTTTGGGCTAAAACTTCTGGACGGGAGGCGAGGCCGCGGACGGCGAAATTAACTGACGCGACACCGCGCGTTCCGCGCGGGAACGCCGTGCCCGGTTACCATGAGCGCGTGTCGGCCGAGGGAACCATCGATCAGGACCGGGCGGACTGCTTTCGTCACGAGGCACTCGGAGTCGTGTTCCAGGTGCGCGCCGGGCGGCTCAACGTGCTGCTGTGGCGGCGCGCGCACGCGCCCTTCGAGGGTGCCTGGGCGTTGCCGGGCGGGCCGCTGAGCGCGCGGGAGCGGCTCGGGACGTCCGCCTCGCGGCAGCTCGCCGCCAAGGTGGACATTCCGGAGATAGCCCACCTTGAGCAGCTGGAGACGCGCAGCGATCCCGCGCGCGACCCGCGCGAGCGCGTGCTCGCCACGGCGTACCTGGCCCTCGTGCCGCCGGGCGCGCGGCCCCGCCTGCCGGCCGACACGGCCTGGCACCGGGTCGACGAGCTGCCGTCGACGGCCTTCGACCACGGGTCGATCGTCGAATCGGCGCGGGAGCGGCTGCGCGGGAAGCTGTCCTACACGAACATCGGCTTCGCGCTCGCGCCCGAGACGTTCACGATCTCGCAGCTCCGCGACGTGTACGCGGCGGCGCTGGGGTATCAGGTATCGGCCACGAACCTGCAGCGGATCCTGACGCGGCGCGGGGTGATCGAGCCGACGCCAGGGGTCTCCCGGCCCGCCGCGAGCGGGGGACGGCCCGCTTCCCTCTACCGGTTCGCGGTCCGCGAGCTGGTGGTGACGAACGCGTTCGCCGCCTTCCGGCCGCGGGCGGACGGGACCGTCGGCTAAGACCTCGCCCGCCACCGCTCGCCCGCCACTGCGCGACGACCCTCGCCCGCCACTGCGCGGGTCGCCCCTCGCGCGCCACTGCGCGCCACCCTCGCGCGCCACTGCGCGCCACCCTCGCGCGCCACTGCGCGCCACCCTCGCGCGCCACTGCGCGCCACCCTCGCGCGCCACTGCGCGCCACCCTCGCGCGCCACTGCGCGTCGGCCCGCGCCGTCAAGATCATGGGTCGTTCCGGCGTCCATGGCACAACCGACCCATGATCTTGAAATCGATCCGCCCGGAATGACTGCCATATACCATTATTTCGGTCAGTCCGGACTCCGTCTTGGCCCTCATCGTCGGCGTTTTCGAAGTTCATGGGTCATACACGCCAAATACTGGCGTGTATGACCCATGATCATGCCGGAGGGCTCCGGAACGGCCTTCCGGGCAGTCGTGTTGGGCGGATATATCAGAAAATATCCGGCGGAACGATCGTCGTACCGGCGGCTTTGGCGCGTTTGACCCATGAACTTTGGTGTGTTCGACCCATGAAACGCTTGCACCAATGCCCGCGTCCGCACCACCGCCCGCCGCGCCGCCCCGAGCACCGCCCCGGGACGGGATCGGGGCGGGACCGGCCGCCGGCGGGATGGTTACGCGATGCGGCCGGCGTAGCGGCGCTTGAAACCGTCGCCCGTGCTGGCCGTGATGACGACGTCGTAGTAGCCGTCGGAGTTGGTGGGCCAGGCGACCTGCCGCGTGCCGCCGGCGTGGACGGTCACGGTCTGGGTCTTGCCCGCGTAGTCGTTCGGCGTCAGCGTGTAGACGACGTCCTCGGCGCCCTCGTTGCCGAGTTCCACCTGCAGGACCGGGGCGTGCCCGTGTAGCGCAGCGGTCCGCACGACCGGCACCGGACCGGAGTTCTTGCCCGCCGCGACGACCGTGCCGGCGAAGCTCGTCAGGAAGCCGTCGGGGCCGTAGACAGAGAACGCGTACTTGCCGTCCGTCGCCGACGTGTCCCACGTGTAGCTGCGCGGGGCACCCGCCAGCACGGTAAACGGCGTCGCGGTGAAGGGCAGGTAGGCGTCCGGGTAGACCAGGAAGCCGACTCCGACCTTGCCGGTGTTCGTCAGTTCCGCCGTCACGTTCCCGGTCGCCCGGTCGACATTCGCTTCTGCCCGCGGCTGGTGATTAGTGGGCCGGTGCGGACGCGAGCCCGGTTCCTGGCTCGGCATGTGCTGGCCGCCCTCGGGGGGCGTCGCGGTCGAGCCGCCGGTCTCCTGGGAGTCCGCGTAGGTCTCGGCCAGGCCCGGGATGTTGCCCGGGATCGAGAAGTCCGGGTTCTCGAAGTCGAACGCCGTCGTGAGGTCGCCCGTCACCGACTTGCGCCAGGAGGTCACGTTCACCGGCTCGACGCCCGTCCACGTCGCCAGGAACTGGAGCATCGACGTGTGGTTGTAGACGTTGGAGTCCACGTAGCCGCCACGGGTCCACGGCGAGGCGATGATCATCGGCACTCGCGTGCCCAGGCCGATCGGCCAGCCGTCGATGTACTCGTCGGTGACGGTCGGCTCGGGGAAGGGCGGCAGCTGGTGGTCGAAGAAGCCGTCGTGCTCGTCGTAGGTGATGAACACCGCCGTCTCGGCCCACAGCTCCGGGTTGGCGAACAGCGTCCGCAGCACGGTGTTCGTGTAATGCGCGCCGTAGTCGGGGGTGTAGGAGGGGTGCTCGGAGTACCCGGCCGGCGCGACGATCCACGACACCTGCGGCAGCGTGCCCTTTTGCACGTCGTCGATGAACGAGGAGAGCACGTAGGCCGAGTGCGTCTCGCTCATGGCGGGCGCGCCGTCGGCCGACTGCCAGGGCGTGACCGCGCCGTTGATGGCGAGCTGGCTGCTGCCGCCGTCACGGCTGTTGGTGCTGTTGTACTGCTGGTAGAACCAGAGCGGGTTGTCGCCGAAGTCGCCGAGGAACGCCTCGGAGCCGCCCTCGTCGCCCGCCTGGTTGTTGGCGTAGACGCGCCAGCTGATCCCGGCCGACTGCAGCTGCTCGGGGTAGGTGGTGACCAGGGGAGTGCCCGCGTCGGGGCCGAAGTCGACTTCGTAGTCGTTCGGGTTGTCGGTCCAGCCGCTGGAGGTACCGGTCCAGAAGTACATGCGGTTGGGGCTGGTCGGCGCCATGATCCCCTGGTGGTAGCCGTCGCAGATCGTGAAGGCGTCGGCGAGCGCGTACTGGAAGGGGACGTCGTCGCGGGTGAAGTACCCCATCGTCTCTTCGGTCTTGGCGGGCACCCAGTTGTTCCACAGCCCGTTGTTCCAGGCCTCGTGGTCACCGTCCCAGCCGTGGTCGAGGTCGCCGTCGGTCTGGTCGGTGAGGTGGTAGGGCAGCAGGTAGCCGAGGTCGGTGCGCGTCGTATCCGGCTGCTGGAAGATCGTCGAGCCGTCCTGGTAGGTCAGGATCTGCTTGTCGCCGAAGCCCCGCACGCCCCGAAGCGTGCCGAAGTAGTGGTCGAAGCTGCGGTTCTCCTGCATCAGGATCACGACGTGCTTCAGGTCCTTGATCGACCGGGTCAGGTGCTTGCCCGCGCCGGCCACGGCCGCCCGGGACTGCTGGGCGGGACCGGCTATGTCGAGCCCGGTGGTGACCGCGGCCGCCGCACCGCCGACGGCGGCGGTGTACTGGAGGAAGCGGCGCCGGCTGGGCTGCCGCTGGTCGTTGAGGTCGTTCTCGCCGTCCATGGCGTCTCCTCTGTCGTTCCGGGAATCGAACGATTCTCATCACTCCCGGGCTGACAAAAGGTGAACGGCAGGGCAAGCGCCGCCTGTCTGAAGATGAATTCAACGGTGGCCCGCGGCGGTCGGGGAGTTCGTCGGCGCCGACGTGCGGACGGCCGGCCGTTCTCGGCGGGGGTCGCCATCGAATTATCGAATGGGTCCAGACCAGTAATTCGTCAGTCATAGCGCGGTGAATTCGCTTGATTATCGCTTGACCTCAAGTGCGGTTTAGGTTCTAGCGTCGGCAGGAGTGGACGAGGAGGCGCGAATGAGCAAGCTTGACCTGGGGCCAATTGGCATCACAGTGCCGGTTTCGGCGGACGGCGGGCACCTGGCGGACGCGGCCGCGCTGGAGAAACTCGGGTATTCCGCGCTCTGGCTGCGCGGCGGGCAGGTCGACAGCCTGGACCGGATCGCCGAGGTCGTGCGTGCCACCAGCGCGGTTCCGGTCGTCCCGGCCATCATCCCGCTGGACGTCTACCCGTCCGGCGACGTCCTCCGGCTGCACGCTGACCTGGAGGAACGCGCGCCGGGCCGCTTCGTCGCCGGGCTGGGCGGCCCGCAGGTGGCCCGGCCGCTGCGGCCGCTGAACGAGTACCTGGACCGGCTCGACCAGGGCGATCCGCCGTTGCCGGCCAGCCGGCGAATCCTCGCCGCGCTCGGCCCCCGCAAGCTGGAGATCGCGCGGGACAGGGCGGCCGGCGCGGTCCTGCTGCTGGTCACGCCCGCTTATGTCCGCACGTCGCGGGGCATCCTGGGACAGCACTCCACCCTGGTCGTCAGTCAGATGGCCGTCCTGGAGACCGACGTCGGCCGCGCACGGGAAATCGCCCGCGGGCCGCTGCGGTTCCTGTCCAAGGTGCCCGGTTACCGCGCCAGCTTCGCGCGCATGGGCTTCACCAGCGCCGATGTCGACGGCCTGAGTGACGAGCTCGTGGACCGGCTGGTGGCCTGGGGTGACGGCGACGCCATCGCGGCGCGGGTCAGTGAGCACGTGCGGGCCGGGGCGGACCACGTCGCGGTCACCATGCTCGACGACGGCCGGTTCGCCCCCGTCGACGCGGCCCGTGAGCTGGCGCGAAATACCAGAATGACATCGAAGTCTTAAATTAGACATCGAAAGCCATTTGCTTCTGACCTTCCGCTGAACCGGAAAGGCGAGTATAAAGAAATACGCGTGGGGGAAATTATTTTCTTGCCCCTGCCCCGCTGCGCAACATGATGTTCCAAGGGGGGGACAGAAATGCGCAAAATAGCAATCGGGCTGGGCGCGGCGGTAACCCTGCTCGCGTTCGGCGCGGCCGGCGGGGCCGCCCAGGCTTCCGTCAGTAGCACCGTCTACGTGTCGCCGCACGGCAGCGGCCACGGTCACGACTTCTCGTGCGGGACGGCGAAGTACACCAACATCAACACCGCCATCGCGGCGGTCAGGTCCGGGGGCACCGTGGTGGTCTGCCCGGGCACCTATCACGCGGAGGTCGTCGTCACCAAGCCGCTGAACCTGGTCGGCCGGCACGCGACGATCAACGCCAAGGGCCAGCCGCCGCTCACGGTCGGCGGCATGAAGCTCCCGGGCAGCGACGCCATCGCCGTGCTGAAGACCAGCCACGTCAACGTCACCGGCTTCAGAGTCACTGGCGCCAGCTTCGATGGCATCCTCGTCGGCGCCAGCTCGCACGTGTCGGTGAGCCGGAACACGGCGGTGAACAACGGCACCTTCGTGAACCTGAAGGAAGGCGCCTCGGGCGTCGGTATCGACCTGAACAGCTCGAGCTGGTCCTCGGCCACCGGCGACGTCGCGATCAACAACCAGGGCGGCGGATTCGAGATCGCCGATGACATCGGCCCCGCCAGCCATAACACCCTCGCCTGGAACTACGAGAGACTCAGCTACGACGGCTGCGGCTTCATCGTGGCCGGGCACAGCGACGCGGGCGTCACCGACAACACGATCGCGCACAACTCGGCGAGCGCGAACGCCACGGCCAAGGGCACCGGCGGTTCGGGCCTGCTGCTGGCCTCGGAGGTTCCCGGCGAGACGATGACCGGCAACACGTTCATCGCCAACCGCGCCTGGGACAACGGGCTGGCCGGCATGACCATCCACGTGCACATGCCCGGGCAGCACTTCAACGGGAACAAGGTCATCGGCAACTGGTTCGGCACGAACAACGTCGTCGGCGACCCGATCGACCTGGTCACCAGCCCGACGTCCACGAAGAACGTGGCGGTGCCCGACCTGAAGACGACCGGCATCCTGGCGGCGACCGCCAGCCAGGTCAAGGGCACGGTCATCGCGGCCAACTACATCACCGGCAACCACTACGGGATCTTCCTCGAGGCCCTGAAGAGCGCGCTGCCGTCGCCGGTAGCCGGCCTCGGCACCAACAAGTTCCACAACGTGACGCAGCCCCTGAAGCAGGTGATCGTTCCCTGACCAACCGCCGATGGTTCCCCCAGGCGATTCGTCGCCTGGGGGAACCGCTATGCGGGAAGCTCCAGCCGCGCGACGATGTGCTCGGCGATAGCGAGGGACGCGGTCGCCGCGGGGGACGGGGCATTGCGGACGGTGGTGACGTCGCCGGCGCGCGTGATGCGGAAGTCGTCCACGAGGGATCCGTCGGGGTCGACGGCCTGGGCGCGGACGCCGGCCGGGGCGGGCAGCACGTCGGCGGACGTGAGCCACGGCAGGTAGGTGCGGGCCTCGGCGAGGAAGGCGCCGCGGAAGAACGAGCCGCGCATCTCGCGGACGCCCGCCTGCCAGTTGCGCGCGGCCATTTTCCAGAACGTCCCTGACCGGCTCAGCCGGATAAGCTCCGCCGCCGTGATGTCGCGGCGCCGGTATCCCTCTCTCGCCAGGGCCAGCACGGCGTTCGGCCCAAGGTCGGACTCGCCGTTGACGCGCGGCGTCAGGTGCACGCCGAGGAACGGGTACTTGGGATCCGGCACCGGGTAGATCAGGCGCCGGACGCGGTCACGGGCGTGCGGCCGCAGCCGTAGGTACTCGCCGCGGAACGGGATGATCTCCGGCGCCCGGCTGTCGCCGATCCGCGCGGCTAGCAGGTCGGCCTGCAGTCCGGCGCAGATCACCAGATGATCCACGTGGTAGGCGGTGTCCCTCACGACGGCGCTCACGCCGCCGCCGGCTACCCGGTGGATCTGTTCCACCGGGGCGGACAGCAGGATCTCGCCGCCGTTCTTGGTGACGTCCTCGCCGTAGGACCGGGTGATCGCCGGGTAGTCCACGATCGCGGTGCTGGGCGACAGGAGCGCCGCCTCGCCCGCGATGTCCGGCTCGAGCTCATGCAGCTGGCCGGCGTCCAGCCAGCGCAGGCCAGGCACCTGGTTGGCGGCCGCCCGCCGCTCTAGCTCGCGCAGCTTGACGACTTCGGTGTCGTTCCTGGCGACGACGAGCTTGCCGCGCTCGTCGTAGGGCAGGTGCCGGTCCTGGCAGTACTCCTTGAGGAGAGCGACACCGCGGCGGGTCATCGTGGCCTTCGCTGAGCCGGGGGCGTAATAGATGCCCGCGTGCACGACGCCGGAGTTGTGCCCGGTCTGGTGCTGCCCGACCGCGTTCTCCTTCTCGAAGACCGTCACCGTGACCCCCGCCTGCGCGAGCTGCCGGGCGACCGCGAGGCCGACGATGCCGGCGCCGATGATCCCTACTGTCGTTTCGCTCATGTCTAAGAGAATCGCACCGCCCCCGTTTTGATCCCGGTAGACGGTGCCGTTCCCGCCCGCGTCGTCCGCGCCTCCCCACCCGCCCGGCCCGCGCGATCTCGATGTCACATCGCGCGCCTTCCCGCCCGGTCCGCGCGATCTCGATGTCACATCGCGCGCCTTCCTATCGGGCTCGATGTCCCATCGGCTCCCTTCTTTGGGAGCCGATGGGACATCCACCGCTCTAGGAAGGGGGTCCATGTGACATCCAGCGCCGTGAGGTGTCTCCGCCGTGGGATGTCTCCGCCGTGAGGCGTTTCCGCCGTGAGGCGTTTCCGCCGTGAGGCGCTGCGGGGGCGGGCGCCGGGCACTCGCCGTCCCGGATGACAGATGGCGATATAGTAGCGATATATCGAAGAGAGAAGAGCGCAGCGAAAAACAGAGAGGAAGCTGCCGTGGCAGAAACGGAGAGTCGGCCCCCGCGCCGGCGCAAGCCGCCCCGTCCCGTGGAAGTGGCGTCCGTGACGCGGATCGCGCCTCGGCTGGTGTCGGTCGAGGTCACCGGCGACTCGCTGGCGGGATTCGAGATCACCGCGCCGACCGCGCACGTCAAGGTCCTCCTGCCGCCCGACGGCCAGGAACTCGTGCTGCCGGAGCAGGGACCCGACGGCCCCGTCTACCGCGATGACGTGCCACGCCCGGTGATGCGGACGTACACGCCGCGCCGCTTCGACCCGGCGACGCGCACGCTGGAGATCCAGTTCGTGCTGCACGGCGAGGGCCCCGCCTCGGAGTGGGCGGAGCGGGCGGCGCCCGGCGACAAGATCGCGGTCGCCGGTCCTGGCGGGCGTTTCGTCCTGGACGAGACGGTGCCGCACTGGTGGCTCGCCGCCGACGAGAGCGCGATACCGGCGGTCGGCACGCTGCTGGAGGCACTTCCGCCGTCGGCCACCGCCGACGTGCACATTGAGGTCGCGGACGCCGACGACGAGATCAACCTCGGCGCCGTCGCCGACGACATCGCGGCGAAGACGACGGTGACATGGCATCACCGGCGTTCGCCGGACGCGTTCGGGGCCGAACTCGACGAGGCCGCGCGCGCCGCCGACCTGCCCACGGGCGCCCGCGTCTGGGTGGCCTGCGAGGCCGCCGCTATGCGCGGCATCCGCCGGTTCCTCACCAGCGAGCGCGGCCTCCCGGCCAGTTCCCTGGTGACCCGCGGCTACTGGCGCCTCGGCGCCGCCAACCACCCCGACCACGACTACGGCGAGGACTAGCCGACCCGGTCTGGCCGGCCCGGACGAACCGGCCCCGGACGAACCGGCCCGGACGAACCGGCCCGGACGAACCGGCCCGGACGAACCGGCCCGGACGAACCGGCCCGGACGAACCGGCCCGGACGAACCGGCCCGGACGAACCGGCCCGGACGAACCGGCCCGGTCTGGTCGGCACACATTAACCGAGCCGGGATTCTGTCCAGCAGAATTCCGGCATCACACCGGCGCGCCAGGCCGCACCCTGGAGGTATGACAACGCCTGTTCGCCTGCGCGCGGTGTCCGCGCCGGATCAGCCGGACGTGACCCCGGCGCTCGAAGACCTCTACCGGGGCTTCGAGCGGGAACTGCTCGTCCCGTTGTGGACGGAGATCGGCGACCTGATGCCCGTCCACCCGCGGTCGAAGGCGCGGCCGCACGTCTGGCGGTGGGACAGCCTGCGGGCGCTCGCCGCGCAGGCGGGCGAGATCGTCCCGGTGGGGCGCGGGGGCGAGCGCCGAGCGATCGCGCTCGCGAACCCCGGCCTGGGCGGGCGGCCGTTCGCCACGCCGACCCTGTGGGCCGCCATCCAGTACCTGATGCCGGGGGAGAACGCGCCCGAGCACCGGCATACGCAGCACGCCTTCCGCTTCGTCATCGAGGGCGAGGGCGTCTGGACGGTCGTGAACGGTGACCCGGTGGCCATGCGCCGCGGCGACTTCTTGCCGCAGGCCGGCTGGGCGTGGCACGCGCACACCAACGCGACCGCGGCGCCGATGGCGTGGATCGACGGCCTCGACATCCCGTTCCAGTACCTGACCGAGGCGCAGTTCTTCCAGCCGGGACGGGATGAGCTCAGCGACGCCGAGCGCGCCACCCCGGACCGGTCCCGTGCCGAGCGGCTGTGGGGGCACCCGGGCCTGCGCCCGGTGTCAGGAGCCGCCGCGCCCGACACCCCTGGCTCGCCGCTGCTCGCGTACCGCTGGGCGCACACCGACCGGGCGCTCGCCGACCAGCTCGCGCTGGAGGCCGAGGGCTACCAGGGAACCCTCGAACCCGGCCACGCGGCGGTCCGGTTCACTGACCCGTCCTCCGGCGGCGACGTGCTGCCGACGATGCGCGCGGAGATGCACCGGATCAGGCGGGGCACGGAGACCGCGCCTGTCCGGGAGACCGGCTCCTCGGTCTACGCGGTGTTCGACGGGTCCGGGCGCGTGAGCGTCGGCGACCAGAGCTGGTCGGTGACTCGCGGCGACCTGTTCGTGGTGCCGTCGTGGGAACCGTTCTCGGCACGCTCGCAGGCCGGCGTCAGCGACTCCGATTCCGGTGCCCTTGACCTGTTCCGCTTCAGCGACGCCCCGGTGTTCGAGGCGTTGAAGCTGTACCGGACGCAGTCACCTGGAACGTTGAGTTGAACGATCTTGATGTTGTTATCGTCGGCGGGGGCATCGGCGGCTTGTCGGCGGCCTGCGCGCTGTCGCGCAAGGGGTTCCGCGTCCGCGTACTCGAGCGGTCGGCGGAGTTCGGCGAGGTCGGCGCGGGCATCCAGATCGCGCCGAACTGCACGCGCATCCTCGCGGAGTACGGGCTCCTGGACGAGGCGAAGCGACTCGGCGTCCTCGTGGAGAACATGATCATGAAGGACGCGGTCGACGGCACTGAGCTGACCCGCCTCGACCTGCGGGACGTGGAGCGGCGGTATGGCACCCCGTACATGGTCATCCACCGCACTGACCTGCACGGACTGTTCCTGTCGGCCGCTCGGGACCGTGGCGTGGACCTGCGCACCAGCCAGTATGTGGTCGCCTTCGAGTCCGTTCCCGGCGGGGCCCGTGTGACGCTCGCGTCGGGCGAGACGCACGCGGCCCCGGTCGTGATCGCGGCCGACGGGCTGCATTCGGTCGCGCGCGGGCTGCTTATCGATGACGCCCCGGTCAACTCCGCGTACGTCGCCTACCGCGGCGCCGTCCCGATCGACCTCGTCCGGGAGAACAACGTCGCGGAACGGGACGTGGTCGTCTACGTCGGGCCGCACTGCCACTTCGTGCAGTACCCGCTGCGCGGCGGCGAGATCTTCAACCAGGTCGCCGTCTTCGAGTCGCCCCGGGCGCGGGCCGGCGAGGAGGACTGGGGCACTCCCGGGGAGCTCGACGCGGCGTTCGCGGGCATGTGCGGGAACGTGCGGAAGGGCCTGCCGCTGATGTGGCGGGACCGCCGGTGGCGCATGTTCGACCGCGATCCCATCACGTCGTGGGTGTTCGATCGTGTCGCGCTTCTCGGCGACGCGGCGCATCCGCCCCTGCAGTACATCGCGCAGGGGGCGATCATGGCGATCGAGGATGGGTACGTCCTCGCCGAGCACGCCGCCGCTTGTTCCGGGGCTGGCACCGGAACCGGGGACGGCACGGGTGCCCGTCCCAGCACCGACTGGGACGCGGCCCTTGCCGCCTACCAGGCGGTGCGCGCCGAGCACTGCCGCCGCGTCGTCCTCGCCTCCCGGGACTGGGGCCGGCTGTGGCACCTCGACGGTGACCGGCGCCTGCGCCGCAACGCCGTCCTGCGCGCCCGGGACACGTATGACTACGGCTTCGTCGACTGGCTGTACGAGCGCACCGCCGTGACCCCCGACCAGGAACCGGAGATGTTCCGCCCGATCCCCCTGATGGGGCCTAAGGTGATGCTCGGGCAATCGTGTCCATAAAGTGAGCAATGTCATTTGCCGTGAATTTGCCTAGTGAGTACCTTCGCTAAGGTGACGAGCGATCCAGGTGACTCTAGCGGCGATTCAGATGCTTCGCGCGATTCAGATGCTCCGCGCGATCCGAACGCCCCGCGCCGTGTGTCCCGTCCCTATTTCGCAGCGGAACCGGGGGCACCGCGGCAGTCCCAGGGCTACCCGCAGCAGGGCTACAGCCAGCAGGATTTCGGTCAGCCAGGTTATGGTCAGCCGGGCTACGGTCAGCCGGGCGCCGACCCGCAAGGGTACGGCCACCAGGGTTCCCAGCCGTCCGGCTACGGGCAGGGCGGCTACGGCCAGGGCGGCTACGGCCAGCAGGGTTCTCAGCCGTCGGGCTACGGTCAGCAGCCCGGGTATCAGCAGGGTTACCAGGACCAGGGTTACCCGCAGCAGGGTTATGGCCAGCAGGGTTATGGCCAGCAGGATTTCGGTCAGCCAGGTTATGGCCAGCCGGGCTACGGCCAGCCGGGCGCCGGCCAGCCGGGCGCCGGCCAGCCAGGCTACGGTCAGCCGGGCGCCGGCCCCCAAGGGTACGGCCAGCCGGGCTACCAGCAGCCGGGTCTGAGCCAGCCGGGCGGGCTGAGCCAGGGCTACCCGCAGTCCGGCCCGCAGGCGCAGCCCCCCGGCAGGCACGGTGCGCACGGCGGGGGACACCGCGACGGCGGCTCCCGCGAGGGGCGCCGCCGCAAGGGCATCATCATCACCTCGGTTGTCGTCGCCGCGGCCGTGGTCGCGGCGGTCGTCTTCATCGTGGTCAAGCCGGGTAGCGGGCCGGTCAAGGGCTTCGTTCCCACGGCGAGCACGCCGAGCGGGGACGCCGAGCAGCTCGCGGGCGTGTTCCTTGCCGCGTGGGAGAAGAACGACCTGTCGAAGGCGGCGGGCTACACCGACAATCCGGCCGCCGCGCTGAGCTCGCTGCAGAACTACCGCAAGTACCTCAACCTCCAGTCGCTGACCGCCACCGTGCAGAGCGCGGCGGCGACCAGCGGTTCGGCGTCCACGACCGCCGTCATCGCGGGCAAGGGCGCGGACCCGACCGCCAGCCCGTCCGGGGCCGCGGCGTCCACGACGGTCGAGAAGGTGACGTTCTCGCTCGGCGCGACGGTCGCCGCGACGTCCAGCCCCAGCGCGCTGTCCGGCAAGTGGACCTATCACTCGACGCTGGTCGCCTACCAGGTGCTGAACTCGCCCGGCTGGTACATCCAGTGGAAGCCGGACGTCGTCGCGCCCAACCTCACGGCTGCCCAGCACCTCGCCGCTGTCCCCCTCCCGCCCACTGTGGGCGAGGTGACCGATAGCGCCGGCACCCCTCTGAGCGCTTACAACAACAGCCCGCTGAGCTACATCGGGACGCTGATCGAGCAGCAGGGCTCGTCGGGGCAAGAGGGCAAGCCCGGCCTGGCGGTCCAGATCGACACCGCGGCCGGCAAAGCGGTGCCGAACAGCCAGGCCGCCGTCGTCACGCCGCAGGACATCGGCGAGCTGAAGACCACGATCCAGCCGCAGGCCGAGACCGCCGCGCTCTCCGCTGTTCAGCAGCAGAACAACAGCGCGATGGTCGTCATCCAGCCGTCCACCGGTGACATTCTGGCGATCGCTAACAACGACGGCCAAAACGACGACGCGCTGGAGGCCCAGGTCGCGCCCGGCTCGGACATGAAGATCGTCACGTCCACCGCCGTGATCAACGCCGGGCTCGCCACTGCCAGCTCCGGCGTGCAATGTCCCAAGTCCTATCCCGTGGGCGGCATCGTCATCCACAACGACCAGGGTGAGTCCGAGCCCGCGGGCACGCCGTTCGCCTACGACTTCGCGCAGTCCTGCAACAACGCGTTCACCCAGTGGTGGCAGCCGCTGCAGGCCTCGTCCTCGTCGGGCACCGACAAGCTGGCGCAGACCGCCGAGGACTACTACGGCCTCAACCGGCAGTGGGACATCGGCATCGGCAACCAGACGAACGCGTACTTCACCATGCCGACGAACGCCGTGAACTCCCAGCTGGCGGAAGAAAACTTCGGCCAGGGCGAGCTGGAAGCCTGCCCCCTCGCGATGGCGTCCGTCGCGGCGACCGTGGAGAACGGGTCGTTCAAGCAGCCGATCCTGGTCACGGGCACCAAGCAGATCTCCGGCACGCCGCTGCCGCCCAGCACCAAAACTCAGCTGTGGTCGATGATGCGGGACGTGGTGACCGAGGGGACGGCGGCGGGACAGGGCTTCGGGTCGGACGTCTACGCCAAGACCGGCACCGCCGACGTCAGTAACCAGGGACAGCCGAACGCGTGGTTCGTCGCCTTCGACCCCGACCAGGACGTCGCGATCGCCGTGACGGTCTTCGACTCCGGTTACGGTGCCACCCAGGCCGCCCCGGAGGTCCATTCCTTCCTGAACGGGTACTGAGCGTAAAGTTATTGACATGACAACTTCCTCTGCCGCGCCGGTCGTCGACTTCTACTTCGACCCGCTGTGCCCGTTCGCGTGGGTGAGTTCCCGCTGGATCCTCGAGGTCGAGAAGGAACGCGACATCAACCTCAGCTTCCGGGTCATGTCCCTGTCGGTGCTCAACTCCGGCCGTGACGTCTCGGCCGACTACCGGGCGATGCTTGATCGCGGCTGGGGCCCGGTGCGCGTGTGCATCGCCGTCGAGCAGAAATACGGGACGCCGGCGCTCCGCGACCTCTACACCGCCCTGGGCACCAAGCATCACATCGACAAGCGCGAGTTCGGCCACGACCTGTACGTGGCGGCGCTGACCGAGTGCGGCCTGGACCCGTCGCTGGCGGACGCGGCCGACTCGACCGCCTACGACGAGGAACTGAAGGCGTCCCACCACCGCGGCATGGACCCGGTCGGCGACGAGGTCGGCACCCCGACGATCCACATCGACGGCGTGGCGTTCTTCGGCCCGGTCATCACGCGGGTCCCGCGGGGTGCCGAAGCGGTCCGGATGTTCGACGGCGCACTCGCGCTCGCGTCCAACCCCTACTTCTTCGAGCTCAAGCGCACCCGCACCGAGTCCCCGCAGGTCGCTTCCTGACGGTTCGCCGATCGCTGGCCCGGAGCGCCTTCCTGGCCTGCGGCCCTGCCTCACCTGCGGCCCTGCCTCACCTGCGGCCTGCCTTTGGCGGAACGTCCGCCAGATTGCACGGGTAGTCCGGGGTTTCGTGGGTCGAAAGTGCCACTGGGCCTTTCAGAGGACCTCGGACGACGTTCCCTCACCGGACATATCCACTTATGTCCGGTGACGCCACGGTCCACGAAGACTCCAGCGGACGTCACTTCGCTGATCATGGGTCGTAAGTGCCAAATAACGGTAGCTCTGACCCGTGATCATGAAACGGATACCCCTAAGGGGGTATCCCGAAATGAGTCGTTCATAACGATATTTCGTGGTAATCAAGGCGCCCTCGACTCGCCATAGCTGGTCATGGGCGCCTTTGACCCATGATCTTGATGCGGACGGGCTGCCGATCAAGATCCCGGGTTTCGCTAGAAACCCGGGAACACCTTCCGGAGCGCTTCCAGGTCGGCGGCGGCCGTGGCGGTGATGCCCGCCGGTGTGTAATCCGGACTGAGGCGGCCGGTGACGAGGCGCACCCAGGCCTCGGCGGGCAGGCTGAGCACGCCGTCCGGCTCGGCGGGCAGGTCGGTGTCCACCTTGACCTGATCCGTCAGCCGCAGGGCGAGGTCCAGGTCCGGCGCGGTGGTCGTAACGCGGATGACCGCTTGTTCCTTGATCGCCTCCGGCTTGCCGAGCCAGCCGGCCATCTGGGCGACTCCCGGGGCGATCAGCGTGGTCGCCGCGGGGAGGAGCGTCGCGGTCTTGTCGAACCCGACGCGCACGTCCCACGCGTGCAGGGTGAACTCCGACAGCCGCAGCCGCCCGGCCATCGCCACGTCGACGGGCTGGGGGAGGAAGCCCATCTCGATCCTGAGGTTCTCGCGCGTGTGGGAATCCAGCGACTCATACAGGCCGACCAGCGCCTCGTTCGCGCTCTGGAATCCGTCGGCGCGGTCCCGGCGGCCCATCCCGTCCCAGCGCGCCCACACGGACCGGGCGAAGTCCAGGCCGGGGTTCGGCCTGCCGGCGATCGCGGCCGTGATCGTGGCGTGGTTGATCTCGGCGCCGCTGCCCAGGTGGCCGAGCACCTGGGAGACGTCCCACTCGGCGGCGCCGGACGGTGTGGCCAGGTCGGCGTCGCTCAGCGTGACGACGAAGTCGGCGAGCCCTTCGTAGCCGCTGCGCAGGGCTGCGATCACCGCGTCAGCGTTGCTCATGGCTTCTCCCCATAATCGTGGTCCCGCAGTGCGGTGAGGTCGACCGGGGTCAGCTCTCGTGCCCGCGCCACGGTCTGGTCCCGGAGCCGGTCCAGGATGGCCGAGGCCGCACGGAAGCGGGAGCCGCTGAGATCCGTGTCCTGGAACGAGGGTCCGCGGAGGTGCTCGCCCACGAAGTCGGTCATGGCCTGACTATAGGCCGTGCGGCCGGTGCGCGCTTTGCACCGGAAGACAACAGCGGCGTAGGACAATTGGAGATGTGCCGCTTCTTGCCGTCAATGACGTCCACCTGTATTACGAGTCGCGGGGGACCGGGGCTCCGCTGGTGATGATCGGCGGCCTCGGCCTCGACGTGTCCGAGATGACGAACTTCACGGGTCCGCTCGCCGAGGGCTTCCAGGTCATCGCGATCGATAACCGAGGCACCGGCCGTTCCGACAAGCCCGCCGGGCCGTATTCCATCGAGCAGATGGCCGGTGACGCCGCCGGGCTGCTGGACAGGCTCGGGGTTGGCCGCGCGCACATGCTGGGGTTCTCGATGGGCGGGCGGATCGCGATGTCACTGGCGCTGTCCAGGCCCGAGCTCGTGGACCGGCTGGTGCTCGTCTCGACCGCTCCGCGGCGTGCGCCCCGCACCCGGTGGCGGGTGGTGCTCGGGATGCTGACGGCCAACCTGCCGGTGCTGCGCGGCCGTTACCCGCAGCCGCGCCACGCCATGAAGGCCCAGTTCGACGCGACGACCCGCTTCGACTGCACGAGCAGGCTGGGCGAGATCGACGCCCCGGTGCTGATCGTGGCCGGCCGGACCGATCATGTGGCGCCGCTGCCCCTGGCGGAAGAGATGCGTGACAAGATCCCCGGGGCCCGGCTCATGGTCGTCGACGGCGGCCACATCGCGCCCCTGATGATCCGGCACAAGCAGGTCGTAACGGCGGTGACGGAGTTCCTGTCGGCCGATTCAAGAGCATTATCCTGCACGACGCAGGTTTTCGTCTCATGACCCCATGACGAGAGCGCGTCAAGATGAGTGTCGTCCCGGACGATCGCGGTCATGAGAGCGATCTTCGCGGCGTGAATTGCCAGGGACTGCGCGGTGTCGCGCCCGTGTAGCTCCGCCCGTGTAGCTCCGCCCGTGTAGCGTGTCCGGAATGCGCGACTGGACAAACGAAGCGGCGATCAAGCGGTGGGCTGACTATCCGCGGGAGGCGCTGAACGCGCTGGGGCCGGAGGGTGACTTCGCCAAGCAGCACCTGATCAACCCGGTGCTGCTGCGGATGCTGGGCGACGTGCGCGGGCGGCGGATCATGGACGCGGGCTGCGGCCACGGGTACTTCGCGCGGATGCTGGCCGCGCGCGGCGCGGTCGTGACCGGGGTTGAGCCCGCACGGGCGCTGTATGACTACGCGGCGGAGCACGAGGCCCGCGAACCACTGGGCATCCGGTACGTTCAGGCCGACCTGTGTGCCCTGTCCGACTTGTACGCGCTGCCCGATCTCGGCGGCCCGTTCGACGCGGTGGTGTCGAGCATGGTGCTGATGGCCGTCCCCGACTGGGCCGGAGCGATGCGGGCCTGCGTCGAGGCGCTCGCCCCGGGCGGGCAGTTCGTGTTCGCCATCGTGCACCCGTGCTTCGAGCGGCTCAGCCCGACGTGGCGGGAGCACGGCGAATACCGGGTACGTGAGTATCTCGCCGAGTACGAGGTTCCCGGACCGCGCGCCGTCGACTTTCACCGGCCGCTGTCGGCCTATCTCAACGAACTCGCCCGCCTGGGCTGCCAGTTCACCGAGATGGCCGAGCCGGGACTGGACCCGGCCGTGGCCGCGGCGACCGGAACCGCCGAAGAGTACGTCCACCTGCCGAACTTCGTCGTCATCACCGCTCGCCGGCCCTAGGCGCTACCGGCGGCGCGGCCACCACGGCGCCGGAACACGGACGCCCGCTATGCACCACCGCCCAGCCGGCAGGGGGTCACGGCGGGCCGCCAGCAGGACCGGGCACGAGCGTGTCTCCCACCGGAAGTCCCGGCGGATGCTGCACGCCGGCGGCACTGCCGGACGGATCGGCGGCATCGCGAACGCCTCACCTCTTCGCCAGAAGCCGGGCAGCCGCGCGGAGGGGGTCGGGTCCGCACGGCTGCCCGCGGGGAAGGTCCGGGCTCCGGCGCCGAGGTATCGAGGGATTCCGCGGAGCCCGGATGCTGGTTGCGCTAAGAATGTTGCTGCAACTGTCAAGGCGAAACATCGGTCACGTGACGTATCTCCTTGACCAGCTCGCCGATCCCGGTATACCCCGCCCCACATCCTCAGGGGAGCGGACGCGCCGCCCGGCCTGGTCTTCACGTGGCCCGGTGCGCGGATTTGCCCGCCCGTAGACATCGTTGCCGCCGATACTGTTGAGCGCGATACTGCCCTGGCACGAGGACATGGCAATCCGTCGTGGGGCCGCTCAGGGCATTGCCGCTCAGGGCATTATGGTGTCGTGATCGCGGACATGTCTGACGGCGACGCCGCGTGGGCGGCGGAGTTGATGGAGCGCCGACGCCAGGAGTACGCCCGCTATTCACCGGTGTTCTGGCGTCCGGCCGCCGGGGTGACTGACCTGCACCGGCGGTTCCTCGCCCGGGTGATCGCCCACGAGCGGGTCATCGCGCTGCGGAGCCCGCACGCGTTCGTCATCTGTCAGCGGCGCGGCGCGGAAGGCGTGGTGGACGATTTCGCGGTCCAGCCGCCGGGAACCTGGGCGGACGACGGAGCCGTCCTCCTGCGGGCGCTCGCGGAACGGCTCGCCCAGGCCGGCGGCGCCAGCGCCCTGCGCGTGGTGACCGCGAACGCCGACCGGCCGAAGGTCGCCATGCTCGAAGCACTGTCGCTCACCCTCGCCGAGCAGTGGTGGGTCCGCCCGCTGAAGCCGGCGCCCGCCGGCCCGGAGGGCGCGACCGTACTGCCTGAGCGCGTGGACGGGCCCGGCTTCTCCGGGACCCTGACCGCGGCGCCCGGGGTGTACGCCCCGGGCGGCCCGGTGTTCCAGACGGACCGGATCGAGCCGGACGCCGACCTCGCCGCCGTCGAGCGCGGCGCGGCACGGCGGGGGGCCGTGCTGGCCGTCATCCCCGCCGTGCCGGAAAGCGCGCTGGCGGCGAACCTGCGGCGCGGCGGCTGGACGGTCGCCTCCGACTGGTACCTGGGCTGGCCCGCCTAGACGGCGGGGCGGGACGGCGGTGGCGCGATGACCTCGCCGACCGCGGCCGCGATGGCCAGCAGGCGCTCGTCGCTCCCGTACCGGCCCACGAGTTGCAGGCCCACGGGCAGGCCGCCGGCGGTGAAGCCGGCCGGGACCGAGACCGCGGGGTGGGCGGTGACCGTGATCCGGGAGCAGCTGCGCAGCCAGTCGATGTAGTTCCGCTGCGGCACGCCGTCGATAGCGGTCACCCACTCGGTCTCCACTGGGAACGGGGCCACCTGCACCGTCGGCAGCGCCAGCACGTCGTAGGCGCCCAGGAACGCCTTCATCCGCCCGAAGATCGCGCTGCGCCGCCGCAGTGCCCCGCCGATCTCCGCGGCGGTCAGGGCCAGGCCCTGCTCGACGTTCCAGATCAGGGTGTCCTTCATGCCCGCGCGTGACGTCCGGAGCATCGCCTCGTGCCGGGCGGCCATGCGGACGCCGCGCAGGACGAGAAACACCTCGTCGGCGTCGGTCAGGTCCGGCTCGTCGTCGGTGACGGCGGCGCCCGCCCCGGCCAGCGCCGCGCGCGCCTGGCCGAGAACCTGCCTCACCTCCGGCGCCACCGGCAGCCCGCCCAGGTCGGCGCTCCACGCGATCCGCAGTCCGGTGACGTCCTCCGCCGGCCAGGCCGCCGGGTTGTCGGTGCCGTCCGCCCCGGGGCGGGCCAGCGGGAGCCCGGCGTCCGGCCCGCGCAGCGCGGACAGCAGCAGCGCCGCGTCCGGCGCCGAGCGGGCGATGGGGCCGACGACGCCGAGCGGGTCGAACACGTCGTCCACCGCCGGGTCGTCCGACCCGACCAGGCCGGGCGTGGTGCGCAAGCCGTAGAGCGAGCACATCGCCGCCGGGTTCCGGACGCTGGCGGCCAGGTCGGACCCGTCCGCGAACGGGAGCAGGCCGGCGGCCACCGCCGCGCCCGCGCCGCCGCTGCTGCCGCCCGGGGTCATCCGCGTGTCCCACGGGTTGCGGGTGGCGCCGAAAACCTGGTTGAACGTCTGCGAGCCCGCGCCGAACTCCGGCGTGTTCGTCTTGCCGACGATTACCGCGCCAGCCGCCTTCAGCAGGGTCACGATCGGGGCGTCGGCGTCCGGCACATGCTCGGCGAATAGCGGCGAGCCGTACGTCGTGCGGATGCCGGCGGTGTCGACGAGGTCCTTGACCGCGATGGGCAGGCCGTGCAGCGGACCCAGCGGGCCACCGCGCGCCAGCGCCTCGTCGGCGGCCGCGGCCTGGTCCGCCGCCTGCTCCTCGGCCAGCGTGACAATGGCGTTGAGCAGCGGATTTACTCGGTGAATGCGGTCGAGGCAGGCGTCAAGCAGTTCGCGCGCCGACAATTCGCGGGCGCGCAGCCGCCGTGCCAGCTCGACGGCGGAAGTGAAACAGAGATCATCGTCCATCGCTAGGAAAGCGTAGACCTTTGGCGCCGGGATGCCGAGAGTGGTGACCCGGAGGAGTGGCCTGCGACGTTAAGGAGAATTATCTCTGTATGAACAACACCGATGTTGTCATCTGCGAACCCGTCCGCACCGCGGTCGGCGGGTACGGCGGCGCGTTCCGGCCGCTGACGGCGGTCGACCTCGGCGTCAGCGCGCTGACCGGGCTGCTCGCGCGCACGGGCCTGGACACCGAGGCGGTCGACGACGTGATCCTCGGGCACTGCTACCCGAGCGCCGAGGCACCCGCGATCGGGCGCGTTGTCGCTCTCGACGCGGGCCTGCCGGTCACCGCCGGCGGACAGCAGGTCGACCGGCGCTGCGGCTCCGGCCTGCAGGCCGTCGTCAACGCCGTCCTCCAGGTCGGCTCGGGCGCCGGCGAGGTCATCATCGCGGGCGGCGCGGAATCCATGAGCGGCGCGTCGTTCTTCTCGACCGACATGCGCTGGGGCGGCGCCCGGACCGGCGTGCGGATCCACGACAGCCTCGCGCGCGGGCGGGTGACGGCCGGCGGCAAGAACTTCCCGGTGCCCGGCGGCATGATCGAGACCGCCGAGAACCTGCGCCGCGAGTACGGCATCCCCCGCGAGGAGCAGGACCGGCTCGCCCTGGAGTCGCACCGGCGCGCGGTCGCGGCGCAGGACGCCGGGATCTTCGCGGAGGAGATCGTGCCCACCTCGGTCCGGAGCCGGTCCGGCGAGCAGGTCATCGTCACCGACGAGCACCCTCGGCGCGACGCCAGCCTCGAGGCCCTCGCCCGGCTGAAGCCGGTCATGGGCGCCAGCGACCACGAATCGACCGTGACCGCGGGCAACGCCTCCGGGCAGAACGACGCGGCCGCGCTGTGCGTCGTCACCACGCGATCGCGGGCTTCCGCACTCGGGCTCACCCCGTACGTCCGGCTGGTGTCCTGGGGATACGCGGGCGTCGCCCCGAAGGTCATGGGCATCGGGCCGGTGCCCGCGACGGCCCGCGCCCTGAGCGCCGCGGGGCTGACGCTCGCGGACATCGACGTGATCGAGCTGAACGAGGCCTTCGCCGCCCAGGCGCTGGCGGTCCTGCGGGAATGGAAGTTCACGCCCGAGGACCTGGAGCGGACCAACATCCACGGCTCGGGCATCTCGCTCGGCCATCCGGTCGGCGCCACCGGCTGCCGGATGCTCGGCACGATGGCACGCGAACTGCGGCGGCGCCAGGCCCGGTACGGGCTGACGACCATGTGCATCGGCGGCGGCCAGGGGCTCGCCGCGGTCTGGGAGCGGGTGAGCGCGTGAGCGGGGAGGCCGGTCCCGTGACCGGGGAGGTGAGCGCGGCGGATTTCGCGCCGATCCTCGCCGCCACCCGGGACTTCGTGCGGACGCGGGTGATCCCGCGCGAGTCCGAGATCCTGGCGGCGGACGCGATCCCGGAGGACCTGCGCAAGGCGGCGGCCGAGCTCGGATTGTTCGGCTACGCGATTCCCCAGGAGTGGGGCGGGCTGGGCCTGGATCTCACGCAGGACGTCGAGCTGGCCATGGAGCTCGGCTACACGTCCCTGGCCCTGCGGTCCATGTTCGGCACCAACAACGGCATCGCGGGGCAGGTCCTGGTCGGCTACGGCACCGACGAGCAGCGCGCGCGGTGGCTGTCGCGGATCGCCTCCGGCGAGGTGGTGGCGTCCTTCGCGCTGACCGAGCCGGGGGCGGGATCGAACCCGGCGGGCCTGGTGACCCGCGCGGTCCTCGACGCCGGGGCCGATTCGTGGGTCATCGACGGCTCGAAGCGGTTCATCACCAACGCGCCGACGGCCGGGCTGTTCGTGGTGTTCGCCCGCACGCGCGCGGCGTCGGCGTCCGGCACCGGCATCGCGGTCTTCCTGGTGCCCGCGGACGTGCCCGGTATCGAGGTCGGCCCGCACGACCGCAAGATGGGCCAGGAAGGCGCCTGGACCGCCGACGTGACCTTCACCGGCGTCCGCGTGCCGCGCGACGCGCTGGTCGGCGGCTCGGAGGAGGTCGGCTACCGCGCCGCCATGTCGTCGCTCGCCCGGGGCCGGGTCCACATCGCCGCGATCGCCGTCGGCGCGGCACGGCGGGCTCTCGACGAGTCGGTCGCCTACGCGGCCAGCGCGACCCAGGGCGGGGTGCCGATCGGGAACTTCCAGCTCGTGCAGGCGCACCTGGCCGACATGGCCACGGGCGTGGCGGCCGGCGAGGCCCTCGTCCGCGACTGCGCCGCCAAGTACGTGAGCGGCGCGGACCGGCGCATTGCCCCGTCGGTGGCGAAGCTGTTCTGCACCGAGATGGCCGGCCGGGTCGCCGACCTCGGCGTGCAGGTGCACGGCGGCATGGGGTACATGCGGGACGTTCCGGTAGAACGGATCTACCGGGACGTGCGGCTGCTGCGGTTGTATGAGGGAACATCGGAGATTCAGCGGCTTATCATCGGCGGCGGCCTGGTGAAGGCGGAGCAGAGGAGGACTCGGTGAGCGATTCGGTTGCGGCGGACGTCGCGGCGGCTGATGCCCCCGTTGTGGTCGAAGCGGCGGACGGGGTCATGGTCATCACGATCAACCGCCCGGCGGCGCGCAACGCCGTGAACGCGGCGGTCGCCGAGGGCGTCGCGGCGGCGCTCGACGACCTGGAGCGGCGGGACGACCTCGTGGTCGGGATCATCACCGGCGCGGGCGAAACGTTCTGTGCGGGGATGGACCTGAAGGGTTTCCTGCGCGGCGAGCGGCCGAGCCTGCCGGGCCGGGGCTTCGCCGGCCTCACCGAGGCGCCGCCCGCGAAGCCGTTCATCGCCGCGGTCGAGGGCTACGCGCTGGCCGGCGGGTGCGAGATCGCCCTCGCCTGCGACATGGTGGTGGCGGCGCGCGGCGCCAAGTTCGGCGTCCCCGAGGTCAAGCGCGGCCTGGCCGCGGCGGCGGGCGGCCTCATGCGCCTGCCGGAGCGCATCCCGCGCAGCGTCGCCATGGAACTGGCGCTCACGGGCGGCTTCCTGCTGGCGGAGCGGGCGTACGAACTCGGCCTCGTCAACCGCCTCACCGACGACGGCGGCGCCCTGGGGGAAGCCCGCCGGCTGGCCGGCGAGATCGCGGCCAACGGCCCGCTCGCGGTCCGCGCGAGCAAACGCGTGATCGTCGAGTCGCGCTCGTGGCCCGCGTCCCCGGAGTCCGAACGCTGGAAGCGCCAGCGCGAAATCCTCGACCCCATCTTCACCTCGGAAGACGCCCAAGAAGGCGCCCGCGCCTTCGCCGAAAAACGCCCCCCGCACTGGCGCGGCCGCTAGCTCCCCATCGGCCCCCGCGCGACCTCCGCCCGCGCCCCTCCAACCGCCCGCGCCCCGCGCCCCCCCCCCCCCCCCCCCCCCCCCCCCCCCCCCCGCCCCCCCCCCCCCCCCCCACCCCCCCCCCCCCCCCCCCCCCCCCCCCCCCCCCCCCCCCCCCCCCCCCCCCCCCCC
>Ga0210389_10000142_pt1 | contig 73279 bp, 72 predicted proteins | sample IncBWH28OmetaG_FD_160127 | JGI IMG/M metagenome (GOLD analysis project Ga0210389, IMG submission 160127) | Forest soil microbial communities from Barre Woods Harvard Forest LTER site, Petersham, Massachusetts, United States - Inc-BW-H-28-O ...
GGTGTCAGCTGACGGAAGTCGCCCGCCGTGCTCGACATCGACTTGTCGAACGTCGCGTGCGCGTGGCTTTGCCGCGGATAGTAGCCGGAGTGCGTCATCGTGACGAGGCACCCCGTGACCTGCCAGCCATGCAGGCCCTCGCGCAGTGCCTCGTGCACCGTCTCCTCGACCGCGGTGAAGAACGCCGGCGGCATGTCACCGGGCGACACGCCCAGCCGGAACTCCACGCCAGCGGAGCCCGGCCGCGATTCCGCGCCCGGTGATTCCGTACCCGGCGATTCGGCCCGCAGCGGTTCTACCCGCAGCGGCTCTACCCGCAGGCCGATCCCGGCGAGGAACGGGTTCGGCGGGACACCGATGGGCTCGACCGACTCGCCGGCGCCGACCGGCCGCTCGACGCAGATCGTGGTCGTCTCCTCGAACGCCACTTTCAGCCCGAAGTCGTCGGCGAGGGTCGCCTCGATGACCTCCTTCTGCACCTCTCCGTACAGGGAGATGAAGATCTGCGCGTCGGCGCGGCGAAGGCCGATCAGGGGGTCTTGCTCGGCGAGCTGGGTGAGGGCGCTATGCAGCGCGGTCGCGTCCGTGCCGTCCGCCGGGACGACCGCGGTCTCCAGCGTCGGCGGGGCGAAGAACCCGGCCGGGTTGGCCTGCCCGGAACTATTGCCGCGCAGCCCGGTCACCGTGTCACCGATCCGGATATCGTGCAGGCCCCAAACACGCGCGATCTGCCCGGCCTGGGCGACGCCTTCGTCGCCGCTCGTCGTCGTGACGGTGGTGACCTTGGCTTCCTTGCCCCCTTCCCGGCCGTCCCCGAATCGCACGCGGTCACGGACGTGGAGCATTCCATGAAATATCCGGATGTAGGCGATCTTCTCGCCGGCCGGTCCGCGCTCTATCTTGAACACGGTCCCGTCCAGGGCCGCCTCAATCGAGCCAGCCGAGCACGGCAGGAACTCGGTGATCGTCGCCGACAGCGCCGCGGTCCCCGCGCCTGTGATCGCCGAACCGCACAGCACCGGGTAGACGAGTCCCCGTCGTGCCTGCGACGCCAGCGCATCCCGCGACCGCCCCGCGGGCACACGGTCGCCGTTCACGAACGCCCTGAGCATGTCCTCGTCGTGGTCCGCGAGAATCTCGACCATGTCCGCCGACCCGGGAACCACCGCCGCGGGCGTCAGCTTCTCCCTGATCTCCCCCAGCACCCGTTCCGGATCAGCCCCGAGGCGGTCGGTCTTGTTGATGAAGATCAGCACCGGGATGCCCAGCCGACGGAGGGTCCGCATGAGCACGCGGGTCTGGGCCTGCACGCCCTCGACCGCCGAAATCACCAGCACGGCCCCATCGAGCACCGACAGCACGCGCTCGACTTCCGCGATGAAGTCCGGGTGCCCGGGAGTGTCGATCAGGTTGACCGTGACGTCGCCGATGGCGAACGAGACGACGGCCGCCTTGATCGTGATGCCCCGCTGCCGCTCGAGCGCGAGAGTGTCGGTCGTCGTGTTCCCGTCATCGACGCGCCCGATCGCGCCGATGACCCCGGCGGCGTAAAGAAGCCGCTCGGTCAGGCTTGTCTTTCCGGCGTCAACATGCGCCAGGATCCCCAAGTTGAGCGTTCGCACGAATCCCCATGTCCGCGTTAAGAGTGGCTATTGCCTGGAAGGACTGAGGAGTCGTTCGCATGCTCAATTACCTCCTGATCTCGTGATATCCGACACGCGAGTACAGCAGGAGGCCAAGGGGAAACGCAACTGATTTAAGGCCGCGCTGGTCAGGGAACCGGCACGTCGTGACGTTCCGACGCGATCTCACGCTCGGTCTCGGTGAGGTCCGCGTCCTTGACCGGATGGACGAGCGTCACGTGCTTGCCGACCGGGCACCACTGCAGGCGCCACAGCCCCAGCCGCAGCGACTTTACCGAGGCCCCCGGAACCCACACCGTCGTGAACAGGTGCCCCGCCGTGCACCGCACGATCACGTTCCGCCCGAATGAGTACCCGCGTCGCACCGCGACCGCCGTCCCAATCGCATAACCGCCGATTATCGCTCCGGTGATAATCAGGCCGCGCGCACGCTTGGAAAGTGCCATAGCAGCAGGTTACGCCGGTGTCCGCACGCCGCCACAGGCATAGGTCTCGCTCAGTCGCCGAGTTTGCGCGCGACGTTCAGCACGGCGCCCCAGTGACGGCGCAGGAGGCCATCGGGACGTGCGGCGAGGCGGCGCCGGATCTCGCCGTAAAGCCGGTCCCGTTTCCAGGGCTCCATGGCGATATGCCCGGAAAAAGTGTCAAGCAGGGCTATGTAGGCGTCCGCCGTATACGTGAGCTCCCAGTCGAACCGGCGGACCGTCACGTCCGCGAACAAGCCGGACGCCTCGATCTCGGCGCGGCTGTCGGGCAGCGTCTGCGGCGTGTGAAATACGGCGTCCGACGGGTGGCTCTCGCCGATCTCGTCGTACACCTCCTGGATCTCGCCGAAAAACGGGTCACCGCCGTCGGGCAGCACGTGCGACGCACTCCAGAACGCCAGGTGCCCGTCCCGCCCCAGCAGGCGGGCGGCCAGCCGATAGCGATGCTCAGGGTCAAACCAGTGCCAGGCGGTAGCGACAAACATCATGCTGAACGTCACGGCAGCACCCCCCGTGGCCCACTTCTCGGCGTCGGCGTTGATGACCCGGACGGCGGGGAATCCGGCCAGGTTCCGGGTGGCCTCGGCCGCGAGCCCGGTGCCGAGTTCCACGCAGGTGATCGGGTATCCGCGCCGCGCGAGTGGCAGCGTCGCCTTCCCGGTGCCCGCGCCGAGCTCCAGGAGCTCGTCATCCCGGGTGATGCCGGTGAGGGCGATCAAGTCGTCGTAAAGCTGGTCCGGGTAATCCGGGCGTGCCCCGTGGTAGCGGGTCGCGGCGGAATCGAAGGTGGTCCTGAGCTGCTCCCGGTCGGCCGTAGTCACTTTGCCAGTATGGAGATGCTGCGACGTGATGGATAAGGATTTTTCGTCTGGCAAACCGGTCATCGCGGACACTTCGTCCAGGGCGAGTTGCCACGGGAAGTCGGCCATGTGGTCGTCCTCGCTGTGCGCGCGGTGGGCGGGGACGCCGCCGGGGCCGAGGAGGATGCTGACGCCTTCGGCGCGGAGGGCCTTGACGCTGCGCTGGAACGGCGGGCGGCTGGCGAGCGCGTCGCTGACGAACGGGAGGACCACGGTGGGGATGCCCATGCCGGTCTGCTCGGCGAGCACGCCGAGGGCGTAGGTGTCGCTGATGCCGAGCGCCCACTGGTTGATCGTGTTGAACGTGGCGGGGGCGACGATGATCGCGTCGGGGATGCGGGACCGGGGCGCGCCGGGCTTGCTGTACTGGCTGCGGACGGGCGAGCCGGTGAGGTCCTCGATCTCCTTCGCGTCGAAGAAGGATAGGGCGGACGGCGTGGCGACGACTTGGACCGCCCAGCCGCGCTCGACCGCCTCCTTGACGAGGGTGCCGATTCCGGCGGCGGGGCCGGCGCCGCACGTGATGATAGACAGGACTGGCTGGTTAGCCGCCATCGGTGCGCTCCGCTCGATCGATTGCGTGAAAACTAGATGCCTCCCCGGCTCTAGCCAGCCTAGGCTGACGGCTCATGGCTGACGACGGGTTCGAGAATCCGCGGCTCGCGGCGCTGTATGACCCGCTCGACCCGGACCGGTCCGACCTGGCCGTGTACGCGGGGATGGCGGCCGAATTCGGGGCGCGCTCGGTGCTGGACATCGGGTGCGGGACGGGGACCTTGTGCTGCGTGCTGGCGTGTCTCGGGTTCGACGTCGTCGGGCTGGAGCCGGCGCTGGCGTCGCTGGAGATCGCGCGGTCCAAGCCGTACGCGGACCGGGTCCGGTGGGTGCAGGGGACGGTGGCTTCTCTGGCGCCGTCGTTGCGGGTGGACCTGGTGACGATGACCGCGAACGTGGCCCAGGTGTTCCTGACCGAACCCTCGTGGGAATCCGTGCTGGCCGCGGCGAACGCCGCGCTGCGGCCCGGCGGGCGCCTGGTGTTCGAGACGCGTAACCCGGCGCGCGCGGCGTGGCGATCGTGGGACCGTGCGCATACCTTCGTGCGGGCGGACGTTGCGGGGGTCGGGGGAGTGACGACCTGGCAGGACCTGCTGGACGTTGACGGCGAATGCGTGACCTTCCGGTCCACCACGACCTTCGACTCCGACGGTGCGACGCTGACATCCGACTCAACGCTTCGTTTCCGGACGGGGGACGCGGTGTCGGAGTCCCTGTCGGCCGCGGGCTTCACGGTCGACGAGATCCGCGACGCGCCCGACCGCCCGGGCCGCGAGCTCGTGTTCGTCGCCACCCGCGAGTGAGCCCGCCGGCCAGTCGGGGCGCCATGATCAGCCCGGGTAGTTCGGGGCTATATCCGCCGTCAACTAACCGTGCTGGTTGGCGATCAGGCCTGGTAGAGGTCGATCCAGTTGCCGCCGGGGTCGATGACGCAGGAGGACCGCGGCTTCCACGGCCTGTCGACCGGCGCGTAGTGCTCGCGGGCGCCCGCGTCGAGGGCGCGGCGGTGCACCGCGTCGATGTCGGCGACCAGCAGGCCGAACCGCGCCGTGCCGGCGGGGCCCTGGTGCTGGCCGTGGTCGTTCGGCTCGTGGGCGATCGTGAGCAGGCAGAAGTTGCCGGCCGGCCACGTGCCGAACTCCAGCGACGAGATCTCCTCGTTGTACGTGGCCTCGAAGGCCGCCTCGTAGAACTTGACGGTTTGTCCGAGGTCGGTGGCGTTGATGGTCACCTGGCTGATGCGCGGGGTCGCCGTGTCGGGCATGGTCAGTCCGTTCTCTAGATAACGCTCAGTGATCTCGGTCATGTGGCCGATGGCGCGGGCGCGCTCGGCGAGCCGGTCACGATGCCCGGTGAGGACGGCCTTCGCGGTACTGCCGTTGTCGTCGGGGGCTTCGAGAACACGGCGGATCTCTTCGACGGGCAGGTCGATGCCGCGCAGGGCACAGATAAGACCGGCCCGCTTCAGCTGCGCGGAGCGGTAACGGCGGTAGCCGGTGTCCGGGTCCACGTACGCGGGCGGCAGCAGGCCGACCTCGTCGTAGTGCCGCAAGGCGTTGATCGATAGGCCGCTGAGCATGCCGAACGCTCCGATGCTCAGCAGGTTCTCGTCGTTCACCCTGCCAGCATGGAGCCTCGGGTAACCCGAGAGTCAACCCGCGATGGGTTCTTCCGGCGTTCTCGTATCGTACGGATGTGATCTTCGAGCACAGCGGCTATGAGCTAGACGACGACGCCGGGCGGGTCGACCGGGATGCCGTCTGGGACTTCCTGACGACCTACGCCTACTGGGGCAAGAGCCGTACGCGCGCGGACTTCGAGCAGCAGTTCGCGGCGTCCTGGCGCGTCGTCGGCGTGTATGAACGGTCGGCCGGGCGGCTGGTCGGGTTCGCGCGGGCGATCTCGGATGGCGTGGCGCTGGCCTACCTGGCCGACGTCTTCGTGATCCCGGAAGCGCGGGGCAGCGGGCTCGGCAAGGAACTCGTGAAGACGATGATCGACCGGGGTCCGGGCAAGGGATTTCGTTGGATGCTGCACACCGCGGACGCGCACGGTTTGTACCGGCAGTTCGGATTCGTCCCGCCGGAGGAGATGTACATGGAACGTCGGCCGGGAAACTGAGCCTCCGATTGGGCGTGCTCAAAAGCGCATTCGAACACGTGGATTTGGGTGCTCAAATACGCAATCGAGCCCGCTATAGGCGGCTCGTTTACGCGTTTGGGCCGGCTGGAGGGGGCGGGTTGGGCGGTCGGCTGCGGGGTGGTCGGCGGCGGGGCGGTTGGGTGGCGCGGCGGGCACGGGCACCGGGCGGGCACCGGGCGCGCTCCGGGCGGGCTCCGGGCGGGCACCGGGCGGGCTCCGGGTGGGAGGGGCGGTAGGGGTGGCGTAAGGATCTCGTACTAATTACGGATGTCTCGCGCAGCCGCGGTCAGTACTGTCCCGGGCAATGAGGTGTTTCTTGCTGTGCCTGAGGAGTTGACGGTGACCGGGTTGTCCGCTGACACGCGCCTAGAGCGTTTCGCTGAGCTGGTTGTGCACATCGGCGCGAACGTGCAGCCAGGATCGGAGGTTCTCCTTCGATCCGACATCGCGCACATGGAACTCGCCCGCGCGGTGGTGGAGAGCGCCTACGCCGCGGGCGCCGCCTGGGTCGACATCGACTGGTCGGATGGCCCGGTCAGGCGATCGCAGGTGACCCACGCCAGCATGGAGCGGCTGTCGACGGCGCGGCCGTGGTGGGTGGAGCGGACCAAGCAGTGGGCGGAGCGCCGGGGCGTGGCGATCACGCTCTTCGGCGACCCGGATCCGCACGTGCTCGACGGCGTCGACCCGGCGAAGGCCGCCGCCATTCCCCTCGAGGAAGCGATGACCTACCGTCAGGCCATCATGGGCCAGCAGCTTCGCTGGACGATCGTCCCGGCGCCGAACCCGGGCTGGGCCCAGGAGGTCTTCGGCGAGCCGGACGTGGAGCGCCTGTGGGACGCGGTCATTACGGCGATGCGCCTCGACGAGGACGACCCGGTGGCCGCCTGGCGCAAGCGGGCCGCGGACCTGGCCGCGCGCGGCCGGGCCCTGAACGCGCTCAACCTCACCGAGGTGCGCTACCACAGCGACGCCACGGACCTGACGGTCGGGCTGCTGCCGGGCGCGCGCTGGACCGGCGGCTCCATGGAGGACGCCGACGGCCTCTCCTACATGCCGAACATCCCGACCGAAGAGGTTTTCACCAGCCCTGACCGGCGCCGCGCCGACGGCGAGATCGCCCTCACGAAGCCGGTGATCATCAACGGGCGCTTGGTCGAGGGCCTGAAGGTCAGGCTCGAGGCCGGGCGCATCACCGGCGTCACCGCGGACGCGGGCGCCGACACGGTCGAGGCTCAGCTCGAAACCGACGACGGCGCCCGCAGCCTGGGCGAAGTTTCCCTCGTCGACCGGGACTCGCGGATCGCGAAGGCCGGGATCCTCTTCCACAACACGCTCTTCGACGAGAACGCGGCCTGTCACATCGCGTGGGGGCAGAGCTTCCCGTTCGCGATCGACGGCGGCCTGGCGAAGAGTTCCGACGAGCTGCTCGACCTCGGGCTCAACCGCTCGGCCGTGCACACCGATGTCGTCATCGGCGGCGCGGGCATGACGGTCACGGGTACGGGCCCGGGCGGGACCGTCGACATCATCCGCGACGACGAATGGGTGCTCGAAGGCTGACCGCCGTCACGCTCAGCGCCGTGGCCGCGCACAGCCCGGCGGCCACGGCGAACGACCCGCGCGGTCCCGCCAGCCCGGCCAGGACACCCCCGCCGGCGGAGCCAGCGGCCGCGCCGAGGTTGAAGGCAGTGTTCAGCCACGCGCCCGCCTCCGCCTGCCGGTCTTCGGCGACACGCACGCTGACCAGCTGATACGTGGTGATGGCGAGGACGTCGCAGCAGGTGCCCGCGGCCAGCAGGGCGGCTCCGGCGGCGGCCGGGGCATAGGCGAGCGCCGGCAGCGCGTAGCAGGCGGCCGATGCCCCGGTGAGCAGGAACGGGCGCCGCGCGAGCCCGCCGCGCCACTGCCGCCGCCCGTAAATCAGCCCGCCGAGGACGCCGCCGACGGGAAACAGCGCGGTCAGCAGCCCCGCGGTGAGCGCGCCCCAGGCGGCGAGGACGGCGATGTCGCAGACGGCTGAGGCCACCGCGATCGCGGCGGTCACCAGCAACAGGCTTTCCATCCCAAACGTCCCTGGCCGCTGCCTCCCGCCGCGCAGCTCTTCCCCGGTGGCCGGCGTCGCGGGCAGGTGAGCGCGGAAGGTGCCCGCGAGTGCCACGAACCCGGCGATGGCGAGGACGGCGCACACGCCGAGCACGAAGGGAGCGGAGGACGCCGCGATCAGCGTTCCGGCGACCGCCGGCCCGAGCGCGAACGCGGTCGATTCGGTGGCGGTGTCGAGGCTCAGCGCCCGCCGGCGCAGCGCGTCGTCCGGCGCGAGCCGCGCCCACTGCGCGCGCATGCGCGGTCCGACCGGTGGCGGGACCAGGCCGGCGGCCGCGGCCAGGGCGATGGCGGCGGCCGCCGGGATACGGACGGCGCTGGTCACGGCGAGTGCGGCGAGGAGCAGCGCGTAGCAGGCGCCCAGGAGCAGGAACGCGCCCGGGCGGCGCTGGACGAGCCGGGCCCGGGCGGGCCCGAGCAGGGCGGCGCCCAGCGCGTACACGCTGATGGCGGCGCCGGCGACGGCGTAGGACCCGGTGCTCGCGCGGAGGGCGACGAGCAGCGGCAGGCTGACCAGGCCGTAGGCGAGCCGGGGGAGTATCGAGGCGGCGAGCAGGCCGCGGGTATGCGGAAGCGCGAGAACAGCACGGTATGACACGACGGAGATCTCCGAGGAAAAGCGTGCTCAGGGCACGCGGAACTGGCAGGCGGACGCGTGAATACCGCGGCCTGTCAGTGTGGATCGGAGAAACTCACGGGAAAACTATAGCCTGCGCGCTCGGGCGACGAAAAAGACCGGCATGCGGTCGGCACGGTGCGACTGGTCCCAGCCGGCAGCCGGCTCGGGCTCGGCCACGCGCTCGACGAGCAGGTCGTGGGCGCTGAGCGTGTTCAGGTAGGTGGACAGCATGCGATGGTTGGCGCCGACCTGCTGGCGCAGGGTCGAGTGGGCGCCCTGGGCGACCCAGTGACCTTCGTCGTAGTAGCGGCCGTCGGCCGGCCAGGCGCCGGAGATCCGGTCGCCGTCACCGGGGAAGCACGGGTGCAGGATGGCGAACGCGAACCGGCCGCCCGGCCTTACCGCGGCGCTCACCGTCGCGATCGCGCCGTCGAGATCGTCGATATCGGACAGGCCGAAATTGCAGGTCGCGGCGTCGAATACCGCATTGCCCAGGGCATTCTCCGCCGAAACGTCGGCGTGGATGTAGCGAATGGGGAGAGGCTGCGATCGTTGAGTGGAAATAGCTGTTGAGATTAGATTTCGCGAGATGTCGACGCCCGTGACGTTGGCGCCGCGGCGGGCGAGCTCGCGGGTGATCCGGCCGTGACCGCAGGCGATGTCGAGGACGCGCAGGCCGGCGACGGGGCCGAGCAGTTCGAGCAGCGCCCGGGACACGGAGTCATCGGTGGAGTTGAAACGGTCGGTGTAGAAGTCCGCGATGTCGTCGTACCTAGCCAGTTCCATACCCCTTACTTTCCATCACGTTCCAGCCGCTCACCCGTGGTTAAGCCACCGGCTAACCTTTGAGACACGGTCACCTCGCAAATGGGGCAAATCGGGAAGAGCTAGAACGGCGGCGTTTAATGCGATAGACATTCTGCGTGCATTTGCTGAGAACGGTTGGCTTCGCGCGCCCGGGCCTCGCCGCCGTGGGCGTCCTCGCTGTCCTGGCCATGGCGACGGGATGCTCCGGGTCACACGGCGACTCGGCCGCGGTGAGGCGGTCCCCCGCCAGCACGGCGGGCGGGAAGGGCGGCGCCGCGTCCGTTCTCGTGGCGAGCACGCGGAGGCCGGCCGCGCCGGTATCCGAACTGTCGGTCACGGCTCCGGAGACGCTGACGACGCGGTTCGCCGCGAGCGTGCTGCGCTCGGCGCCCGTGGTGGTCGTGGCCGCCGAGAAGAAGGCGGACCTGGCGGCCGCCAAACGGGCGGCACGGACGGCGCACGCGCCCGTCGTGCTGGCGACTGCCGTCACGGCCGGGCTGGCGGCGGACGTACGGAAGCTCAGGCCGCGCGACGTGATGGTGGAGGGGCTTTCCGCCCGGCGCCTGGCCGCGCTGCTGCCCGGCACGCACGTGGTCACGAGCCCCAAGGGGCTGCCGGCCACCCGGGACCCGGCCACACAGCGCGGCGTCGCCGTGCTCATGCGCGAGCCCGCGCAGAGCCCGGCTGCTAGCGCGATCACGGCGACGGCCGCGGCGGCGGGCGTGGCCGTCGTCCCGGTGCGCGGCACTGATCCGCGAGCCGACGCGGGCACGGTCCAGGCGCTCGCCCGGCTCAAGCCCGGGACGGTCATCGCGGTCGGGACGGGGTTCGGCGCGACGGCCCTGCTGAGCAGCCGGATCAGCGTGGCGAAGACCGGGGTCCAGCTGCCCGGCGGCGGACAGGTCATGTTCCCCGGACGGCGGCTGGTCGCGCTGTACGGGCACCCGGACACGCCGGGGCTGGGGGCGCTGGGGGAGCAGGACCTGACGGCGAGCATCGCGCGGGCGAAAGAGATGGCGTCGGAATACAAGGGGCTGAGCCGGGTCCCGGTCGTGCCGGCGTTCGAGATCATCGCGTCGGTCGCGGAGGGATCACCGGGTCCCGACGGGGACTACTCCTACGAGACGCCCGTCTCGATGCTGGAACCGTGGGTCAAGGCGGCGACGAAGGCCGGGATGTACGTCGTGCTCGACCTGCAGCCGGGACGGGCGAGCCTGCTGTCGCAGGCCGAGGCGTACCAGTCCCTGCTCAGGCTCCCGAATGTCGGGCTCGCCCTCGACGCCGAGTGGAAGCTGCAGCCGGGACAAGTGCCGCTGGAGCAGATCGGGCACGTGGACATCGGCGAGGTAAACGGCGTCGTCAGCTGGCTCGCGGCGCTCACGGCGCGGTATCACCTGCCGCAAAAGCTGCTGGTGCTGCACCAGTTCCAGCTGCAGATGATCAGGGACGAGCAGGACCTGGACACGCACAACGACGACCTCGCGATCGTCATCCACATGGACGGCCAGGGCGCGCCCGCGGTCAAGCAGCAGACCTGGAACTCGGTCACCGCCGCGGCCCCGAAGGGCGTGTTCTTCGGCTGGAAGAACTTCTTCGTCAAAGACGACCCGATGCTGACGCCGCAGGAAACGATGCGCGAAACCCCGACCCCGGTGATGATCTCCTACCAGTGAGGGTCTTACCCGACCACGGCGTGACCGTTGGCGGGACGCCACCCGGCCGGCGGGTCCTCGCCGACCCGGCCGTCGACGGCCTCGCGAAGCATATCGGCGTGCCCGGTGTGACGGCCGTACTCCTCGATCATGTCGCAGACGATGCGGCGCAGATTGGCATGCTCGCCGTCTGGCATCGACGCGGCCACGGGCTGGTCGAGTCCGCCGCTGGCCAGCGCCGCGCCAAGCCGTGCGTGCGATCGCGCAACTGCGCCGTCCCACAGGTCATAGAGATATTCGGGGCTGTCGTCGGCGGCGGACTCGAACTCCCAGTCGTTGCTGCCGTCCCAGCCGGTGGCGTCCCAGGGCGCGCCCATCGGCTGGCCGGTCAGCTTGACGGTGAAGTAGTAATCCTCGACGGAGGCGAGGTGCTTGAGCAGGCTGCCAAGGGTGAGCGCGGACGTGCCGAGGCGGGTCTGGAGGCCCTTGGCGTCGAGATCGTCGGCCTTCCAGCGGAAGACCGTGCGCAGGCGGTCGAGTGCGCCGGTGAGGTGCTCGACCTCGGTGCCGGCAATGGGCGGGTCCCACGGGTAATCGTTGTTGGTCATGGGACCAGGTTAAAAAGGGTTCCGGACGTTCTGCTTCCGGGACTACCGCCGCGGACTGCCCGATTCCCCTCGCGGTCCGGGGTGCGGGTCGCCGTGATCGGGGGGTGCGGGCAACTTGGTGTGGCAGCCGGTCGCTTTTGGCGTTACTAAACCGGTTTAGAACGACCCTCTGCCACACCAAGTAGTAGGAGTGCTATCGGTGCACGCCCGGCGTCCGGCGTGCCTCAGCAAAAGTGACCTAGCATCGGCGTGTGAACGAGATCCACGGGCAGGGCGCTGACCGGCAGGTCGCCGCGGCCATCGCCGCCGAGCGGGAGCCGCTGTGGCGCACTGAGCCGGGGGCGGCGCCCGCGGAGCGCCGCCCCCGGCCAGCGGAGCAAAGAGTCAGCTCCCGCAGGTCAGCGTCGGGCTGCCGAAGTCGGCGTTGCCGTAGCTGTTCGTGCCATTGCCCTCGGCCACGTAGAGCTCAAGGACCTTCGCGCCACCCACGTTGACGTTCGCGTGGATCGTGGGCGTGGAGTTGGTGACCACGCCGCTGTCGTAGACCAGGTTGCCGTCGGCGTAGAACTCGTACTCCACCGCGCCCGTGCCCTTGTCGGAATCGTCCAGGCCCAGGTCAGTGGTGAACGTGCTGCAGTTGCCGCCCAGGTAGTAGTAGATCGTGGCCGGGGAGTTGACCCACAGGCCATGCCCGTAGACGGTGCCGTGGATCGACAGCGGGGTGCCGTAGTAGTTCTTGTTGATCCCGATGGGACCGTAGCCGTTCGTCGCCGACAGCCACGAGAGCTGGTCCAGGGTCGGCGATCCCGTGGGCGGAACGTCCACCACGATCGTGGTCTGCGAACTGCTGCTGCCCGTGTTGCCCAGCCCCCAGCGGTACTTCGCCGTCGCGGTCAGCGGGTAGGTCCCCGCGGCCGTGCCGGGCGGCACCGTGACCTGCCACGTCCCGCTGGCTTCTCGGCCCGTGGGCAGGGCGGGGGCGGAAATCCCGGCCCCGCTGACCCAGCCGCTCGGCCCCGTCACGGACAGCGCGACTCGTGTAACCGGCGCGCGCCCCTCGTTCTGGACGGACGCCGGGACCGAGACCGTCTCGCCGGGCTGGGCGATCTCGAACTCCGACCCCTGGGAGGTCGGCGGGACCTGGGCGCTGACGGATACGGCGGTGAGCGGCGCGTACCGGGTGACGGCGGTGCCGCCGGCCGGCGCGACCCGCAGCAGGACGGCGCTCTCGGCCGGGACGGTCGCGCTGATCGTCCCCGCGGTCTCACGCGTGGTGCCCGCCCACAGGTCGCTGACGGAGTACGCGGCCGCGCGGGGCAGCCCGACGGCGGCGACGTTCGTGCTGACCGACTGCGACGCGGCGCCGGAGTTGGCGAGCAGGACCGCGACGTCGCCGTCGGCTAGCGGCTTGGCCACGACGTCGACGGTGCCCTGCTGGCCGACGAGCAGGCCCTGCTTGCCGAGCGGGTCCTGGTCGACGGCGATGACGGACTTGTTGCCGAGGACCTGTTTCGTGGCGGCGGACATGGTGCTCAGGTCGCTGCTGTCCAGGATCGGGGAGGCCATTTCCGCCCAGATGCTCATCTGGGTTTCCTCCTGCTGGACCGTCCAGTCGTAAGCGGTGTTGCCGGCCATCACCATGTCGAGGTCGTTCCAGGCGCCGGGGTGCGCGTACTGGGCCAGCGGCAGGTCGTTGGCCAGGTGCCCGAAGACCGTCGTGTCAAAGTCCGAGGTCTCGTCCTGCGCGACTCGCCACATGTTCGAGATCGTCGAGGAGAGGGCCACGTACGGCAGGTAATTGGCGTTGTCCGGGTTGGCGTCGGCGGCCGCGACCGGCAGTTCCTCGCTGAAGACGATGTGGTGGCCGGTCGCCACGAGATCCTGACTCATCTGCTCGTAGTCGGACTCCAGGCTCGCGCTGGTCGTGCCGGCCGGGACCCCGCAGTAGTCGAACTTGAGGTAGTCGATTCCCCAGCTCGCGAACGTGTCCGCGTCCTGCTGGTAGTGACCGTAACTGCCAGGCCGCCCCTGGCAGGTCGTGTCGCCGAAGCTCTCGTACAGCCCGAGTTTCAGCCCTATGGCGTGCAGCTGCGACGCCAGCCAGGGAATCCCGTTCGGGAACGTCGTCGGGTCGCCCTGGAGCTGCCCGTCGGTGGTCCGCGTCGGCGCCATCCAGCAGTCGTCGAGGTTGACGTAGTCGTAGCCGAGCTTGGCCAGGCCGCTGGACACCAGCGCTTGCGCGTTGGCGAGCACGTCGGCCTGGGTGACGTTGCACCCGTACTGGTACCAGTCGTTCCAGCCCATCGGCGGGGTGAGCGCCAGCCCGTTGTAGGACTCGCTGCTCGCGGCGGCGGTCGGGGCGGCGGTAGCAGTCCGCGCGGTCGGGGCGGCGGTAGCAGTCCGCGCGGTCGGGGCGGCGGTAGCAACCCGCGCGGCCGAGGCGCCGGGCGCCGTGGTGAGGGCTGCCGTAGCGCACAGCGCGGCAGCGAGCAGGGCCGGCAGTGCACGCCGGCGTCTCAGATGGATCATGACTCCTCGCAGTTTCGTTAGGGGCGGGGCTTGGGAGTCAGGAGGCCGGCGACCCGATGACGTTGATCTCCGCGGCGGAGACATAGTCGTTGCCGCCTTGCACGCCGACCAGTTCGACGTAGCGGGCCTGCGTGGCCGGGAACGTGACCTGCTTGAGCGTCTCGTCTTCCGCCCAGCTGCCGGACGCGACCTGGGTGAAGGTGGTGCCGTCCTGGCTGACGAGGACCTGGTAGCTGGTGATGATTCCGTTGTCGTTGCCGTCCTGGCGCGGCAGGTACAGCAGCCCGCTCACGTTGTCGCTGCCGCCCAGGTCGAGGGTGATCGACTGCGGCGGGTTCACGCGGTCTGGGTCCCACTCGGTGTGCCAGAGCGTGCTGGGGTTGCCGTCGATCGCGTTGCCGGGCGGGTAGCCGGACTGGTAGCTGCTGGCAGTGGCGGTCATCTGGCTTTGCGGCACGATCGACAGATAGACGGTGACCGGGACCTGGTCGATCCAGTCCAGGCCGCCTTCGGCGTAGGTGACCGCCGCGGTCGCCTGGTAGACACCGGGCGTCGCGCTCGCGGGGGCGGTGACCTGCCAGCTAAGCGGCGCGCTCTGCCCGGGGGCGAGGCTCCCAGCGACCGAGCCCAGGGCGGTGGCGGTCCAGCCCGCCGGGACGGTCAAGGACGCGGACACGGCCCGGGCGGGGAGCGAACCCGGGTTGGTCATGCTCGTGGTCACCGTGGCTGAGTCGCCCGGCGCGGCGATCTGCACCGGACTCGGGCTGACCGCCGCGATGGACGGGCCCTGGGCCTTGGCGGGGACGGATTCCGGCGTGACCCGCAGGTTGTCGAACTGGGCGGTGACCCAGGGGGAGGTCTCCAGCCCGACCTGGCCCACGGGGTAGGCATTGTCGAGCACCGTGGCCAGCGTCCGGCCGTCCAGGCTGGCGGTGATCTCGTCGCCGCGCACCGCGAGGCCGAGGCGGTGCCACGTATCGGTGCCGAACGACGCCGTGCCGCTGGCGAGGGTGGTCTGCGGGCCGGCCGAGCCGAACGACGCCCCGCTGGCTTGGGCGTAGACGGACCACTGCCCGGTGTTGCTGACCCGGAAGTGGTACCCGGCGAGCCCGTTCCCTGGCGCCGTCGCGCGCGCGTCGAGTTCGACGTAGCCGGGTTGCTCTAGCATGGCGCTCACACTGGCGCGGTAATTGGCCCAGGAAGGATCAGCCACGACGGTGACCGGGTAATTGTCCGTCGAGTCCCACTGCACGGGCTGCTGAGTCACCATCTGCTGCAGGCACATCCCGCCCGCCAGCCTGGACCCCGCCGCGTCGCCAGCGGCCGCGTCGCCAGCGGCCCCGCCACCAGCGGCCCCGCCAGCGGAAGCGCACGGCTCCACCTGGAACGCCCCGCCCAGGTCGGAGACGTACCGGGCCAGGGAACCCGCGCGGTAGGAGTTGAAGTTGTCGCTGTAGGGCAGCCGCATGGCGGCCGCGGCCGGAACAGGCGCGCTGCCCTTGTGCTGACCCGTGGTGGTCGTGACTGTATACAGGTAGCCCGGTTGCAGCGTCAGGGTGAAGGAGCCGTTCGACGGCCGCACCTGTTCGACGTGCCGGAACCAGTCGGCGGAGTCGGACGAGTTCAGGTTCGTGGCCCACACCTGCACCGGTCCCGCCGACAGGCCCCCGCTCACCTGGTAGGTCACCTGCTGCGGTTCGGACGCCCCGACGGTCTCGGCGATGCTGCTCCAGTTCCCGGAGGCCGGCGAGCGCAGGGTCGCGACGCTGCCCCCGCCGCTGAGGGGGACGCTCGCGCTGTCCAGGTAACGCCAGCCCGGCGACGTGAACTGGGCGGTGTGGGCCATCACCCAGATGCTCAGGCCGACCTGGTAGTGGCCGGACCACGGGGTGTTGGCCAGCATCAGGCCGTCGCCGGAGTAAGGGAGATCGGAGTACGCCGACCAGATCAGCGACCAGTTGATGGTCGCGGTCATCTGGCCATCGACGTACGCCTCGTTGATGTCGCTCGCGAGCGCGGACGCGCCCGAATCATAGCCGGCCGACCCCTGTTCGCTCGCCCAGATCGTCTTGCCGGTGGCGAGAACGGAGGACGGGGTCGCGCAGGACGTCGCGGAGCAGGGGTAGTGCTCGCCGATGATGCTGACCGCGTTAGCGAACGCGGGGTCGCTGGCCATGTCGGCGGCGATCGTGGTCCAGTTGTAGCCGTCGGTCGCGACGATCTGGACCCCCGAGTACCCGTGCGCGTCGAGCGCCTGGCGCAGTTGCACGAACCACGACGGCGGGAACGTGGCCGCCTCGTTCCAGCCGCCGAGGTAGCTGATGGTGAGGCCATGCTGGCGGGCGCAGCCGAGCCAGTCGAGCAGGTAGCCGATGTTCTGCGTGGTCCATAGCGTGCCGGTGCCGTCACCGGTCCAGCCCGGCGCGCCCCACTCCAGGCCGTACAGCTTGATGCCGGGATTGAGGCGCTTCGCCTGCTCCATCAGCCACCATTCGTAGCCGGTGTCGCAGCTGACCTGGCCCTGCTGGGTCTCGTGGCTCAGCTCGGTGCCGTCGGTGGAGTTGGTATCGCCGCCGATCTCGACCTTGAGGATGGGCAGGCTGGCGCCGTAGCCGGGCTTGAACAGGTAGTCGAGGATCGCCGTGCGCTGCGCGGGCGGATAGTCGGCGAGGAGCCGGGACGACGCGCCGGCACTGAGCGCGCCGACGCCGTCGAACACGTGGCCCGGGCTGGTTCCGTTGACGGAGATCGTCTGGCTGGCGGCGACGGCGTGCGCCTGCGGAGCGACGAGGGCGGCCACGGCCGCGAGAACGGCACAGATGATGACGGCGAGCGGCTTCATCGCGGGCTCCTCTTGCTGCGGCGATGCCCTAATCGTCGGAATTGCCGGAGCCCCTGTCAATACTATTTTATTATTTTATTAAAATCCCATCCATCACGTTCCAGCCGACGGCGCTGACGCGCCTGCCCCCAGGCACCGGATCGCCCCTCCCCGGGGGGCAGGCATCACCGGATCGTGCCTTCCCGAGGGGACGGCATCACCGGATCGTCTCCTCCCCGGCGTCGAGCAGACTGAGTTCCGCGCGTGTCGGCAGGCCTTCCCAGTCCCCGGTGCTGCCGACGGCGAACGCGCTCACGGCGGCGCCGCGCCGCAGGCAGCCGTCCGTGCCGAGGTCGTTGAGCACGCCGGAGAGGTAGCCGGCCACGAACGCGTCACCGGCGCCGACCACGTCGACCGCCCGGACCACGCGGGCGGGCACGGAGGTCACGCCATCGGCGGTATACCCGGTCGCGCCCTGCACGCCGCGCTTGACCACCACGGTCCGCACACCCCGCCCCAGCAGCTCAGCGGCCGCGGCCTCCGCGCCGGCCGCTGCGTCGGCGGCCGGGTCGTCGGTCAGCAGAGCGAGTTCCTCGGCCGAGCCGAAGACGATGTCCGTCAGGGGGACCAGCGGGCGCAGCGCCGCCCGGGCGTCGCCGGCGGACCACAGGCGCGAGCGGTAGTTGACGTCGAAGCTGACGAGCCGGCCCGCTTCGCGGGCGCGCGCGGCGCCGGAGCGGGTGGCGGCGGCGGCCGAGGGGCTCAGCGCCGGCGTGATCCCGGTCAGGTGCAGGATGCCCGCTCCCGCTGCGGATCCCGGTCCCGCGGCGGATCCCGCGGCCGCTGCGGATCCCGCAGTCGGGGCCGATCCCGCGGTTGGGGCCGGGGCCGCTGTCAGGACCGGGGCCAAGGCCGGGGACAGGTCGGCCGCCTTGAGGCCGCTGCCGGCCGAGCCGGACCGGTAGTACTGGACTCGGGTGAGATCCTCCGTCCGCCGCTCGAACAGGATCAGCCCGGTGGGCCGGTCCCGGTCGACGACGGCGGCGCTGACGTCGACGTTCTCGGCGCGCAGCGTCCGGAGCACTAGGGCGCCGAGTTCGTCGTCGCCGACCCGGCCCGCCCAGGCCACGGCGTGCCCGAGACGCGCCAGGCCGATCGCGACGTTGGACTCGGCCCCGGCGACGGACAGGTTCAGCGTCCCGCCCAGCCGCAGCGGGCCACCGCCCCGCAGGGCGGCCATCGTCTCGCCGAACGTCACGACCTCGGCGATCAACGCGCGTTCTCCGGCCTGACGCCCTCGTCCGCGATCGCGCGGAATCGCCGCGCGCGGTCCCGCAGGTCGCTCAGCGAACCGCCCGAGGCGGCGTCGCCGAGCAGCGGCGAGCCGACACCGACCGCGACCGCGCCCGCCGCGAGGTACTCGCGCGCGGCGTCGGCGTCCACGCCGCCGACCGGCACGAACGGGACCGTGGGGAAGGGATCGCGCAGCGCCCGCAAGTACCGGGGCCCGCCGAGCGAGGCGGGAAAGAGCTTGACCGCGACGGCGCCGTGCTGGACGGCCGTCACGACCTCGGACGGCGACAGTGCCCCGCACAGCAGGGGCAGCCCGCGTTCGGCGGCGACCGTCAGGCCGGGGGTGATCGCGGGCGTCACGAGGAAACCCGCGCCCGCGTCGGCGGCCCGGGTGGCGTCCTCGGCCGTGACCACGGTGCCGGCGCCCAGGTCCGTGTCGGCGTCGAGTTCCGCGCGGACGCGGGAGAGCACGCCGAACGCGTCCGGCGTGGTGAGGGAGACCTCGAGCAGGCTGATCCCCTCCTCGGCCAGCGTCAGGGCGGCCCGGACGGCGGCCTCGGGATCGGTGCCCCGGATGATGGCCAGGAGCCGCCGGGCACGCAGCGCGTCCAGGAGGTTCATGACGCCGCCTCGGCAGTCGCGTTTTCCACGGTTACCTCCTCAATCTCGAGTTCCCACTCCACATAGCCCACCGCCGGGACGGTCACGGCGTCGCCCGGTTCGCGTGCCTCGGTGAGGTCGAAGACCGACCCCAGCATCGGCTCGACGCCGATGCTCCGGTACGGGCGGCCGTCCGGGAAGCCGCCGAGGTTCCGCCAGAGGGCTATCGAAGCAGGGGCCGAGGGGCGCGGCGCGGGGGAGCCGGCTTGAACGTTAAGTGTCATGCGAAGACTTGCGCCGCGATCGCGGACGATGACGACGGCGCGATCCCGCACGATGGCGCCGGCCGCGCTGCCGTCCTCGGGCCCGAGCCTGTCCAGGCGCAGCCCGGCCGGTCCCGGCCAGCGCACGGTGGCGAACGGTGCGCCCGCCGGCCACGGCCGGCCCAGGAAGCCGGCGGCCTCGGGGTAGAGGCGGACTCCGGGGCGGCCCTCGACACACAGCGTGGCGGCGGGCGAGACATCGAGCAGGGCGTGCGCGGCCCAGACGAACCGGTACCCGGGGTCGGCCGACAGGCGGTAGCGGGCGGTGACGCGGGTTCCCTCGGCGCGGATGGCGCGGCGCAGCGTGAAATCGTCGCAGCGCACCGCGGCGGCGCCGTCGCCGGTGTCGTGCCAGGACCGCGACCACGCGTCCCCGTGGTCGGGCAGGCCGCGGATCGTCGGCACGCATTCCTCGATGCCGCCGGCGTCCGCGAACGCGTCGCCGGGGGACACGTGCGCGCGCCGGGGCTCGTCCCGGTGCCACAGCCACTCACGCCCGCCCATGCGCAGGGAAGTCCAGCGCCCGCCGTGGTCGAGGTCGACGCTGACCTGGGCCGTGCCGTTCACCACTCCCGGAAGGACCCGTCGGGGCCCCGCCAGACGGGGTTGCGCCAGCGGTGCCCGATCTCCGCGGCCCGGCGCACGGCGTCCTCGTCGATCTCGATGCCGAGTCCGGGCGCGGTGGGCTGGGCCGCGTAGCCGTCGGCGAACCGGAACACCGACGGGTCCATCAGGTAGTCGAGCAGGTCGTTGCCCTGGTTGTAGTGGATGCCGAGACTCTGCTCCTCGATCAGGAAGTTCGGCGTGGCGAACGCCAGCTGCAGGCTGGCGGCCAGCGCGATCGGCCCGAGCGGGCAGTGCGGGGCCAGGCTGACGTCGTGCGCCTCGGCCAGGGCGGCGATCCGCCGCACCTCGCTGATCCCGCCGGCGTGCGACACGTCCGGCTGCACCACCGCGATGCCAGTGGTGACGACGTCGCGGAAGTCCCAGCGGGAGTACAGCCGCTCGCCAGTCGCGATCGGCACCGTCGTGTGCTCGACCAGGCCGGCGAGATCCCGGGAGTACTGCGGTAGCGCCGGCTCCTCGACGAACAGGGGGGACAGCGGCTCGAGCAACGGCAGCAGCCGCCGGGACATGGCCGTCGACGAGCGGCCGTGGAGGTCGATGACGAAGTCCCGGTCCGGCCCGATGGCCTCGCGCACGGCGACGGCGCGGTCGATGACCGCCCGCGTGGCCGCCAGCGTCTCGATCGGCTCCATGCGGCCCGAGGCGTTCATCTTCACGGCGGTGAAGCCGGCCTCGACCTGCGCGCGTGCCTGGTCGGCGACCTCCGCCGGCTCGTCTCCGCCGATCCAGCTGTACACACGGGCCTTCTCGCGGACCGGGCCGCCGAGCAGCCGGTGCACCGGCGCGCCGTAGGTCTTGCCCGCGATATCCCACAGGGCCTGGTCGATGCCCGCGACCGCGGACGACAGCACCGGGCCGCCGCGGTAGAAGCCGCCGCGGGTCAGGACCTGCCAGTGGTCCTCGATGCGGAGCGGATCCTCGCCGATCAGCAGGTCGCTGAGCTCGGCGATGGCGGCGCGCACGGTTTCCGCGCGTCCCTCCACCACGGGTTCGCCCCAGCCGGTGATGCCCTCGTTGGTCTGGACGCGCAGGAACAGCCAGCGCGGCGGCACCAGGAAGGTGGTGATATCGGTGATCTTCACTCGGCCGCCTTGCCGTGGTCGTCCGGTGCCGCGTTCGCCCGGCCCGTGTTGGCTTGCCCGGTGTCCATGATCGACTGGTCGAGCAGGTCGAGCACCGCCTGCTCGGCGGCGATCGTGTCGCTCGCCTCGACGGCGCGCAGGATCGCGTTGTGCACGGGAACCGAATCGGGCCAGTCCGACCGGTTGTGCACGAGCATGTCGCGGGCGCGGAGGCCGGATTCGAGGATGAACTCCATGCGGGTCAGGAGCTCGTTGTGCGCGGCGTGCAGCAGCGCGCGGTGGAAGGCGAGGTCAGCGTCGATGACGCCTGAGCCGTTGGTCCCGGCATCGATCATCGCCTGGAGCGCGTCGCGCAGCTGCTCCAGGTCCTGGTCGGTGCGGCGCTGGGCCGCGAGGCTGGCCGCGGCCGGCTCGATGATGAACCGCATCTCCGCCAGGTCATCGAGGAACGACGCGTCCTCGTTGCCCTCCTGCCAGCGCATCAGGTCGGCGTCGAGCAGGCTCCACGCCGACCGCGGCGTGACCACGGTGCCGAGCTTCTGGCGCGACTCCACCAGCCCCTTGGCCGCGAGCACCCGCATGGCCTCTCTGAGTACGGTGCTGCTGATCCCCAGCTCCTGCTCGAGCTGCTGCGGCGGGAGTTGACTGCCGGGCTCGTAGTACCCGTTGACGATGCGGGACCCGATGGTCTCGACCGTCTCCCCGTGCAGCCCCCGCAGCAGCATGCCCGGCCGTCTGCGGAACGGCTGGTAGGAACGGTTTCCCCGTCCGGCCGCGCCGGGATCGCCGGCCGCCGGTTTCGCTTCGCGCTCTGGCACTTGTGCCTTATCCTCCCTCGGTCAGGCCGAATCCCTGACCACGCTCCAGCCGCCGTCTACCACCAGCGACGCCCCTGTAATGAAGGATGCGTCGCCGGAGGCCAAAAATGCGACGGCCGCGGCCACCTCGGCCGGGTCGCCGAGCCGCTTGACCACGGTCGCCTCGATGCTGGCCCGCCGTGCTTCCGCGGAAATGCCGTCCCAGGCCGCGGTCAGCACCGGCCCGGGCAGGACGGTGTTGACCCGGACCTCGGGCCCGTACTCGACCGCCAGCTGCCGGCCGAGCGCGCACAGCGCCCCCTTGACGGCCGCGTACGCCGGGTGCCCGGGCAGGCCCACCAGGGCGTGCACCGACGAGGTAAGCACAATGCTTCCCCGGTCACGTCGCAGCAGTCCGATCAGTGTGCGCACGCCGTGCCAGGCCGCGGTCAGGGAGACCGTGAGCTGCGCCTGCCATTCCTGCTCGGTGAACTCGTGCGCGGGCTTGACGACGATGGCCCGCCCGGCGTTGCTGTGCAGCAGGCTCAGCCGTCCCCAGGTCTGGCCGATGTGGGCGGCTAGGGCGTCCCAGTCCGCGCCGCTGGTGGCGTCGAGGTGCCAGAAGCTGCCGCTGCCGCCCGCCGCGGCGATCTGCCTCACGACTCGAGCGCCGTCGTCGTCGTTGATGTCGGCGACCACGACGTGGGCGCCTTCGCTGGCCAGCCGTGCGGCCGTGGCGGCGCCGATGCCGGCGGCGGCGCCGGTCACCACCGCGACGCGGCCGCGAAACCGCTGCCCGTCGAGGCGCTGCCCGCCGGGCTCTTTCTCAGCCGCTGGACTCGCCACCCGGAATCACCACCATGCTTGATCGCCCTGCCTGACCGCCACGGACGGAATCTAGCATAGAACAATATTATATTAAAATATGCTTGACGCCGTGTCGCCCGGGCGTTACGTTCTCCACGTGTCTGGCCAGCTTGTCTGTTTCACGATGCGGTGATTGGAGGACCAGGATGCGACTTAGACGCCTTCCCGTGGCGCTTGCCGCCTGCGGTCTGGTGACGGCGGCGGCGCTGAGCGGGTGCAGTTCCGGTTCCGGGGGTTCGGGCGCGAGCGCGCCGTCCCATCCGACGTTCGTCTACCTGCAGACGGACGGCTCGCAGTCCTACTTCGTCCTGGAGGGCGACGGGGCGAAGGCCGAGGCCGCCAAGCTCGGCGCGACCGTCAAGGTCCTCAACGAGAACAACAGCTCGGGCACGACCATGAGCGACATCCAGACGGCGATCAGCCAGCAGGCCAACGGCCTGATCGTCGTCGCGCCGGACGCGACGCTCGGACCGCGGATGAGCAACCTCGCCAAGACCGGCAAAGTGGCCATCATGGCGTCCGACAACGGCTTCGCCGACAGCAGCGGCCAGCAGGTCCCCTTCGTGGGGATCGACGCGTCGGCTTTCGGCAAGAGCACCGGCACCATCTTGATGAACTACTACAAGCAGCTCGGCTGGTCCTCGGCCAGCACGTACATGCTGCTGTACACGAACCCCGCGCTGCCGACCTGCAACCAGCGCACCACCGCCGAGCAGGCGCAGGTCGTCGCCAGCGGTTTCCCGGCCAGTCACATCGTCACCGTGCCGACAACCGACAACACGACCGAGGCGGCGTTCAACAACACCGGGCCGGTTAAGACGTCGCATCCCCAGGCCAAGGACTGGCTCCTGGCGGGCTGCAACGACGACGTCGCGTTCGGCGGCGCCAAGGCGCTCGTTAGCTCGGGCATCCCGGCCGCCGACGTCGACGCGGTCGGGCTCGGCGGTGACCTGGCGTGCCAGGTGTGGGGCAAAGGGGCGCCGAACGTGGGCTTCCGCGGCACCAACTACATCTACCCGAACGGCATCGGCGCGGACGCGGTGCGCGAGATGTACGACAACGTCGTCAAGCACACGCCCTTCCCGGCGAACACCTACGTCGCACCGATCGAGATGTCGCAGTCGAACTTCACGACCGTCGACAAGGCATGCTGAGCGCACATGACAGCGGATGAAGTGACCCGGACGTCCCCGCCAACCACGGGCCCGCGCAGGCCCGGCGTGCTGACCTCGCTGTCGCGTGACATCTACGTCGACCTGGCCCTCGTGGTCGCGCTGGCCATCTTGCTGATCGTGTTCGGCGTGGCCAGTGACGGGCGTGAGTTCCTCGAGAGCAACCTGGTCAGCATTCTCGACTCGGGCTCGATCCTCGGCGTCATCGCCGTCGGCGAGGTCATCGTCATGATCTCCGGGAATCTGGACATCTCGGTTGGGTCCGGCGCGGGCCTGGTGACCGCCACCATGGCCGAGGTAATGGCGCATACGCACGCCAACCTGGTCCTCGGGCTGGTGATCGCCGTGGCGACCGGCCTGGTGGCGGGGCTGATCAACGGGGCGGCCGTGTCCTACGCGCGGGTCAACTCCGTGATCGCCACGCTGGCGACCTACTCGGCCTACCTCGGCGTCGCCCTCCTGGTCACCAACGGGCAGGAGGTCGGCATCGACAGCTCCGCGCTCGGCACTCTGGGCACCGGCAGCATCGGCTCCATTCCGTACCTGGTGATCGTGCTCATCGTGGTCACGGCGATCGCGATGCTCCTCATGCGGCACTCACTCGGCGGCCACCGGATGTACGCCGTGGGCGGCAGCGAGCAGGCCTCCCGGCTGGCGGGCATCAAGGTCCAGCGGTACCTGCTGTCGGTCTTCCTGCTCAGCGGGCTGTGCGTGGCGATCGCCGGCGTGATGCTCGCGGCGCAGACCGGCACCGCCCAGCCCACTGAGGGCAGCGTGGGACTTGAGCTGACCGCGATCACCGCCGTCCTGCTCGGCGGCACCGGCCTGAACGGCGGGACGGGCACCGTGCTCGGCGCGGTCCTCGGCGTGCTTGTGCTGTCTACCCTGGACAACGGGCTGCTGCTGGTCGGCGTCCCGTCGTTCTGGCAGAACGTGGCGACCGGGGTGGTTCTCATGATCGCGGTGCTACTGCAGGACATCTCCGGCCACCGGAACCGGCTGCGGGCAATGCGGGCGGCGAGAAGAAGAGCACAGCGCGCGGCGGGAGCGAGCCGATGACCACGATGGATACGTCGGCGCCACCGCGCCTCGCCGCGGTCGGCCTGGCCAAGCAGTACGGCCACGTGACGGCGCTTGGCGGTGTCTCGCTCGAGTTCAAGCCGGGGCTGACCGGCATCGTCGGCGACAACGGCGCGGGCAAGTCCACGCTCATGCGGATCCTGTCCGGCGTCGAGGTGGCGGACGAGGGCTCCGTGCTGGTCGACGGTCAGCCGAAGGCGTTCGAGTCGGCACGTGACGCCCGGATCGCCGGTATCGAGTCCCTGTACCAGGACCTGGCGCTGGTCGACACGATGTCGGTGGCGGACAACATCTTCCTCGGCCGGGAGATCACGCACCGGGTCGCCGGGTTCCGCATGGTCGATCGCCGCCGCATGCGGCTAGAGGCCGACCAGGTGCTGGGCACGGTGCGGATCAGGATGCCGTCCTCACGGGCGGGCGTCCGGCAGCTCAGCGGGGGTCAGCGGCAGGCGGTCGCCATCGCCCGGGCGCTGCACTTCAAGGCGCGGGTCCTCCTGCTCGACGAGCCGACGGCGGCGCTGGGTCCCCGTGAGACGGCGGCGTTCCTGGGCCTGATCCGGGAGGTCGCCGACCGCGGGGAGACCGTGGTGATGGTCGGGCACAACCTGCCCCAGATGCTCGAGCTCGCCGACCACCTGCTGGTGATGCGGGCCGGCCAGGTACGCGCCACGCTGAACCCCAAGGAAACGACGCTGCGCGACCTCGCCGAGCTCATGGTCGGCTCGGCGTAACTTCTGGACAAGATCGCACCGATCCCAACCGAATACGGAGCCCGGACGTCTCTAAGGGCATGATGAAGCTCCGTTACCTTGCTGTCCCAGGCGTGTTGCTCGCTACCAGTCTGACCATCGCCGCTTGCAGTTCCCCGAACGGGGGGAACAGCGCGACAGATTCCGGCACGGCGTCGGCTGCACGGACGCCGGCCGCCGTGGCCAGTCCGACGACGCGACCGGATGCCTCGCCGACCGCCTCGGGGGCCGTTTCCTCGTCATCGCCGGGCAGCGCTGCTTCCGGGCAGACGGCGTCGGTGTCCTCGGCCCCCGGGCGGGACGGTTTCAATGCCGCGCTGGCCCAGTGGAAGCTGGCGGCGAATGCCCCGCTGGCGTCGATCAACACGTATCTCCGGCAGGCGGCGAAGGACTTGCGGGGTGCGGATGATCCAGGTTACAGCACGGCCATCGGCCAGTTGACGTACCTGAGTAACGTGCCGGACTCCAACGTCCCGCCCGCGCAGCAGGCGAAGGCGGAATCGGACGCCAAGGCGCTTGACACGTTCTTCGGCACGCCCGGCCTGTTCACCGGAACGTCAGGCCAGCAGACGGGATTCGCCGCCGCCCTGGCCCAGTGGAAGCAGGCGTCGAATGCCCCCCTCGCGATGGTAGACAGCTACTTCCTGCAGGCGGGCAAGGATCTGCGGGGTGCGGATGATCCGGGTTACAGCACGGCCATCGGCCAGTTGACGTACCTGAGTAACGTGCCGGACTCCAACGTCCCGCCCGCGCAGCAGGCGAAGGCGGAATCGGACGCCAAGGCGCTTGACACGTTCTTTGGCACGCCCGGCCTGAATTCGTAAGAGGCTGGTCGCGGCACTCACTGCCGGCGCAGGCGGGCCGCCCGGGCCAGCAGGTAGCGTCGTTCCGGGAGGCTCGTCGTGCGCGCGGCGGCCTCCCGGTATCCGGCGAGCGCGGCGTCGGCATCGCCGGTCATGTCCAGGAGATGGGCGCGGACAGCGTACAGCCGGTGATGGCTGGCCAGCCGTTCGTCGCCGTCGAGGGCCGCGAGCAGGTCCAGGCCGGCGGCGGGTCCTTCGGCCATGGCCAGCGCCACGGCCCGGTTGAGGATGACAACCGGATTGCCGGTCAGCTGCTCCAGCAGGTCATACAGGCACACGATCTGCGGCCAGTCGGTGTCCTCGGCACGCAGCGCGCGGTCGTGCAGGGCCGCGATCGCGGCCTGCAAGCGGTACTCGCCGGGCTTGCCGTCGCCCATGGTCCGGTTGAGCAGCGCGGTGCCCGCCGCGATCAGGCGCCGGTCCCACCGCGTCCGGTCCTGCTCGGCGAGCGGGATCAGTTCTCCGTCGGGACCGGTCCGGGCGGGCCGGCGGGCGTCGGTCAGCAGCATGAGGGCCAGCAGTGCACTGACCTCGCCTTCGCCGGGCAGCGTCCGGCGCAGTTCCCTGGTCAGGCGGATCGCCTCGGCCGACAGTTCGGTGCGGTGCAAGCGGGCACCGCCGGTGGCCGTGTAACCCTCGTTGAACACGAGGTAGAGGACGTGCAGCACCGAGCGCAGCCGCGACGGCCACTCCTCGCCGTCCCGCGCGGGCATCGCGAAGCTCGCGCCCGACGCCTGCAGGCGCTGCTTGGCCCGGCTGATGCGCTGGGCCATGGTGGCCTCGGGCACGAAGTAGGCGCGGGCGATCTCGGCAGTGCTCAGGCCGCCCACGGCGCGCAGGGTGAGCGCGACCTGGGACGCCGGGGTGAGCGCCGGATGGCAGCACAAGAACAGCAGGACCAGGCTGTCGTCCCGGGCGGGCACGGCACCCGGGGCAGGTTCGCGGGCGACCTGCTCCTCCCGCCGGCGGCGGGCCTGCTCGCTGCGGGCGAGATCGGCGTACCGGCGGGTGGCGGCCCGCAGCAGCCAGCCGCGGGGGTTGTCCGGGAGGCCGTCGGCGGCCCAGTGCACGGCGGCGGCCAGCAGCGCCTCCTGGAGGGCGTCCTCGCAGGCGCCGAAGTCACCGATGCGGCGCACGAGGATGCCGAGGACCTGCGGCGCCAGTGCGCGCAGGAGGTCCTCGGTGTTCCCTGTGTCCTCGGTGTTCCCTGTGTCCGGCCGGTCAGCGTCGGTCACACATCGCCGCCCTCCTCGGTCATGACCTGGCGGACCTCGACCGGCTGCTGGATGGCGACGCCGCCGGGGCCGGGCACGGCCGAGACGCGGGCGGCGATCTCGATGGCGCGGGCCTCGGATTCGACGTCGACGACTTGGAACCCGGCCAGCACTTCCTTGGACTCGGGGAACGGCCCGTCGGTCACAACCGGCGTCGTCGTGCCGTCCGAGCGCACGATCCTGGCCAGGCGAGGGTCGGCGAGGGCCATGAACTGGATCTGCTCGCCGCTCTCGGCCAGCTCCCGGCCGAGGACATCGTAGTAGTTCATGTGGGCCGTGACCTCTTCCGGCTTCCACTCGTCCATGGGTACGTCGTCGAACACGCCGTTGTTGTGGTTGACCATCAGCAGGAACTTCGGCATCTCGGAATCTCCTCTGGTTCGTATGCTGCGCCTGTCGCTGACGCATGTCACCTACTGGACGGAGCCACTGACCCGATCTCTACATGAGCTCCCCGCTCTTCCGCAATCTCTTCGCCACCTCCTTGCTGCCCCGCCGTTCACGCCCCCCGCGGCTAAACCCCCACCCCTGCCGCCGCCTACCCCCACCCCTGCCGTTCCCTACCCCCGACCCCTGCCGTTCCCTTAGATGGGTCATTCCCGCCAAAGCCCGGATTCGGCCCGTAAAACGCACCCCACTTATACCGAAATATCAGTTCAAATAACTCATTTCGGGATACCCCATATGGGTATTTGTTTCATGATCGAGGGTCATTGATGCCATATATCGGCACGACCGACCCATGATCATGAAAGTGACACCAGCAGAGGCCTATCCCGGACCAGAAAGCGCCGGATATAAGGGGATATATCTGGGCGCTAAACCCGGTCTGGGGTGCTCTGTCGGGCCTTGTGGCACCTATGACCCATGAAACCGCCCGGTTGCCCGCTTCATTGAGTGAGGTGCGCTCGGGGTGGTGCCTCGGGGAAAGAGCGGTTGCCGGGAGGATCGGCTGGCTTGATAATAGGAAGTGGTCGACCATAGTAAACTCTTCACGACTATGCTTTAGGTCTGTATGTAGATCGGACCAAACCCCCGAGCCGCTAGGGGCAGCCCATGAGCCAGAAGTATGAAGCGCGCCGGACGCCGTACGTCGCGAACGCTCCCTACCTGAGATGGTGGCGGGCGTTCCCCGGTGTTCCGGCGTCGGCCCGCGGGGTCCGCCGCTGGCTGCGCGAACTGCTGCCGGAGTGCGATCCGCTCGACGATCTTTCCCTCGTGGCCAGCGAACTCGCGGCCAACGCGGTCCTGCACACGGCCAGTGGTATTCCGGGCGGGGAGTTCGACGTGGACCTGTCCTGGTCGCCGCGCTTCGTCCGGGTGGTGGTCGGGGACGGCGGCGGCCAGTCGGAGCCGACGGCGGTGGAATCCCCGGCCGGCACGTCGGGCCGTGGCCTGTCGGGCGTGGTGGCCGGACTGGCCTCGGCCTGGGGGCACGCCGGAGGGGCGAAGGGCCGCTGGGTGTGGGCGGACGTCGGGTGGGCCGAGCGCGGCGGCCCGATGTTGCCGGTGCCGGCCGAGGAGAGCCTGCCGGAGGCGGAGGTCCTGGTGCTGCGGCAGCGGTTCCCCGGCGCGGTCATCTGGTACGAGGACACGATGCGCGCGTGGTTCGGGCGGTCCGTCGTCGGCGCCACCGGGCTAATCGAGGCGCCGTCGCCGCGTGTCCTGGCGTGCCTGCTGACGGGCGCCGGAGAGGTTCCCCTGCCAGTGCCGCGCCAGTTCGCGGCCGGTTCCGCCGAAGGTGGGTCCTGTGCACCAGCCTGGCGCTAACCGAACAGACCGAACAGACCGAACAAACGGAGTGGACCCGGCGGACCCGGGAGCGGTAGCCGAAATGCGCCGGGAGATCGGCCGGGACCTGGCGTCCCGGCGGCGGGCGGCGCGGCTGACGCAGCGGGAACTCGCCGACAAGATCGGATATCACCGCAGCGTCGTCGGCCATGCTGAGCAGGGCCGGGGTGACGCGGGCCCGGTGTTCTGGGCCCGGGTCGACGAGGTTCTCGGCACGGGCGCCCAGTTCACGGACTGGGACCAGCAGATCCGTGCCGCCGTCGCGCCCTTGTCCCGCGTGCTCGCCGACGGGGACCTGGCGGTTCCCCCGGAGCTGACAGGCCCGGAGGAAGCGGCGGCGCTGGCGGCGTGCCCACGGTCCGGGTGGCCGCTACGCGAAGATCACGGGCGCCTCGTGCTCGTGACGGGCGGCGCGGTGGACGTGTGCGAGGTGGTCGCGCGCGCCGGGCAGCTGGCGGCGCACTGGTGGCAGGAGACCGGCGGGCGGCCGGACGCGGTGCGGGGATTGCCGGCGCTGCCGCCGCCGGGACCGCACCTGGCCGCGATCGACGCGGGGGAGCGGTGGCTGTTCCTGGTCAGGGGCGGCGCCTGTCCGTGGAGCCGCGATGACCTGGCCCGGCCGGGAAGCGCCGTGGTCGGCTGGCACGTGCCCGGCAGCGTCGTGCCCGTGCCGCCGTCGCGCGAAGGACGGGTCACCTGGGCGTTCCTCCCCTCCGGCGTGCTGACGCTGGCGCCGCCCCTGGCGGTCCTGCACCTGCTGGCGCGTGCGACCGACGTCACCCGTGACCCGGCGGCGCTGCGCTTGGGCGGTGGGCCGGCTGACACCGGGGTGAATGTCGTTCCCGTCTTTTCCGGGCAGGGTTATTAGCCGGAACTAACTCTTTTATGACGGTGCCGGGGTGGTTTCTCGGTGCCGCTATTTGAATTGCATCGCTCCTGCTCAAAGCGGTAGGGATACGGCCGGGAGGGGAGAAAGATCATTTCACTCATTACCGTCGTGCCCAAAGAATGGCAGTATGCGGATTATTCGTAATTTGACGCGCGGGGCGCGTCATTCCACATTTGCCGTTATGGCGCTTGCCGCCGCCGCGGCCGCCGGATGCGGTGCGCAGCCCCCGGCGCACCACGCTAGTACCAACCAGGCCCGGGCGGACATGGCGCTGGTCGTGGCGGCGGTGCCGGCCAGCGGGGCGAGCGGCCTGTACATCGCGCAGACGGACGGGCTGTTCCGCGCGGCCGGGCTGCGGGTCACGATCGAGTCCGCCGCTTCGGCCGCCGACGTCGTGCCCGCCCTGCTAAGTGGTTCGGTGAACGTCGCGCTCGGGCAGTGGACGTCGGCGCTGGCCGCCGCGCAGGCCGGGGTGCAACTGACGGCGATCGCGCCTGGCAACTCCGGTGCGCCGGGCCTGGAAGAGCTGGTCACCGGTAGGCGTTCACGGATCGCGAGCACCCGGCAGCTGGCCGGCCAGACGATCGCGGTCAACGCCCTGTCGGGGCTGACCCAGGCCCTGGCCGAGAACGCGCTGGCCGCCGCCGGGGTGCGCCCGGGCCAGGTGCGGTTCACCGCGGTGCCGTTCCCGGACATGGCCATCGCGCTGGCCAAGGGCGAGGTCGGCGCGGCGTTCATGATCCAGCCCTACCTCACGGCGGACAAGGCGCAGGTCCGCGAACTACAGGACATTGACTCCGGCACGTCGCAGGGTTTCCCCCTTACCGGCTATTTCTCGGCCCGTTCGTGGGCGGAGGGGCATCAGGCGGCGCTGGCCGCGTTCGGGAAAGCGCTGGCGCGGGGCCAGCAGATCGCGGCGACCGACCGGGCGGCCGTCAACGCGGCCATGATCCGGTATACGGGCGTCAGCGCGGCGACCGCGTCCGTGATGGCGCTCGGCACGTTCCCGTCGTCGGTCCAGGCATCGCAACTCGAACGGGTCGCGGACCTGATGAAACGCTACGGGCTGCTGCCGGCGACCGCGAGCACGACGGCGCTGGCGGACGGGCTGGTGAACCGGTGAACGAAGCGGAGACGGCCAAGGCGGCGTCACCAGAAGCGGGGCCGGTGGCGGCGGGGTTCGACGTCGCGGCCAGCGCCTATGACACCACGGGGACGGAGTTCTTCAGCGAGCTCGCCGGCCGGCTCGTGCGTGCCGCGGGGATCAGGCCGGGGGAGCGGGTGGCCGACCTCGGCTGCGGGAAGGGCGCGGCGGCACTGCTCGCCGCCGCGGCGGCTGGACCGGGCGGGCACGTCACCGGCATCGACACATCGCCGGCCATGCTGTCCGCCGCGCGGGCGGCGGCCCGCGAGCGGGAGCTCGGGAACGTGGTGTTCCGCCTCGGAAACGCGGTCACCCCGCCGCTGCCGCCGCGCAGCGTGCACGTGGTCATGGCCTCGAGCGTGCTCCAGTTCCTCCCCTCGCCGGCGGACGCCGCCCAGCGCTGGGCGCGGCTGCTGACAGCGGGCGGGCGGCTGGCGATCTCGTGGGGGATGGCGCAGGATCCCCGGTGGCTCCCTGTCATGGAGACGCTGGACGCCGCCGTCCCGGCGCCGCACCCGGGTATCGAGGAACACCTGCGACGGGCGCCGTTCGGGTCGCCGGAGGCGCTGCACCGGATGCTCGGCGAAGCGGGGTTCAGCAGGCTCCGGACCTTTCCCGGGCAGATCACGTCCGAATACCGCGACGCCGGGCAGTGGTGGGACGCCGCGCGCGGTCAGGCCCCGTGGGTCGTGTCGTGGCGGCACATCCCCGCCGCCGAGCTCCCGGCGGTGCGCGAGCGGGCGTTCACGCTGATCGAGCGGCTCCGCGACGGCGACGGGCTGATCCGGCGGACTCTGACGTTCGGCTGCACGATCGGCCGCGGGCCCGGGACCGCGTCATGAGCTCGCCTTCGCGCACGGTCAGGAGCCGGCTCGCCCTGGTGGCCGCGGTGGTCATGGCGGCCGGCGGGCTGGCGGGTTGCTCGGCGGCCACGGCCGACACGAGCGCCGGGATCACGGACATCACCGTGGACGTGGTGCCCGCGACCGGCGCCGCGGGCATCTACATCGCCGAAGACGACGGGTTCTTCGCCGCCGCCGGGCTGAACGTCACGATCAGGTCCTCGGTCAGCGCCGCCGACACGGTCCCTGACCTCCTGCGGGGCGCGGCCGACATCACCCTGGGCCAGTGGACCACCGCGATCCAGCTCGAGGCGGACGGGACGAAGCTGAGGGCCCTGGCGGCGGGGAACTCCGGCGGACCAGGGCTGGAGGAGATCGTCACGCTCCCGCACTCGCCCGTGACCTCGCTGGCGCAGCTGGCGGGCAAGACCGTGGCGGTCAACGCGTCCGCGGGGCTGACCCAGCTGCTCGTGGAGAGCATCGTCGCCCCCTACGCGCCCGCCACCCCGCCGCGGTTCACCGTGGTGCCGTTCCCGCAAATGGGCACGGCGCTGGCCACCCACCGGGTCGACGCCGCGTTCATGATCGAGCCCTACCTGTCCGAGGCCCTCATGAAATACGGCGTCGCCGAACTGGCCGACATCGACCAGGGCGCGGTGCAGGACATCCCGATCACCGGCTACTTCGCCACCGCCCGCTGGGCCGGCGCCCACCCGGCGGCGGCCGCGGCGTTCACCCGCGCCCTGGAACGCGGGCAGCGACTCGCCGCGACCGACCGGGCCGCGGTCGAGCAGACGCTGATCAGGCACCTGCACATCTCCAGGCAGACCGCGGCCGTGATGTCACTGGGCACGTTCCCGACGGGGCCGGTCGATCCGGTTGAGCTGACCCGGATCGGCGACCTGATGCGGTCCGGCGGGCTCTTGCCGGCACGGGCCGAGATACCGGAGATCGCACGAGCACTGGCGTCGTGATGGGTAACTGCTGGCGAACCGCCTCGCGCAGCATCCGCGGCTACGGTTGTTGACGTGGATTTCGCGCTGATCCGCGCGACGGCGTCGCGCTGACGAACCTGCTAGCCGTCGTCGTCGCCTGGTCGTCTTCGCCACCTCGGCACGGCGGCTCGACAAGGCGCGGGCGCTCATCCTCGTCCCGGCCGGGCTGATCGGCGTGCTGCCCGGAACATACCGGCCGCCGCGGCCAGCATCATGAGGCCTGGGTAGCGTCCACGGTCGGATACTGGCTAACGCGCGCGGGTCGGTGCGGGCGCGAGCGGACGTGCATGTGGGTCGTCTTGCGCGGCTGCTGCGGGGGAGCGCTCACGCCGCCATAGTTCGCCGCGCCGAGGGCGACTGCCAGGATCAGGCCCGCGCCTGCCAGCATGGGAATCCGCAGGCGGGCGCGCATCCGGCTGCGCGCGGGCAGCGGCTCGGTCCTGGCCGCGGCCGACCGCATGGCCGCGCGCACGCCCCAGCATCCGGCGGCCACCAGGAACAGCGGCGTGCCGAGGATGATGAAGAAATCCGCGACGTTATAGAAGGCGCCGCCGATGTGGATGAAGTCCACGACGCCGCGGACGCTGCCCGGGGCGGTCAGGTAGTGCATCCCCAGCCGGTCCAGCAGGTTGCTGCACCATCCGCCGGTCATCAGCGCGCCGGTGACGATGACGGTGGCCGGCGCACGGCAGCGCGTCAGGATCGTCACGGCGACGCTCAGCAGGACGAAGTCGAGGACGTCGAGCAGGGCGCCGGTGACCGGGCTGACGTACCATCCGCCGATCGTGCGTCCGACGATGATGTCGCCGCCAGGGTTCATCCTGGCCCAGGAAAGATGCCGCCAGGCCCACCACTTGACCGCCTGATCCGCCACGACCACGACGGCGAGCAGGGCCAGGACCAGAACACCCTGTCGGCTTCGGCGCGGCTGCCCGGCGGTGTGCTTAGCCGTGGTTTCGCGCGCGGTAGTTCCCGCGATTCGCCCGGTGACGGCTAGATCTACGCAGAAGCTGCGTGCAGGGGAGAAAAGACTACGTGCGTTCCAAGCCACATCTCGAAATGATAACATAGCAATCACGCGCAAATAACGTAAAAGTTGAGACAAAGTCAACGGGAGGCCTTGCCGAGCTGGCCTCGTGGCGCGCGCGAAATTCACCATTAACGCCGGGCGGCGGCCCGGAAGATGGGTCGGCGCTAGCCCGGGTCGCGTGCTCCGGGGATTACCAAGCCCGTCTCGTAGGCGGCGACCACGGCTTGGGTCCGGTCGCGCAGGCCCAGCTTCGCCAGTATGCGGCTGACGTGCGTCTTCACGGTCTCTTCGGTGACCGTGAACCGGGCGGCGATCTCCGGGTTGGATAGCCCTTCGGCAACCAGCCGCAGGACCTGCGTCTCCCGCGGCGTGAGCGTGGCGAGGCTCGCGACGCTCGAGTCGTCCGTCCGCGGACGCTGCTTGGCGAACTCGTGGATGAGGCGGCGGGTGACGGTCGGGGCGAGCAGCGCCTCGCCCGCCGCGATGACCCGGACGGCGTGGAAGAGCTGCTCGGCGGTGACGTCCTTGAGCAGGAAGCCGCTGGCCCCCGCCCGCAGCGCGTCGTATACGTACTCGTCCAGGTCGAAGGTCGTGAGGATGAGGACGCGCGGCCGCCCGCCCCCGGCCGCTGCCGCGGGACCGGGCCCGGGTCCGGCGCCGATCAGCCGCCTCGTTGCCTCGATGCCGTCCGTGCCCGGCATGCGGACGTCCATCAGCACGACGTCGGGGGAGGTCGCCGCGCAGACCCGGACCGCTTCCGCCCCGTCCCCGGCGGTCCCCGTGACCGTGAAGTCCGGCTGCGTGCCGAGCAGCGCGGCGAACCCGTTGCGCACGATCTGGTGGTCGTCGGCCACGACGATGCGCACCGGCGCGTCAGGCGCGCTCATCCGTCCGCCTCGTCGGCGCCGGCCAGGTCGCCCGCGCTAGCCAGGTCGCCCGCGACCGCGCCGCCCGCGCCGGGCAGGCGGGCCTCGACCAGGAAGCCCCCGACGCCCGCGGCCCCGGCGCGGAGTTCGCCGCCGACCGCGATCGCGCGTTCCCGCATGCCGTGCAGACCGTGGCCGCCCGACGGTACCGTCAGCCGCGGTCCCGGCCCGTTGTCGCGGATCACCAGCCGCAGCTCGCCGTCGCCATAGCGCAGTTCCACGTCAACCGCCGCCCCAGGGGCATGCCGCCGCGCGTTGGTGAGCGCCTCCTGGACGATGCGATAAGCGGCGAGCCCCACGCCCGGGTCGACCGCGACTGGCGCCCCGGAGATGATGAGCCTGCACCGGGCGCCAGAAGAATCCCTGGCCTCGTCGACGAGGCCAGGCACCTGCCCGAGGCTGGGCTGCGGATGCCGGTCCGCTATCTCGGCCTGGGCGTCCTCGCGCAGCACGCCGAGCAGCCGCCGCATTTCGGTCAGCCCGGCCCGCGCCGTGTCCCCGATTTCCGACAGCCGCTGCGCCCCGGCGGCGGGCATGGCGGGCGTGGTCAGGCGGGCGGCCTCTGCCTGGACGGCGATCATCGAGATGTGGTGCGCGACGACATCGTGCAGCTCGCGGGCGATGCGCGCCCGCTCGCCGCGGGCGGTGTGCTCCACCAGCGTGTCCGCGATGGCGTGCGCCGCGGTCGTGTGCAGCAGGGCCTCGGCACGCGCGCGCCGGGCGACCCCGGCCCACGCCGCGGCCGGCACCAGCGCCGCGAGCACGACCGTGAGCACCCTGGTCTCCGTCCCCTCCGTCGCGCCGGTGAAGACCGCCAGGACCAGGAACGGCACGCTCAGCGCGCCCGCCGCGTATTCGGCGGGATCGAGCCTGATCCCGCCGGCGTTACCGCCCGCGCGGCTGGTTGCGCCCTGCGCCGTTCCGCTCCGCCCGGACCGGTAGACCGCGACCAGCGTGGCGATCGCGCCGCCCACGGCGAGGAAGCGGAACAGCCCCAGCGACAGCAGGCTCGCCACCGACAGGACGATGGCGGCGGGCACGGGGCGTAGGAACGCGAGCGGGAGCGTGGTCGCAAGGCCGAGCGCGCAGCACAGCAGCGCCTTTCCCAGGATTTGGGTGCCCTGGTCCGAACTGGTCCCGGTCGCGGTGGCGTAGGTCATCGCGGCGCGGAGAACTGCCTCGATGACCGCGGCGAACCCGAGCAGTCCCGCCGTCGCGGCGAGCCCGTACCGCGCGGCGGCGATCCGCTCCGCCCGGCCCGCCCATCCGGCGCGCCAGTCAGCTGTCAGGCTCATGCCACCTATTGTCGCCGCTGGCCAGGGCCATCGCGTCCCCCCGTTTAGCCATCCGCGCGTCCCCCGCGCGGGGGACGCGCGCGGGCCGGGCGTCCCGCTGGCCAGTGACGTGCCGGGACACGGAAGATGGCTCCACGGCGTGACGACTCGCGGGGGCGGAATCTCTAGCCTGCCTTTCATGGAAGCAACAATCGAGGTGACCGGCCTGCGGAAGCGGTTCGGGCCGACGCTGGCGCTGGACGGGATGACGTTCAGTGTCCTGCCAGGGCAGGTCACCGGCTTCGTCGGCCCGAACGGCGCCGGGAAATCAACCACCATGCGGGTCATCCTGGGGCTGGACAGGCCCGACGAGGGCACCGCCTTGGTCGGCGGTCAGCCGTACCGGACGCTGCGCCACCCGCTGAGCCAGGTCGGCGCGCTGCTTGACGCGGCCGCGCTGCAGCCAAGCCGAAGCGCACGCAACCACCTCCTGTGGCTGGCCCACTCGCAGGGGCTGGGCAGCAAGCGGGTGGACGAGGTGGTCGCGCAGGCAGGCCTCCAATCGGCCATCAGGCGGCGGGCAGGCGGCTTTTCGCTCGGCATGCGGCAGCGCCTCGGCATCGCCGCCGCGCTGCTGGGCGACCCGCCCATACTGATGATGGACGAGCCGTTCAACGGCATGGACCCGGAAGGGATCGTGTGGATGCGCGGTTTCCTGCGCGCTCTCGCCGCCGAGGGCCGTGCCATCTTCGTCTCCAGCCACCTGATGAGCGAGCTGGAGGACACCGCCGATCATCTCGTGGTGGCGGGCCGCGGGAGGGTCATCGCCGATGCCAGCGTCCGCGACATGATCGCGGCCGCGTCGGGGGACACGGTCGAACTGCGCACCGCGGCGCGGGCCGAGGCGATGACCGCGCTCGCGCGGGCGGGGGCCGAGGTCGCCGCGACCGCGCGGGACGTCCTGACGGTGAAGGGCCTTTCCGCCGAGCGCACCGTGGCGACCCTGACCGCCAGCCAGATTCCCTTTACCGAGGTCAGTGCCTACCGGGCGACTCTGGAAGAGGCGTACATGGAGCTCACCCGCGACGCGACGGAGTTCCGCGCCGCGCCGGCCGGCGAAGAGGTACCCGGGGGAGCGACGGCATGACGACCATCACCCCCTACCGATCGACCGCCCGGAACCCGCGTGACGGTTTCGGCCCGCTGCTGCGCGCGGAGTGGACCAAGTTCCGCACGGTGCGCGGCTGGATCATCGGCATGTTCATCGCGATCATCGTGACGGCCGGGCTCGGCGCGCTGGTCGCCCAGGCCAGCACCAACGTCTCGTGCACGCAGAGCGGCGGGGGACAGGCCACGGTCAAGCACGGCGCGGCCTGCGGGGCGTCGCGCCAGCGACTGCTGGGGCCGGGCGGCGAGCCGGTGGACGACCAGTTCTACTTCGTGCGCCAGCCGCTCGACGGGAATGGCAGCCTCACGGTGAAGTTGACCTCGCTGGCCGGACTGGTCCAGCCGAACTCCGGCGGTCCGGAGCCACGTGGGCAGGCGTTTCTCGACCCGTGGTCCAAGGCCGGGATCATCATCAAGGACGGCACCCGCCAGGGATCGGCGTACGCGGCCATGATGGCCACGGGCGGCAACGGGGTCCGGATGCAGTGGGACTACACCCGCGACACGGCCGGGCTGCCTGGCGCGGTCTCGGCGGCGAACCCGCGCTGGCTGCGCCTTACCCGCACGGGCGACACCCTCACGGGTTACGACTCCGGCGACGGCACGCACTGGACCCAGGTCGGCACGGTGCGGCTGAACGGGCTGCCGTCCACCGTCCAGGCCGGGCTCTTCGTCACGTCGCCCGATCACACAACGGTCTCCACCAGCTTCGCGAACGGGAACGTCAACGGCGCCTCCACGTGGGCCACCGCCGCCTTCACCGATGTCAGCCGGACGGGGACGTGGCCCACCGGCGGGTGGACGGGCGACTTCATCGGCGGAGGCGGCGCGCCTCTCGCGCATAGCGTGGCCGGCTATCACCAGGCCGGGGGACAGTTCACCGTGACCGGAACCGGTGACATCGCGCCGGTCGTCTCCGGACCCGGCTCGAACGCCGGTCCCGACACCACCATCTCCGATTTCCTGCTCGGCACGTTCGTGGGGCTGATCGTGGTGGCGGTGATCGCCGCGATGTTCATGACGGCCGAATACCGGCGCGGCCTGATCCGCACGACGCTGGTCGCGAGCCCCGGCCGCGGCCGGGTGCTGGCGGCGAAGGCGATCGTGATCGGCCTGGCCGCCTTCGTGACGGGGACAGCCGCCGCCGCGGCCACGGTGTTCGTAGCCACGCATATCGCGCACAGCAACGGGTTTGTCACCTGGCCGGAGCCGTGGCCGACCGAACTGCGCATCATCGTCGGCACGGGCCTGCTGGTCGCCGCGGCCGCGGTCTTCACCCTGGCCGTCGCGACCATGGTGCGCCGCAGCGCCGCCACGCTGATGATCACGATCGTGGTGTTGGTGGTCCCGTACTTCCTGGCGCGGACGGCGGCCGTGCCGCTCAGCGTCGCCAACTGGCTGCTGCGGATCACTCCCGCCGCCGGCTTCGCGCTCCAGCAGGCCACGCCGCAGTTCCATCAGGTTCAGTCCGTCTACAGCCCGTTCACCGGGTTCTACCCGCTCCTGCCGTGGGCCGGCTTCGCGGTGCTGTGCGGCTGGACGGTACTGGCGCTGGCCGGGGCGGCCTACTCGCTGCGCCGGAGGGACGCGTGAGTTCGGCTAGCCATGCCAGCCCGGCTAGCGAGACCCTCCACGCCGAGTGGACCAAGCTCCGCACCCTCGCAAGCACGAGCTGGCTGCTGCTGGCCGCCGCCGTGCTCACCTTCGCGGTGAGCGCGGCGGCGGACGCCGCGTCGGCCTGTCCGGCCGGCGGCTGCCAGGTGGACCCGGCCAGGCTCAGCCTGACCGGCGTCCAGCTCGGCCAGGCGATCGTCGCGATCATCGCCGTGCTGGCGATCAGCAACGAATACGGCACCGGGATGATCAAGGTCACGCTGACCGCGATGCCGCGCCGCCTGACCGTGCTGGCGGCCAAGGCCGCGATCATCGCCGGGCTGGTCCTGGCGGCGTCCGCCGTGGGCGTGCTCGGGTCGGTGCTGGCCGGACGGCTGATCCTGCCCGGCCGCGGCTTCACCCCCGCGCACGGCGACGCACTACTGTCCCTGGCCAGCGGGCCGGTAATGCGGGCGACGTGCGGTTCGGTCCTCTACCTCGCCCTGATCGCCCTGCTCAGCCTGGGCATCGCGACGGCCGTGCGGGAGTCGGCGGTGGCGATCGGACTGGTCCTCGGCCTGCTGTACGTGTTTCCGGTGATGACCGCCATCGTCAGCGACCAGACCTGGCAACGGCACCTGGAGCAGATCGGCCCGATGACGGCCGGCCTGGACATCCAGACCACGGTCAACGTGCAGAGCCTGCCGCTCACCCCCTGGCAGGGCCTCGGCGTACTCGCCCTGTGGGCCGTCGGCGCGCTCACGATCGGCGCCCTGCTCCTCCGCTTCCGCGACGCCTGAGCGTGGTCGCGCCCGCCCGGGCGCGCCGCGCGCTCAGCCCTTCTTGACCGGCGGCACCTCCACGAACACGCCGGGCTTCATCACGCTGGCGGGGAGGCTCGCGATCGGGCCGACGACGGAGCCCTGCACTGGCTCCGTGGCCGTGAGTGCCGCTTCGACGAGGTCCAGGGCGTGTTCCCGTGAGTCCGCCCACGCCATGAAGTGCCGTCCGCTGGTCGAGGATTTGACCGTGCCGTAGAACAGGTGAAGCTTCTTCTTCCGCATGGCCGCCAGGGACTCCCTCCGGGCGATTCGCTGACCGCGCCTGGGCAGCATAGCGGAGGCCGGCCCGCCCGGACATGCCCGTGCCGGCCCGAGCGCGCCCCGTCCGCGGAACGTGGTTTTCGTCACTTTCCAACACGAGATCGCAACATCTCGTAACTAACGATTTACATTAGTGACTGATGTATGTGGCATGTCGTGACCGAAGAGCTACCTGGCGTGCCATGTGCGGTCCGCGAAGAGCACGGGAAGAGCACGGGAAGGTGCATCATGTGTGGAATCACCGGATGGGTCTCGTTCGAGCTGGATCTGCGCCGCGAGCAGGAGACCGTGGACGCGATGACCGAAACGATGGCCTGCCGCGGTCCGGATGACCGCGGCACCTGGCACGCCCAGCACGCGGCCCTCGGCCACCGCAGGCTCGCCATCATCGACCTGCCCGGCGGTCGGCAGCCGATGAGCATCGACACGCCGGATGGCGCGATCGCCATCGTCTACTCCGGCGAGTCCTACAACTTCACCGAGCTCCGCGCCGAGCTCGCCGCGCGCGGTCACCGGTTTCTGACCGACTCCGACACCGAAGTGGTCCTGCACGCCTACCAGGAGTGGGGCGAGGCGCTGGCCGACCGCCTCAACGGCATGTACGCGTTCGCGATCTGGGACGCCCGCCAGGACAAGCTCGTGATGGTCCGCGACCGCATGGGCATCAAGCCCTTCTACTACTACGAGACCGCCGACGGGGTGCTGTTCGGCTCCGAGCCCAAGGCCATCCTGGCCAACCCGGCCGCCGAGCGCACCGTCACCCTCGACGGCTTGCGTGAGCTGTTCGTCATGGTCAAGACGCCCGGCCACGCCGTGTGGGAGGGGATGCGCGAGGTCGAGCCGGGCACGGTAGTCACGGTCAGCCGGACCGGCCTGCGCACCACCCGTTACTGGTCGCTGCGGACACGGCCGCACGAGGATGACCAGGAAACCACGGTGGCGCGCGTCCGTGAGCTGCTCGAGGACATCGTCCGCCGTCAGCTCGTCGCCGACGTGCCCCGCTGCACGCTTCTGTCCGGCGGCCTCGACTCCTCGGCGATGACCGGCATCGCGGCGAAGCAGCTGGACGAGGTGGGGGAGACCGTGCGCAGCTTCGCGGTGGACTTCGTCGGCCAGACCGAGAACTTCGTCGCCGACGAGCTGCGCGGCACGCCGGACACCCCGTTCGTGCACGACGTCGCGGCGCGCTGGCGGACCGAGCACCAGGACATCGTGCTGAACTCCGAAGAGCTGGCCGACATCGAGGTGCGGTCGCGGATCATCCGGGCCCGTGACATCCCGGCGGGCATGGGCGACATGGACGCCTCGCTGTACCTGCTGTTCAAGGAGATCCGCCAGCGCTCGACGGTGGCACTGTCCGGCGAGTCGGCGGACGAGGTGTTCGGCGGCTACCAGCAGTTCTTCGACCCGGAGGTCCAGCGGGCCACGACGTTCCCGTGGCTTCTGCACTTCGGCCGGCACTTCGGCGAGGACAACGGCATCCTCGAGCCCGGCCTGGCCCGGTCTATGGATCTCCCGCGGTACATCCAGGACGCCTATGACACGTCGGTCGCCGGAATCGAGCGGCTGGCGGGCGAGTCGGACTTCGAGTGGCGGATGCGGAAGATCTGCTACCTGCACCTGACGCACTTCGTCCGGATCCTCCTCGACCGGAAGGACCGGATGTCGATGGCGGTGGGCCTGGAGGTCCGGGTGCCGTTCTGCGATCACCGGCTGGTGGAATACGTGTACAACACGCCATGGTCGCTGAAGACCTACGACACCCGGGAGAAGTCGCTGCTGCGCGGGGCGGCCAGGGATGTGCTGCCACGGTCGGTCGCCGAGCGGGTCAAGTCACCGTACCCGTCCACTCAGGACCCGGCCTACACGGTACGGCTGCAGGAAAACGCCAGGCCATACCTGTCGGACCCGGCGCACCCGGTGTTCGAGATCGTGAATCGCGACTGGCTGGCGCAGGCCGTCACCGCCGAGGCACAGATCACGCAGGCGTCTCGGCACGGCCTCGAACGCGCACTTGACCTGGCCATATGGCTGGACATGTACAAGCCGGTCCTGAAATTGTCGTAACCATGGACACGGGGACGGTGGGTACGCAGGAAGCGCTGCAGCTGGTCATCGCGATGCACCGGCTGCTGCGCGGCCTGCGGAAGGCGGCGAACATGCCAGGGGCTCCGCACGCCACCCAGCTCATCGTCCTGGCGCTGCTGGCCCAGCACGGGCCGCTGCGGGTCGGGGAACTGGCCGCGCGCAGCCCGTGCTCCCAGCCGACCGCGACGCTGACGATCGCCGGGCTGGAGACCGCGGGCCTGGCCACGCGGGAACCCGACCCGGACGACGGCCGGGCATCGCGCGTCCGGATCACCGAGGCCGGCGAGCAGACACTCCGGTCCCTCGCGGAGAGCGAGGCCGAGGCGCTGACCGGGCTGCTGAGCGCGGTGGGGGAGGAGGACCTGCTGATCCTGCGGGCCGCCATCCCGCTGCTCAGCAGCCTGGCCGACGGCGCCACGAGCCAGCCCGAGCAGACGACCGCGTAAGCGCCGCGCTAGCGGGGCGGGCTCAGGATGAGCCCGCGATTCACCGGCCCGCCGAAGGGAAGTGTCACCCGCTCCGACAGGCCGCCCTGGGAATCGCGGTACGCGCTGATCTCCTCGATTAGCCCATCACGTCCCAGGCGACTCCCCCTAGTCCAGAAGTTGCAGCAGGGGACGACGAGAACGGATACCTTGCCCGCCGATTCGACGACGCTTCTGAGCGCCTCGTCGGGATGCAACCCGATGACCAGATCGTAATAGTCCGCCATCGCCGGATCGTACAACTCGGCCCGGGCGGGCACGCCCTTCAATGCCCAGCCGCGCGGGTCTATTACCTCCGCTTCATAACCGAAGCGCTTGCGGAGTATTCGCGTCAGCATTCCCTGGCCGCCGGCGACATCGGCGACGTAGCGCGCGTCCGGGAAACGGTCGGCGATAAAACCCGCGACCGCGTCGAAACGCGCGGGGTCGCCGTGAAACCGGTGCCGGGCCATCACGCAACATTAGCCTGCCCCGGTATACGCCGCGTTCCGGCCGAGCACGAAGGCGCCGCTCTCGCCCGCGGGCCGCTGCCGCGGCCGGCGCTCCTCCCCGTGGCGCGCCACGAGCCGCGTTTCCAGCCGCCGGCAGGCCGTATTCAGGTCGATCCACGGTCCCGCTTCGGGATCGCCGTCGCGAAGCAGCTCCACCAGCGCACCGGTGAAGTGCGTGGGGCCGGTGCTGCGCGGATCGTGCGTGGCCAGGATGCCCGGGCCGACGGCCATGAGCAGGTGCGCGCGCCGCGCCGCCGCCTCCCCGGTTGCCAGCCCGGCGAAACAGCAGTCGAGGATGAGGATCACCCCGGGGCGCCGGAACGCGGTCGCCCTGACGGTGTCGAGCACGTCGCTCAGGGCGAGCCCGGTGCGCCTGCGGTGGGTATCGTCGTCGATCGTCTCGACCATGCTGAAGTAGAGGCGTCCGTCCGCGTCCATGCCGTGGCCGCAGTAGTAGAACAGCAAGCCGGGACGTGAGGTACCGGACTCGGCTGCCTTGTCGTGAGCCTCGTTCAGCAGGGCTAGCGCGTCGGTGACCTCGCGGGCGTACCTCGGCTCGGGGAGCACGACGAGGTCGTCGTCACCCAGCCCGGGCATGTTCCGCTCGATCGCGCGCGCGAATTCGGCCTGGCTGTTGAGCGACTGCACGAAACCCGGATTCTGGCTCCGCGCGTTGCTCGCCACGCCGACCAGCAGCGCCTGCCAGCGCACGTCCGGCGGCGGCTCAGCCGCCATTGCCCGGCTCCGCGCCGTATCCCGCCAGCAGCTTCGCCAGCAGCCGCTCCGCGTCCTCGACGTTTCCGGTGCTGATCTCGACGGTGTAGCCATCGCTCTTGCGCCGCACCTTGACCGAGGTCCGGCGGGAGCCGATCCACTTCCTGAGCACGGCGGCGAAGGTGGTGGCCATCGGCGTGGCGGCCGCCACGATCTCGAGCGCGACGGGGATGGCGCCCTGCTCGCCCGGGGCGGGCGGGCGGTCCTTCAGTTTCACGCCCAGGTCGAGGTCGTCATCATCACGCAGCAGGTCCCGGAGCTCCCGCAACAGCTTGGAGTCAATCGTGGCCCCGTCGTCAGCGGACTCGATCGTGTACGTTTCCGGCATTTCCGCTCCTTCTATTCTTCCGGCAGCGGGCCGGCGTCGAAGACCGCCGGCATGCCGGGCCAGTGCACTGGCAGGTTCAGCACCGAGGCCGCTTCCTGCGTGTCCGCCAGCGAGTGCAGCAGCCGGTCGAGGGCGTCCGGATCGGCCTGCAGGTCCCGCTGATACGTCGCCGCCAGCCACGGCGCGCCGAGCACCCGGAACTCGCCCGCGGCCTGCTCGAGCTCCGCGGGCGCGACCTGGATCGCCCGGACCGCGCCGGCCGCGGGTGACACGGTCCCGGCCAGCGACTCGGCCAGGGCGGCGGGCAGCGGCCGCGCGCTGGCTACCGCTACCCGCACGGTGAAGCAACGCCCCCGGTAGTCCGCGAGGGCACGGCGGTAACCCGGCGCCGCCGCCCGCGACGCCGGGTCCGCGGGCACCGGATAGGGGTTCAGGGGCGAGGCCGTCCCCGGCGTCGCGAGGTCCTCCAGTTGCGCGGCGCGGCGCTGCAGCAGCTGGCGGAAGGCGGGGTTGTCCGCGTCGTAGGGCTCGAAGCCGATGCTCAGCACGGCCGCGAACGGCAGCGCCGCGAAGTTCCGCCACCACGCGTCCCACGCGGCCCCCGAGCCGAAGAACCCGTGACACACCGCATAGGTCAGCCCGGTCCCGCCGCGAGTGATCCGGCCGGCCGACAGGTGCTTGCGCACCTCGGTGAAGCCGCCTGCCTGGCGAGGATAGGCGAGCCAGGAGCGCAGTTCCTCCGGCGAGGTGATCGGCCGGGCGGCTACGTGCGGCGGCAGCGCGCCATACGGGCCGGCCGCCTGGCGGAGCCGTTCCCCGGCGAGGCGCCGCGCCTCGCCGGGGGTCGCGGCGAGCGTGCGGACGATGAGGGCGGCCTGGACCTTCCGGGTGTCGGGGCCGGTCGCGTAGCGCACCTCGAAGCGGTTACCGGGGACGGGCGCGTGCCACTGGGCGGCGAGCCAGGCCGCTTCCTGCTCGGCGAGGCGCTTGCGGCGCTCGTCCCAGGACAGGTCGGCGTACCGCTGCGTGGCATCGATCCGGCCGTCGGCGGACAGGCGCATTCCCGCCCACGTCCAGCAGCCCGCGCCGTTGGCCGCGCTCAGGAGCGCGCTGTCCACCGGGAATTCAGCGGTCGTGCTCACCGCGTCGGCTCATTCATGGGGCACGTCCGAGGCATGCGCCCCGTCCGAGGCATGGGGCACGTCCGCGGCATGCGCCCCGTCCGCGGCATGCGCCCCGTCCGCGGCATGCGCCCCGTCCGCGGCGGACGGCGGCAGCGGCGTGGCGGACACCCGAGCGGCGAGCGACGACAGGACCGGGCTCGCGGGCTGCGACACCAGCAGCGCCGCTTCCTGCTCGACCTGCGGCATCCGCATCTGCTCGGCGTATGCCACCAGGGTCTGGTCCACGCTCGTGTACAGGGCCTCGCGGCAGGCGAGGTGCACGGCCTCGCGCACGGCGCGGGCCCGGTCGGTTCGCAGCATCGCGGTGACGAGGTTGGCGGCCGTCACCCGGTCGGCCAGGGCACGCTTGATCAGGCTGGCGCCGGAGCGCCGCCGCCACATCTGCCAGCCCACGTACAGGCTGGTGCCGTAAGGAAAGACGGTCACATAGGTCTGGTACTCGTTCTCGGTCAACACGATGGTGTGCTTGACGGGCCGACCTTCGGCGGACAGCTCAATGCTCCGCAATCGCGGGGTAATCGGCAGTTTCCGGCGCTCGAGCACGGCGGCGATGGTGCGGTAATAGGACTCGGCCTGCCGGTAGCGGTCAGCGAGCAGGGTGCGCCATTCCCCGATGGGCTCGGTGACCCTGGAGCCGAGCAGCACGAACCAGAACACGATGATGCTGGCAATGAAAGCGATGACGAGCATCGTCTCGCCGCCACCGTGGGCGGCCTCATACGCGCCGAAGATGCCGAGCACTATGAGGCAAATGCCCCACGCGAGATAGGCACGCACCAGCATGATGGCGAGCGTGCGCAGCGACACCGAGTCGTCGAGAGCGAGTTCCATCGGCTCATGGCGGAGGGTCTTCTCGAGATAGACGGCGTCGGCGTCAAAGGGCGACGGGCCGGTGGTTTCCGGCGCTTGCATCCCCGCGGCTCCCGCCGCGTGGTTGTTCGCGGCGAGCCGCTGCCCGTCCGCGGGCGCGTGCCCGGCCGGAATGGCTGTCGCGGCAGCACGTGGCTTCCCGCATTTGCCGCAGAATACGTCCGTTTCCCCGAACAGGAAACCGCAACTGCAGGTCAACATCTGGTTCACTTATCCCTCCGTCGTCACGGGCAGGAGCATACCGAGTGAAGGCAGGGGTGATTAATTGCGTGTGCTCAGTCTGGAACTAATCCCCCCATTAACCATCAGCGGCTAGTGGCAGGGCTAACCGCATGATGAGTAGATTATGCGCCCTAATATGGCGCGTCCGCAAGCATTCTTTGGATGCCAGTTCTCCTGCGAAAACACAATGAAAGGAATGCGCTGAACTGGGCTTATTGAAATGGCTCAAGCTATGGCCGGGCTGCCCCTTGCCGTTACCTTGCCGGGGATGGGAGATATGGGCAGTAGTGCGCCACCAGGGACGTGATGGATAAGGGTCCGTCGCACGCCCCGAACCCCGCGTCCGACCGCGCGAGTCCGGGTCCCGCTGGCGCGCCATCGGCCGCGGATTACACGGGTAGTACGAGCTTTCATGGGTCACTAGTGCCATAGGGCTTGTTGAGGCGGCCGGGGCTGCCCTTCCCGCCCGGATATTTCAATATATGTCCGGTGCTTGGCGGGTCCCGGCTATGCCCAACGAGCTTCAGTTCCAAGATTATGGGTCATTAGTGCCGTATATTGGCACGTTCGACCCGTGATCATGAAACGGATACCCCTATGGGGGTATCCCGAAATGTTACGTTCACAGAGATATTGAGGGATAAATCGGGCGACCCCGGCGAGCCAAAACCGGGCCTGGGCGCGAATGACCCATGATCTTCGTGGCGTGGCGTGGCGTGGCGTGGCGTGGCGTGGCGTGGCGTGGCGTGGCGTGGCGTGGCAGTGGCAATGGCCATGGGGCCAATGCCAGGGCCGTGGCCCCGGCAGCGGGCGCGGTTATCTCGTGCGCCAGCGGTCGGAACCCGCGAAATCGAAGGTCTCGCCAGGCACGGATGCCGGCCACGGCTGATAGACGTTTACCCCCGGCTCGCCGCGCAGCAGCAGGGCCGAGGCGTATGGCTGCTCTTCGCTGACGATCCTGGTGGAGGTGGGGATGTAGCGGATGGTCAGTCCGCAGCGGCGTTTGGGGGAGGTGTTGGCGGCGGACGCGTGCATGATCCCCGGGTGGTGCACCTCAACGTCACCGGGCGCCAGGATCAGGTCGACGGCACCGGATTCGTCGATGTCGGTGTCGGATTCCGAGCCCAGGACGTTGGGCAGGTCGTCCCGCCGGCGCACCTCGTGGAGCTTGCCGTGGTGCGAGCCGGGGATGACGCGCATGCAGCCGTTCTCCGGGGTGGACTCGTCCACGGCGAGCCAGGCGGTGACGACGTTCATCGGCTCCAGCGGCCAGTAGACCCCGTCCTGATGCCAGAACACCGGCTGCCCGGAAAAGGGCGGCTTGCTGATGTAGTGCGAGGCGAAGAGCGCGATGTCGGGCCCCACGAACATCTCCGCGATGTCGAGGAGGCGCTCGTCGCTGACCAGCCGGACCCAGAACGGGTCCCCGGCCACGAGTTCGTGCGTCAGCTGCTCGCCGCGCAACTCCGGATGACGCTGCTGGAGCCAGGCCACGTGGGCGCTCGCCTCCGCGACCAGGGCGGGGTCGATCACGTCGCGGAAGATCACGTAGCCGGCCTCGTCGTATGCCTGCAAGGCCGTCGTGCGATCCGCTGTCCCGATGCTCACGATCCGCTGTTCCTTCCGCCGGTATGGGTTCGTGACTTCCATACTTTGATATGAACTGGATGTTTGATAGCAGTTTCGCGGCGAGAACTTGTATTTTCTTGACATGGACCTGCTGCGATTCGAGGCGGTCGCCGGCGGCCGGCCGTATCACGCCGCCCTGGTGCCGGTCTCCGAGTCAGCCGGGCGATCCCTGCTCCACGCGCACGCGGACTTCCACGAGATCCTCTACGTCGTCAGCGGCCGCGGCTGGCAGCAGACCGCGGGCAAGCGCCAGGACCTCCGCGCCGGGGACCTGGTCCTGGTCCGGCCGCCGGACGCGCATGCCTTCGGGACGCGGCGGGACGAGGAACTCCAGTTCATCAACATCGCTTTCCCCAGCGAACGCTGGCGCGCGTTCGCCAGCTTCGCCGGCGTGACCGCCGGGGCGTCCTGGGACCTCGCGCCGGAGCCGGTGCTGGTTCACGATACGGACGGCCTGGCGGGGGAGGCGATGGCGCGTGCGCTCGCGGCCTATCAGGACACGGCCGTCGCCCTGGACGTGATCGCGTTGTGGACAACCGTGCTCCCCATGCTGCAGGCGGCGGAAGACGCCCCCGGCCGGCCCGACTGGCTGGTGCGAGCGTGCGCGGCGATGTACGGCGAGGAGAATCTCCGCGCGGGACTGCCTCGCCTGCTGGAGCTGACGTCGGTGAGTCACGGGCACCTGGCCCGCTCGATGTCGGCGCACTACGGATGCCGGCCGGTCGAGTTCGTCAACAACGCGCGCCTGTCACACGCGGCCATGTTGCTGGCGACCACGGCCGACTCGGTCGGACGCGTCGCCGAGCGGTCCGGGTTCAGCAGCCAGTCCTACTTCGACCGGCTCTTCCGCGCCCGGTACGGCCGGACACCGCGCGCCTATCGTGAGCAAGCCCGCCGGGCCGTGGCACCGCGCGAGGCGCGGCCCGCGTTAGCCGGCCGCCCTGGTCGGCGAGGCCGGCGCGGTGCCTGGCTGGGGAGTGGCGAACTGCGGAGTGGCCGGCGCGGTGGCGGGCTGCGGATTGGACGGCGAGGACGGAAGAGTCTGGTCGATGGGCGCGGGGTTGCCGGGCACGCAGAGGAAGACCGCGTCGGGAACCGGGCGGGCGCCGGGCGGCCGGCGTTCCCTGAGGCAATGCGATTCGAGCCACCGCACCCGCGGGTCCGTGCCCGTCGGCGACACCGGCAGCACGAATAGGCGAACGTAGCCGCGATTGATATCGCCTTGCAGCGTCGCCAGCGTTGGAGCAGGCACGTTGCCGAGGTACCCGCCGATCGGCAGCGCCTCCCGGCCGGTGAACAGGATGTAATCCGTCGCCAGGACGGACGTGTCGGTGCCGATCAGGGCGTCACCGGGCGACGTATCTAGGACCAGCTGCCCGGCCCGCCTGGCGAGCACGGGGGCGTTAGCGGCCAGGAGCTGGTTATCGTGCGCGATCTTCGACGACTCAAACGGAGTGTCGAACGGGCCCAGCCCGCGGATGACGCTGCTCACGGAGGCCGCCGCGGGCAGCAGGAGAGCGGCCATGCCGGCGAGCGCGATCGCGGTGAGCCGCCCGGCCTGGCCGGACGCGGGCACCAGCAGGCGGGCGGCGGCGGCGACCGCCACGACCAGCGCCACCACGGTGAGCACGACCGGCCCGGTTGCCGTCCCGGATATCAGGTACGCGCCGTAGCCTACGCTGGCAAGCACCGCCGCGGCGGCGACCAGGCGCGTCCTGCCCGGCCAGGGGTGCGGTCCGCAGGCGGCGATTCCGGCGCCGCAGAGCGCGGCGACCGCGGGGACGAGCGCCGCGACGTAATACGAGTTCAGGTAGGTGCCGGCGCTGAAGAAAACGGCGATGAGCAGCCACCAGCCGCCCCACAGCACGACGGCCGCGCGCAGCGGATCGCGTCGGCCCGCGCGACGCCGGGTGAGGAGAATGCCCAGCACGCCGACGATGGCGGCGGGCAGCAGCCAGCCGCTGTCGGCGGCGAACGGGCCGGACAGCAGACGGTGCCAGCTTGGCTTGATGTTGAAGGTCCCGGCGTTGAGGACTTCGCTGTCCGCTCTGGCCGTGATCAGGAGCGGTGACGGCGGCCCGGCGATGGTCGCCCAGTGCCCGGTGAGCCGGCCCAGGCCGTTGTAGTCGAAGACCTGCGTGTACACGGAATCGTTGGCGCTGCCGTCCGCGTAGGGCCGGTCCTGGGTCGGGACGAGGGTGACGGCGGTCATCCAGGAGAGGGAGACCACGACGGTGACGAGCCCGGCCAGGGCGACGTGCGCGCACCGGGTGCGTAGTCGCGCCGCGGGCGCGGCCAGCAGGTAAGCGGCGGCGAGCGCGGGCAGGACCAGCCAGGCCTGGATCATCTTCGCCTGGAACGCCAGGCCGACCCAGACGCCGGCGAGCAGCAACTGCCGCAACGACCCGTTGGCGAGCGCCGCGGACGTGGCGTCGGCGGCGAGCACGAGCAGCAGGATCAGCAGCGAGTCGGATACGTTGCCGCGGCTCAGGAGCACGGTGATCGGCGTGACGGCGAGGACGGCGGCGGCGGTGATGCCGGCCACGGGCCCGGCCAGCCGCCGGACCGCCCGGTACAGCACCAGGACAGTGGCGGTGCCCTCAATCACCTGCGGCAGAACGAGCGCCCAGAAGTGAAAACCGAAAATCCGGAGCGAGAGCGCCTGCACCCAGAGGGCGCCGGGCAGCTTGTCGACGGTGACGGTCCCGGCCGGATCGAATGCCCCGAAGATGAAGTCGTGCCAGCTTTCCGACATGCTGCGGGCGGCCGCGCCGTAGAACGGCTCGACGCTGGCGCTCGCCATTCCCCAGGCGTACGCGACCGCCGCGAGGACGGCGATGGCGAGCAGCGCCGGCCGGGCCCAGGCGGGCTGATCGGCGGGGGAGCGCCACGGTGTCAGGAAGCGGCGCCAGCGAGGTGCTTCCGTCGCGGGCGCTGGTGTCATTTCCGGGATAATTGCCATTCCCGCCTCACCAGCTCAGTATGACGGAAAGCGGGTGCCGCGTGTGAACATGCTAAAACAGTTTTCAATCCGTCACGTCCATGGTGTCTGTCCACGTCAATGGCCCGGTCCAGTCGCGAATGAGGACGCCATCCGGCTTTGCCGTCCTGCGGCCCAGCCGCGCATCGCGGGCCATCGGCAGTCGCCCTCGCCGTGCGTTCGCGAGTGATAATGAGCCGATGGAGGACTTCGGCGCCGGGCACTTTACAACATGGGATGGCGAACCGGTCAGCCGTGATCGCCCGTACGGCGCGATGGTTGTGGTTGCCAGCCGGGCTCCGGACGGCTGGCGGTACGTTCTGCTGCATCGGGCACATCACGGCGCCGATTGGGAGGGCGACTGGGCGTGGACGCCGCCGAGCGGCGCGCGTAAACCGGGCGAGGACGTGGCCGCTTGCGCGTTCCGCGAACTGGAGGAGGAAACCGGCCTGCGCCGCACTCCGCGGCCGGTGACGACGAGTGAGACTGATTGGGCCGTCTTCGCGCTTGAGGTTCCATGGGGCACCGTGGTCAGGGTGGACGGGACTGAGCACGACCGGCTCGAATGGGTCAGTTACGCCGAGGCGTCCCGCCGGTGCCGTCCGGCGAGGGTAGCCGCGTCCTTCGGCGCCGCGTGCGAAGCTTCGGGTTTCCGCTGAGCGGCTATCGTCCGCGATTACCGGCAGGCCGATTATCGGAGGACGTCCACGGCAGTCGTCTACCGGCAGTCGTCTACCGGCAGTCGTCTACCGGCAGTCGGCGCAGCGGCCGACCAGTTCGAGGCGATGGCCGGTGATCTCGAATTCGCCGGACTGGGTGACGCCGCGAACCGCTTCGGCGAGGGCGGCCTCCAGGCCCGCCGGCGCGCCGGTGTCAAGCACCCGGCCGCAGTCGGTGCACACCACGTGGTGATGGTGGCGGCCGCTTAGTTCCTCCGACAGCTCGAAACGGGCGAACTCGTCCGTCCCGCCGATCCGGATGACGACGCTGGCCTCGCCGAGGACCGCCATGTTCCGGTACGCCGTCGACGCGGCGAGTCCGGGCACGGCCGCCAGCAGTTCGGCGATCGTCGCCGGATGACCGGCCCCGGCCAGCGCGGCGAGCGCGGCGACTATCGACCGTCGCCCAGTCGTGTACTTCTGGCCGCGGGCGGCGAGCATCGCGGCGGCCCGGCCGTGCAGGTCGCCGTCAACGCGTGCGCTCGCCGTCATGCCCTCAGCGTAGCCTTCGCGGCCCATGTCAAGGTCGCCTCCATGGCCTTCCTCACGTTGACCCTCCTCGAGTTGAAGTAAGAATGATTCTCATTCTAAGCTAGCTGGGTGCAAATTCTTCCAACCGCCACGGACACGACTCGCGCACAGCCGACCCGGCCAGACTCGGCCGGTCCCGCCGGTCCCGCTGGACACGGCCGACGCTGGCTGAACTCGGGGACGCTCGCTATCTGGGGACCGGGCATCATCGTGATGCTCGCCGACGGCGACGCCGGCTGCCTGATCACCGCCGCGCAGTCCGGTGCGCAGTGGGGCTACCGGCTGATCCTGCCCCAGCTTGTGCTCATCCCCGTGCTCTACCTGGTGCAGGAGATGACCGTCCGGCTCGGCATCAACACGGGCCTGGGACACGGAGCGCTGATCCGGCAGGAGTTCGGCCGCGGCTGGGCGGTGGTGTCCGCGATCCCGATGGTTGTCTCGGCGGTCGGGACGCTCGTGGTCGAGTTCGTCGGCGTGGCCGGCGTTGGCGAGCTCTTCGGGATCTCCAAATGGATCACGGTCCCGGCCGCGACGGTCTTCCTGATCGGCCTCGCCCTCACGCGCGGGTACCGCCGCCTGGAGCGGATCGGCATCGCGGTCGGCCTCGCCGAGCTCGCGTTCATCCCAGCCATGCTGCTCGCTCACCCCAAGATCGGGTCTATCGTGACCCAGCTCGGCTCGCAGCCGGTGGACCGGACGTCGTACCTGACCCTGCTCGCGGCCACCGTCGGCGCCGTGATCATGCCGTGGATGATCTTCTACCAGCAGGGCGCCGTCGTGGACGCGCGGATCAAGCCGGCTGGCCTGCGGCACGCGCGCCGGGACACGCTCGTCGGGGCGATCCTCACCCAGTCCATCATGATCACCGTGATCGTCACGCTGGCCACCACCGTCGGCCGCGCGAACCCGAACGCGCCGCTGACCTCCGTCGGCCAGATCGCCTCGGCCGTGGCGCCGTTCCTCGGTCACTGGCAGGCGAAAGTCCTGGTCGGCGCCGCGATCCTCGGCGGCGCGCTGGTGTCCGCGCTCGTGGTCTCGGTGGCGGGCTCGTGGGGAGTGGCCGAGGTGTTCGGCTGGAAGCACAGCCTGAACTCGCGCGTCGGACGGGACAGCGCCAAGTTCTATGTCACCTACGCGGCCGCCCACATCGCGGGCGCGATCCTGGTGCTGTTCAGCATCGATCTCGTGGGGCTGGCCGTTGACGTCGAGGTGCTCAACGCGCTGATGCTCCCGCTGGTCCTCGGCTTCCTGCTCGCCCTGGAGGCGAAGACACTGAAGGGCCGCAACAAGAGCAGGGGAATCCGCAGGCTGGTTACCTACGGCACCTGCGCGGCGGTCATGTTGTTCGGGCTGTACATGGTCATCCCGACCATCGGCCTTTAGGCCGCCCGGTGTCGCCGGGCGGCGGCGGGGAAAAGGTCGAAGCCCCGGCGGCCGAGGCGGTCGACTTCCGCGGGGCTGAGTACTGACGAGGCGTGCAGTGACTCGATGTTGCGGGCCATGCTCGCCTCGTCGGAGCAGGGCACCCCGGCGTCGGCGCCGTAGACGAGGTGGTCGCGGGGGACCATGGTGACCGCCGCGGCCAGGCTGGCGTCCGTGCCCGTCGCCGCGGTGTCGAGATAGAGCCGGGCCAGGTCCGCCCGGATGTCCTCCGACGTCATTTTCCCGGGGTTGGGCACCCAGGGCTCGGCGCCGAGTAGCCCGAGGCGGCCGGACAGGGCGGGCAACGCGCCGCCGCAGTGCGCGAGCACCATTTTCAGGTTGGGGTAGCGGTGGAAGAACCCGGTGTAGAGAAGATCCGTTATCGCGCGGGCGGTCTCGAAGGTGACCTCGACCAGGGCCGCGGGCTGGCTCAGGAGAGGGGCGATGTCGGTCGTCGGGTGGACGAAGAGGACTGCCTGTCGCTGGTCTAGTTCGTCCCACACGGGAGCGAGCCGCGGGTCGCTGAGCGGAACGCCGTTGCGGTAGGTGGTCAGCAGGTAGCCGTCGGGATGGGTCTGGGCGTCGCCATGCCTGATTTCCGACAGGCACTCATCCGTGTCGTCGGTCGGCAGCCCGGCGAGCAGGCCGAACCGGCCGGGGTGCTCGGCGACGAGCTGTGCGCCGTAGTCGTTCCAGGCCCGCAGTTCCGGCGCGGTCGGTGCCAGCGGGACAGGACTCAGCATCTGCATGGCGATGCCAAGCCGGTCCATTACCGCGAGCGCGGCCTCCGGCCGCCAGTGATAGGGCTCAGGCGCCAGGAAGCACGCCTCCTGCAATCCGCGCCACTGGGCCTCGCGCTCCTCGGGGGTGGTGGGCGGGGTGAAGTGCGCGTGGATGTCCACCCAGCCGTCGACTGCGGTCATGTCGAGTCGATCCCTTCGATGAAGTCTATTGCACTGAAGTGCAATAGTACTTATTGCTTGCACTAGGGTGCAATAATTCCTGTATGGCACAGGCGGAGGCTGGCGGCGCTGGCGCGCGGGCCCGGCAGCGGATGGAGACCCACGAACGGGTGTTCCGGGCCGCGATCAGGGTGCTCACGGCGCGTGGCTACGACGGTGCCACGATGGAGGAGGTCGCGGCCGAGGCCGGGGTCGCCCGGCGCACTGCCTTTTACCATTTCCCCGCCAAGAGCGATATCGCCACCGAGTGGGCGACCAGGCGGGGTGAGCAGGCGTTCGAGGTAGTCCGGCAGTCTGGGGACCCGGCGCGGTGGGGGCCGGACCGGGTGCGCGCGTACTTCCACGAACTCGCGGTGATGACCGAGCGCGACTGGGAAGAGACCCGGCAGCTGACCACGGGCTGGCTGCGTGCGCAGGGCACGCCCGGTCACCGCCCCGTGCTCTCATCGGAACTGCGCGATTGGCTGGATGGGTGGCTGCGGAGCCCGCCCGGTGGGACTGGCCCGGCGGAGCGGGTACGTGACCCTGCCCTGGCCGCCGAAGTCCTGTTCGATGTCTTCCGCGGCGCGCTCCTGCGCTGGATTCCGGAGCGGGATCCTGAACGCGGGCGGTTCACCGCGGAGGCGGACGCGGCGGTTCTCCTTGTGCTGGCCGGCCTCGGCTACCGGCCGGAGTCGCAGAGCTGACGTTTCGCGGGCAGTGACCGGCGGCTCCCGTGGGTCGACGGTGCCAAACATGGCTGCGTCCGACCCATGATCATGGAATCTGGGCTGACACGAGCGCTCAGGCCGTACCTCGTCCAGGCCGTCGGCGGCATCATGACCGACTACCAGGCGAGCCGCCTCTCAGGCCTCGACGACAACATCGAGATACTCGCCGGCCGGCGTTCGATGACCGTGGGAGAGTATGCCCGCGCGCACGCCGACACCCTTAACGGCGTGAGCCGGTAACCCAGAATCAGGCGGTGGTTCGCGCCGGGCGCTTATTTCCTGCTGGGGTGCGCGTCAGTCGGTACCATCGCCACCTGGCCGTGCCCGACTTCATTCCCGCGGTCGTCGATGAAACCGACGTGCACCGGCCGGTCGCTCTCCTTGACCTGGCGCAGGATGCTGGGGCCTGCGGGCCAGGGCAGGTACTTGTCGCCCCACTGCTGCAAAGCGCCCAGCACCACGCTGAGTTCACGGCCGGCGTCGGTGAGCTCATAGGAGAAGCGGGCGCGGGCTCCGGGCTCCTGGTACGAGACCTTCCGCATGACGCCGTGTTCCACGAGCGTGTTCAGCCGCTCGGTCAGCACGTCGGACGCCACCCCGAGTGCCTTCCGGAACTCCGAGAAACGCGTCGTGCCCATCACCGCCTCGCGCAGGACGAGGAACGTCCAGCGCTCGCCGAGCACTCCCAGGCTCCGAGCGATGGCGCAGCTGTCGTTCGGAACATCTCCCATGCCTCCATCTTACCCCTGAGTTGTAAAGTCAAATTCAGCCGTGCGGAGGAGTTCGCCATGCTGATAGCAGGACAGGCCGTAAACGCGTCAGATCATGGGTCGTTGGCGCCCTTGCCCTGATCCGGCGCGCAAAGCGTGCCCTTTTTATCGCGAAATGCTGTCGTGGGTCTGTCAGGGTCAAGGAGTGCCCGAATATAAGCGAATATGTCCGGCGGGAAGACTCGGTGGAGACGCTCCGACGGGCCTTGTGGCACTAACGACCCATGAAATGGTTCCAGCCCGGCGACGCGTGCGGTGCTTACCGGCGATGCGTGGGATGCCTAAGGCAGCCGCGCCGGTTACGAAGACGTTGAGGAACGCGTTCCAGCAGGCGTGTTCAGTTCGCCTCTCTCCGTGACGAGGCGATGGTCAGTAATTGCCCAGCTCAGGTGCCACCTAGGCGCCGGACCGGGCTGAGTAGGGGAGCAGCGCCATCTCGCGTGCGTTCTTGATCGCCTTCGCCATGTCGCGCTGCTGGCGCGGGCTGAGCCGGGTCACCCGCCGGCTGCGGATCTTCCCCCGGTCGGAGATGAACTTGCGCAGCAGCACCGTGTCCTTGTAATCGATGTAGGTAATGCCCGCCACGTCCAGCGGGTTGGGGCGCGCCCCGCGGTCCTGGCGCCGGGCGGCACTCGGCTTGGTCATGCCGGGGTTTCCTTTCATTACCAGCTGGACTTCCGGACGCCGGGGAGTTCGCCGGCGTGCGCCCGCTGGCGCACGTTCAGCCGGGACAGGCCGAACTTCCGCAGATACCCCCGCGGACGGCCGTCGATGGCGTCGCGGTTGCGCAGCCGGGTGCGGCTCGCGTCGCGTGGCTGGCGCTGCAGTTCGAGCACCGCCGCGCTGCGGTCGTCCGGACTGGTGGACGGCGCCGCGATGATCCGTTTGAGCGCGGCGCGCCGTTCCGCGTACCGGGCGACGACGACGCGGCGCTGCTCGTTCTTCGCGATCTTGCTCTTCTTGGCCATGGCGGCTGCCTCAGACCTTCTCGCCGCGGGCGCGGATGAGCGCCACGGCGCGCTCGACGCCGATCCGGTCGATCGTCTTGATCGCCTTGGTGCTCAAGGTCAGCCGCACACGCCGGCCTTCGCTGGGCAACCAGTACCGGCGCACCTGGATGTTCGGGTCAAACCGGCGGGACGTCCGCCGGTGGGAAAAGGACACGGACTTGCCGAACGCCGGCGCTCGGCCAGTCAGCTGGCAGTGGGCGGACACGGTCGCCTCCTCATGGGCGAGATGCTGGCACGTGATGGGGAATGCATTGGAGGGCTTCGCTAGCGCTCTTCGCGGAACTCGACGTGGCGGCGGAGGACGGGGTCGTACTTGCGCAGCGTCAGCCGGTCGGGATTGTTGCGGCGGTTCTTGCGGGTCACGTAGGTGTAACCGGTCCCCGCGGTGGAGCGGAGCTTGATGATCGGGCGCAGTTCGCTGCGGGCCATGGACGGGGCGTCTCCTCACTAATTGAGAACGAGAACCATTTTCATTTAATGTACACTACCGTCCAGTGCCACCTCCCGCTCCCTCCCGCGGGAGGTGGCCGTCCGCCGCCAGCCGAAGGGAGTCGCATTGTCCGTCCTGAGTCCGCTGCCCGTGGTGGTCGTGACCGGCATGCACCGCGTGCAGCGCCGCCGGGCCGTCCGGGAGCTGGTCGCCGCCGCCCCCGGGACGATCGTCCTGGAGCATGACCTGTCCCGCGCCGGCCACGGTGAGGTCCTGCGCCGCGTCTGGGATGACCGCGGCCTGTCGCGCGAACGGCGCCTGCGCCTGACGAACGACTGCCCGTGCTGCGCGCTGCGCGCGGACCTGCTGCCGGAGCTCGCGCGGATCGCCAAGGCGGGACGGCACCGGCTGGCCGTGGTGGAACTGTGGGGCGGCAGCGACGCGCAGACCATGGTCGAGACGCTCGCCTTCGGGCGGGCCGACGGCTGCCCGATCCGTGAGTTCACCGAGATCGTCGGGGTCGTGACCGCCGTGGACACGCTCCGGCTGATCCCCGAGCTGTCCCTCACCGACCTGCTGTCGGACCACGGGCTGCACACCTGCCCGGAGGACGAGCGGACATTGGCCGAGGCCCTGGCTCACCAGATCGAGTACGCCGGCGTGCTCGCCGTCGACGCCGAACAGGCCGCGGACGACGCGTCGGACGCGCGGGCGGGCATGGCGCTCCTGCGCCAGCTGCACCCGTCGGCCCGTCTCGTGGCCCTGGGCACAGGCGGCCTGCCGGGCACGGCGCAGACCGGATTTGATGTCTTGGCCGCCGCGGACCGTGTCAGCCCGCCGATCGCCCTGCTCCCGCATCCGTGTGAATACGACAGTGTGGCCACCCTGGTGTGGCGGCGGCGCCGGCCCCTGCACCCGGCCCGCCTGTTCGAGGCGCTTGAACTGCTGGCGCCCGCCGCCCAGCGCAGCCAGGGCCGGTTCTGGCTGGCGAACCGGCCCGGCGTGCTGCTCGCGTGGGACGCGGCCGGCGGCAGCCTCGCCGTGGAGGACTGCGGGCCGTGGCTCGCTTGCGTGCCGGACGAGGAATGGGCGCACTACTCACCGGAGCGCCGCGTCGCCGCCGCGGCCGAGTGGGACGCGCGCTACGGAGACCGGGTGCAGCTGCTGGCGTTCACCGCGCGGGACCTCGACGCGGACGGCATTACCGAGCTGCTGGACTCCTGCCTGCTGACGGACGACGAACTCGCCGCCGGGGAGGAGGGCTGGAAGACCCTGCCCGACGCCTTTGGCGAACTGCTTGACCCGGTGCCGTCGTCATGACCGTAGGCGAACTAGCAGCCGGTGCGGCGTGCTGAACGCGGTCGTCACCCAGTCCGCGTCCGGCGCGGGCTCCTCAAGGCCCGGGCCGGGATAGGCGATGACGTCCGCGGCCGGGACCTGGCCGCCGCACTCGGCGCAGGTACCGGAACGGCCCAGCTGTCCGTCGTCGGCGGCGTGCCGGAACACGCGACGCGGCCCGCCGGGCGCGCAGAAATCATCACCCCAGCTCATCAGGTTCAAGACGACCGGCCACAGGCCGACGCCCATCGGGGTGAGCTCGTACTCCACGTCGCGCTTTCCGCCGACGCGGGTCATTACCCCCGCTGCGGTCAGGGCCTTCAGCCGGCTCGCCAGCACCGCGCGCGGCAGGCGCAGGTGATCCGCGAAATCCCCGAAGCGCCGTACTCCCCACAAGGCGTCGCGGATGATCAGCAAGGTCCAGCGCTCGCCGATGATCTCCAGGGACCGGGCCAGCGAGCACGCCTGTCCGGCGTAGTCATTCGGCAACGTCACGTGCCTCAGCCTATGCACCTGCCGGCTAAATCCGCTGGTTCCCCCGCGCAGGGCCTAGCCCCAGCCGGAGCCGGGCCCTGCTGGCACTACCGTCGGCGGGCTCGCGCGCCGCCGTCGGCGGGGCTCAGCCGTTGCAGCCGCAGCTGCAGCCGCTCGGGCAGCCGCACGATGAGCCATGCCCGCATGAGCAGTCACGCATTGCCTTCGCCTCCCTTCGGCCGTAGGCGTCCTCGTTTCAATGAGACACCTACTCGTCGCCGAATGTAATGGCCGCGGGAGACATGGCTTCCTGACTCTTCTGCCGCTCCCGGCTTTGCCGCTCCCGGCTCTGCCGCTCTCGGTAGGCGCGCATGGAGACCTGGGAGTTGCAGGCGGGGCTGCAGAACTGGCCGGACAGGTTCCGGGTCTTGTCGTAGAACCCGGCGTAGCAGGTCTGGTTCTTGCACATTTTGAGGCGCGGCCACAGGCCCTGCGAGGTGACGTCCGCCGCCGCCGCGAGGATCGCGCCGAACACGCCGAGGACGCCGTCCTGCGCGGCCGCGAACCGGCACCCCCCGGCGGTGATGGTCGTCATCACGGGATAGCGCCGGGCGGCCCGCCGCAGGTAGAGCTCGGCCTCGTCGACACGGGCCGTCGCGCAATCGCAGTGTGCCCGGAAGACGCCGATCAGCGCGCCCCGGAGCTCGCGCGCCGCGACCGCGTCCGCCTCCGTCGGCTGGTCGCCCGTGTCTTCGTCGGGGCCCTCGTCGTCCGGATCCCCTAGGGCGTGGCGGCGGGCCCAGGCCGCGAACCCCGTCTCGTTCGCCAGCTCCTCGGTGCGGCCGTTCAGGCTCGCGGTGGTGGAAACGAAGCTCACCAGGAGGTCGACCGACTTCCGCAGCACGGGATCGCACTCCTCAAGGGTCACGTTCGCGACCGGCATATGGCGTCTCCCTCCCGCGTCTCCCGACAGTATGCCACAAACTTCCAGTTACTTGCTTAAGTCATTCGCTGGTATCGCTGACCACGAAGTCCGGGTTGAAGTTGCTTTCTAAAGTGATACGGTGCTAACCAGGGGAGCGATCGACAGAACGATCGCCCACGAAGATGCAGGAGAACGACATGCCAAAGGTGCTGATCGTGCTCACGGGCGCCCGGGTCTGGAGCCAGAAGGACGGCACGCAGCGGCCGACCGGCTTCTGGGCCGAGGAGTTCGCGGTGCCGCACCGGCTCTTGACGGAGGCCGGCGCGGACATCACGGTCGCCACGCCCGGGGGAGTTGTCCCGGTGCCGGACGAGGGCAGCCTGTCAGCCAGGGCAAACGGGGGCGACGCGGCGAAGGCCGACGAGTTCCGCTCCTACCTCAAGACGGTGCAGCCCATCCTCGACGCGCCGGCACGCCTGGAGGACGTCGACCCGGCGTCATTCGACGCGATCCTGATCCCCGGCGGCCACGGCCCCATGCAGGACCTGGCCGTGAACGCGGACATCGGCCGAATCCTGGCCGCCATGCTGCCGGACGAGACCAAGACGGTGGCATCGCTTTGCCACGGGCCCGCTAGCTTTCTGGCGGCGGGCGACGAGAACGGGAACTGGCTGTTCAAGGGCCGCAAGCTCACCGCGTTCACGGACGAGGAGGAGCACGTGACGGGCCTGGACGCGAACGCGCCGTGGCTGCTCGAGGACCGGCTCCGCGCCGGCGGCGCCACCGTCCTGGGCGGCCCGGCCTGGCAGTCCAAGATGGTCATCGACGGCAACCTGATCACTGGCCAGAACCCCGCCTCAGGCGAAGCGGTCGCCGAAGCCATACTCGAACGCCTAAGCCTCACGTCGCAAGCCAGCGCCGGCTAACCAACGCCCCGGCCGCCGCTGCCGTGCACGGGTAGAAGCGGCCATCCCCGTATCGATCATGAAATCGGATTCCGGCTTGCTAATGGTGAATTTCGCATGTACAGCGTGCGAAATTCACCATTAGCGGCTGACGCGACGGCTGGCCCGTGCGCCCGGACCAGGCGCGCGGGTCAGGCGGCAGCGGGGTTTTCCAGGACCACGGCGAGGCCTTGGCCGACGCCGATGCAGATCGCGGCGACGCCCCACCGAAGGTTGTCGCGGCGCAGGACCTCGGTGAGCGTGCCGAGCACGCGGCCGCCGGAGGCGCCGAGGGGGTGGCCGATGGCGATGGCGCCGCCGCGGGTGTTGACGATCGCGGGGTCGATCTTCCAACCGTCGACGCAGGCCAGGGACTGCACGGCGAATGCCTCGTTCAGCTCGACCGCGCCGACCTGGTCCCAGCCGATGCCCGCGCGGCGCAGCGCGCGGTTGGCGGCCTCGACCGGGGCGTAGCCGAAGTCCCGCGGATCGAGGGCGAAGGCGCCGCGCCCGGCGATCCGCGCCAGCGGGTCGCGGCCCACGGTCGCCGCCGCCGACTCGCTGCCGATCAGGACCGCCGACGCACCGTCGTTGAGCGGGGAGGCGTTGCCCGCGGTGATGGTGCCGTCGGGCCGGAAGGCCGGCTTGAGCTTGGCGAGCTTCTCCAGGCTGGTATCGGCCCGGATGCCCTCGTCCTGCTCGAGTTCGGCCCCCGGCACCTGCACCGTCAGGCCCGCGTAGAACCCCGCGGCCCATGCGTCCGCCGCACGCTGGTGCGAACGCAGCGCGAACTCGTCCTGCCGTTCCCGGCTGATGGAGAACTTCTCCTGCAGCAGCTCGTTGGCCTCACCGAGGCTCACCGTCCACTCGGCCGGCATCTTCGGGTTCACCAGACGCCAGCCGAGCGTGGTCGAGACGGCGGTGAAATCCCCGGCCGGGAAGGCTCTCGACGGCTTGGGCAGCACCCAGGGGGCGCGGGTCATCGACTCCACGCCGCCGGACAGGACCACTTGCGCGTCGCCGGTCTCGATCAGGCGGGACGCCGACATCGCCGCGTCGAGGCTGGACCCGCAGAGCCGGTTCACGGTCGAGCCAGGCACCGAGACCGGCAGGCCCGCCAGCAGCACGGCCATCCGGCCGACGTTGCGGTTGTCCTCGCCGGCGCCGTTGGCCAGTCCCAGGACCACCTCATCGACGGCCGCCGGGTCCAGGCGCGGCGAGCGGTCCAGGGTCGCCCGCACCACGGTGGCCGCGAGGTCGTCCGGGCGGACCCCGGCGAAAGCCCCGTTGAACCGGCCGAAGGGAGTGCGGACCGCGTCGTAAATGAATGCGTCAGGCATAGCCAGAACAACCTCCTGTCCGGTCAAGTCTGTGCCCGCCCAGCCCATACGTCTAATATCTGATAAGTAGGCGTGCCATACGATTGTCGTATGACCATGCGTCAGCTGCAGTATTTCGTGACGGTCGCGGAGGAGCGGTCGTTCACCAAGGCGTCCGGGGTGCTGCACATCGCGCAGCCGCCGCTGTCCACCCAAATCAGGGAGTTCGAGCGCGAACTCGGCGTGGAACTGTTCCGGCGCAGCCACCGTGGCGTGGAGCTGACCCCGGCGGGGGAGGCGCTGCTGCCGGAGGCGCGGCGGTTGCTGTACCGGTACGACAGCCTGGGGCGGCTGGCCCGGCAGGCGCAGCACGGCGAGGTCGGGCACCTGACCATCGGGCTGATCCCGGCGGCGGGCAACGGCCTGCTTCCCGACGTCGTGCGGCACTACCGTGACGAATTCCCGCACGTCGAGATCTCGCTGATCGAGGACCGGCCCGGGAGCCTGCTGCGGCGGCTGGACGTGGGGGAACTCGACGTCAGCCTCCAGTACATGCCGCCGGCCGGGGCGGGCTACGGCTGGCGGACGGTGGAACAGGAGGCCCTGATCGTGGCGATGCCGGCGACGCACGCGCTGGCCCGGCGGCGGCGAGTGCCGGTCGGGGCCCTCGCGGGCGAAGCGCTTATCCTGCCCGCGCGGCATGGCGGTGAGGGCCTGTACGAACGGATCTCGCGGCTGCTGGCCGAGCATGAGGTGATGCCGCAGGTAGTGCAGGGCGACATCTGGCTGATGCAGACCATCGTCGGCCTCGTCGCGGCGGGCATCGGGCTGGCGGTGGTGCCAGAGTCGGCCAGGGTGATCCGTCCCGGCGAGGTGGTCTACCGTCAGCTGGCGGGCCCGCGGGAAACCGTGCCGCTCGTCGCCGTGTGGCGGGCAGCCGGGGAGCGCGCAGCGGGGGAGCGGGCGGCCGGGGAGCGAGCGGCGGAGGAACTGCCCGTCGTGCGCCGGTTCATCGACAAGTGGGCACAGCTTCTCTGTTCTACAGAAACTAATACTGGACATTAGATATGGCTGGGCTTACTGTTTCGACATGAGATTCCTCCTTGTCCACGGCGGCTGGCAAGGCGGCTGGTGCTGGGACCAGGTGGCTGCCCGGCTCCGGGCCGCGGGTCACGAAGTCCTGACGCCGACGCTGGCCGGCCTCGGCCCGGACAAAAGCGACCGGTTCGACATCACGGCCACCGACATGGCCACCCGCCTGGCCGACGACCTGCGAACACAGGACGCGGAAAACCTGATCGCCGTGGGCCACAGCGGCGGCGGCGCCATCATCCAGCTGCTGCACGAGCTCATCGCGGACCGCCTGGACCGGCTGGTCTTCGTGGACGCGTGGGTGCTGGCCGACGGCGAGCGCGTCTACGACGTGCTGCCGGCGCCGCTCGCCGACTCCCTCCAGGCCGCGGCCGACGCCGCACCCGGCAGGCTCATCCCGATGCCGGGGGACTTCTGGCTCCACGGGCTGTGCAACGACATGCCGGAGGAGACGGCCAGGAGCTGGCTGGACCGGGTCGTGCCGTGTCCGGACGGCTGGATGTCCGAGCGACTGCCCCTGCCCGGGTTCGCCAAGTCCACGCTGCCAGCGTCGTACGTTTTCCTCGATGACGACGTGGCGGTGAGCAAGGACGTCTACCAGGGCTGCGCGGCCCGGCTGGGGCAGCCGTCCACCGCGAGCAGCCCGGGCGGTCACGAGGCCATGCTCAGCCAGCCCGGACCGCTCGCCGACGCGCTGCTCAAGGTGTGCCAGTGACCGCAAGCCGACCGGAGCTGCGCCTGGAGTCGGTCAGCAGCCGGTTCATCGGCGGGCGGTCGGTGACCATGACCGGTCAGCCGGTGGAGAGCCTGGCGATATCGTCGGCGCTCCCCGAGTACCGGCACGACGGCAACGACACCTTCTATATCGAGCAGGCGTACGTGCAGTGCTTCGTGCCCGCCGACCGGGTGCAGGACACGCCGGTCCTCCTGGTGCACGGCGGCGGCATGACGGGCGCGTGCTGGGAGACCACGCCGGATGGCAGACCCGGCTGGCTCACGGCGTTCCTGCTGGCCGGTCTGCCCGTCGACGTGCTGGACAACGCCGAACGGGGCCGGGCCGGCTGGTGCGCGGTGCCGGGCGTCTGGCCCGGGGAGCCGATCATGCGCGGCGAGCGGGAGATGTGGGAGGTGTTCCGCCTCGGCAAACCCGAGGACTACGAAGCCCGGATTCCCTTCCCCGACAGCCAGTTCCCCGCGGAGGCCCTGTCGGCGATGGGCAGGCAGAGCGTGCCGCGATGGCCGGGGAACGCGGCGCTGGCCGAGCGTTCCCTGCTCGAGGTGGTGACGGAACTAGGGCCGTGCGTCCTGGTCGGGCACAGTCAGGGCGGCGGCCTCTGCGCCCGCGTCGCGCACGCCCGCCCCGACCTGGTGCGTCAGGTCGTCCTGATCGAGCCCCACGGCCTGCCGGACGTTTCCGCGGGCGCCCCTGGTCATCCGCCCCAGCTGACCGTCATCGGCGACTACACCGCGCTGTTCCCGCTGTGGGTGCACCTGACCGGGGACATCCGGCGGCATACCGCGCAGTTGCGGGCCGCGGGCGTGCGGGCGGACGTGCTGGACCTGCCGGCGGAGGGCATCAGGGGGAACTCCCACAACCCGATGATGGACCGGAACAGCGACGTGGTCGCCGAGCGCGTCCTGGCCTGGCTCGCGAGCACGCGGCAGGAGGCAGCCGGCGGTTAGGGGTAGATTTCTGCTATGAAGAAATCGGGGGACGCGCAGGTCTCCGCAACCGGAGTGCCGCAGTACCCGATCGAGTCGGTCGACAACGCGCTGAAGGTCCTGCTGCTGCTGGGCGAGCGCAACGAGCTGCGGCTGACCGACGTCGCCGAGTACCTCCACGTGGCGACCTCGACCGCGCACCGCCTCTTGGCCATGCTCCAGTACCGGGGCTTCATGCGGCAAGATCCCCGCACGCGGGCGTACCTGCCCGGGACGGCGCTGACCGGGGTCGCCTTCTCGATCCTGCAGCGATTCGACGTGCGGGACGTGCTGCACCCGTTTGTGGAGTCGCTCAATAACGAGCTCGGCGAGACGGTACACCTGGCGATCCTGGACGGCACCACCGTGCGGTTCATCGACGCGATCGAGAGCCCGAAGGCGACACGGGTCGCGTCCCGGCTCGGCAACCAGATGCCCGCGAACTGCACGTCCACGGGCAAGGCGCTGCTGTCGGGGCTGCCCGTCGAGGAACTCGAGCGGCTCTACCCGGCCGAGGAGCTGCCGCGGCTGACACCGCATTCCATCAGCACGCGGTCGGGGCTGGAGCGTGAGCTGGCGAAGGTCCGCCGGCTCGGCTACGCCACCAGCAACCAGGAAAGCGAGGACGGGGTCTGCTCGGTCGCGGTCGCGTTCCCGCCGACACACACGCCCTTCCGGCTGGCGTTCAACGCGTCGGTCCCCGTCTACCGGATGACCGACGAGGTCAGGGAACGCATCGCCGCGGCGCTCAAGGCCGCGGTCGCCGAATCCGCCGCGCTGCTCCACTAACAACCGCGTTCCCTCCATCACGTCCCTTCTTTTCGCTTCTTTGCAGAGATACCTTCTCCTTGACAGAGGAGCTATCCCCGAAGGGACCACATGATCACCACACCTGCCACCAGCGCGGAAGCGATCACGCTCGCGGCGACCGGCAACCGCGCGCTCGCCGCGGCGGGTCAGTCGGACATGGTCTGGGGACACGCGAGTGTCCGGGACCCGGAAGGCCGCGGCGTCTGGATGAAGTGCTCCGGGTGGGGCTTCGAGGAGATCGACGAAGAGAAGATCGTCCTGGTCACGCCGGAGGGGAAGGTCCTGCACGGGACAGGCCGCCGGCACATCGAGTACCCCATCCACACGGAGATCATGGCCCGGCGCAACGACGTCGGCGCCGTCGTGCACAGTCACTCCGACGCGGCCAACGCGTTCTCCGCGCTGGATGAGCCCATCCGGCCGATCAACCACGCGGGGAGCCTGTTCAGCTACCCCGACGTGCCGCGCTTCACGCTGACCGGCGGCCTGATCAGCACCCGTGAGCTCGGCGAGGCGCTCGCGGAGGCGCTCGGCGGCGCGCCCGCCTGCCTGATGCCGCAGCACGGGATCGTCGCCGTGGGCAAGGACCTGCCGGCCGCCGTCATGACCGCGGTGCTGCTCGACAAGGCGTGCCGCACGCAGCTGACCGCCATGGCCGCCGGACCGCTGCGGTGCTGGGGCACGGAAGAGGACACCGTTGCCAAGCGGGCCGTCGTCTGGTCCGACAGCCAGCTGCTGGCGGGCTGGGAGTACCTGGCCCGTGCCGCCAGGCAGGCCGACGGCTAGGCCGTCTCCCGCCGCGTGACCGGAGGGCGACGGAGAGATTTCCGTCACGTAACCTATTGACCCGCCTTACTGAATAGCAGACACTCCTTCTGCACAGCGGAGATATCCGCCGGGAAGGAGAAGAGGTCACATGGGCACTCCCGAGGTCACGCCAACGCTGGCGGCCACCGAGACCGTGCGCGCGCCGGCGCAGCGCTGGCGCTGGTTCGCGCCCGCCCTGGTCGTCGCGTGGATCGTCGGCATGATCGACAAGGTCGGTGTCGGCGTCATCGCCGCCAACAACGGATTCCTGGTGAGCATGCACCTGGTCGGCAAGCCGGCGGAGGTCGGCTTGCTGACCACGGTGATGCTCGTCTTCTACGGCCTGTTCATGCCGGTCTGGGGGATCCTCGTCGACCGCTACGGGGCACGCAAGTGCGCGATCGCCGGGCTGACGCTGTGGGGGCTGAGCACGCTGCTCGCGGCGGCGGCCAGCGGAGTGACCGTCCTGCTGGTCTCGCGCGCGATCCTCGGCGCGGCCGAGGGATTCCTGTGGCCGGTGTCCAACGCGCTCACCGCCCGCTGGTTCCCGCTGTCGGAGCGCGGCCGGGCGAAGTCCGTCTGGATCAACGGCATCAACGTGGGCCTGGCGGTCTCCGGGTTCCTGGTGAACGGCGTGATCGGGCTCAGCGGCTGGCGCGCGGTCTTCCTCGTGCTCAGCGGCCTCGCGCTGCTGATCTGCGTGCCCGCCGCGTTCTTCCTGATTCGGGACGACCCGTCGGAGCACCCCCGGATCTCCGCGGCCGAGCTCGCCGTCATCAGGGGCGACAAGCTGGATGCCGGGAACACGACGCTCTCCCGCGAACTGCGCACCGGCGCGTACTGGCTCGCCGTCGTCGCCTGGACGGCGAACAACTTCGGCGTGTTCGGCCTGGCCACGTGGTTCCCGACCTACCTGGAGAAGAACGAGGGTCTCAGTACCGGGGACGCGAGCCTGTTCATCGCCCTGGCGTTCGCGGGCTGCATCATCGCCGGGCCGCTGGTCGGCTGGGCGTCCGACCGGATGCACCGCAAGGCCGTCTGGCTGCTGGCGGGCTTCGTGATCGCGGTCGTGTTCCTCGGGCTGACCAGGATCGGCTCGGGCGTGCCCATCCAGCTGACCGGGGTCATCGGCGCCATCATCGGGATCGAGGGCTTCACCACGATCGCCGGGCAGGGCGTGCTGCACAGCATCGCGCCGAACGAGCGCATGGGCCGCGCCATCGGCATCATGACCGGCACCGCCAACTTCATCGCCGCCTTCAGCGCCACCATCATGGGCGCCCTCATCGGGGCCGGCGGGTTCGGCGCCGCGTTCATCTTCCTCATGGGCATCTTCGCCATCGGCGCCGTCGCCGGGCTGCTGCTGCACCGGTCCAGGTACTGAGCGGAGACGGGCCGGCTGGCAACCGGCGCGGCCACGTGTTATTCTCTACAGATATTACTTCTGCTGTACAGAAATATCGGCCTAAGGCGGGAGCACCTGATGACTGATCTGGCGACGGTCCTGGCGGATGTGCGCGGGGGCATGATCCCCGCGCATATCTACAACGACCAGGAGATTTTCCGGCTGGAGCGGGAGCGGCTGTTCAGCCGCGCCTGGATCTTCGTGGGGCACGAGTCGGAAGTGCCCCAGCCGGGGGACTACGTGGTCCGGCGGGTGCTGCAGGACTCGTTCATCATCACCCGGAGCGAGGACGGGCAGGTGCGGGCGCTGTTCAACATGTGCCTGCACCGTGGCATGCAGGTCTGCCGGGCGGAGATGGGCAACGCGTCCCACTTCCGCTGCCCGTATCACGGCTGGTCCTACCGCAACGACGGCCGCCTGGTCGGCCTGCCGTTCCACCAGGACGCCTACGGCGGCGAGGAGGGGTTCTCCCGCAAGGGGCAGGCCCTGCTCCCCGCGCCCGCGCTGGGCACCTACAACGGGTTGATCTTCATCAGCATGGACGCCGACGCGCCGCCGCTGGCCGACTACCTCGGCGACTTCCGGTTCTACCTGGACTACTACACGCGCCAGTCGGCCGGCGGGATCGAGCTGCGCGGGCCGCAGCGCTGGCGGATCAAGGCGAACTGGAAGATCGGCGCGGAGAATTTCGCGGGCGACATGTACCACACGCCGCAGACACACACGAGCGTCGTCGAGATCGGCCTGTTCCGGGAGCCGAAGGGCGAGAAGCGCAAGGACGGCACGACGTACTGGGCCGGCAACGGCGGTGGCACGACCTACAAGCTGCCGGACGGCACGCTGGAGGAGCGGCTGCGCTACGTCGGCTACCCGGACCCCGTGATCGGCACCATGAAGCAGACGTGGTCCCGCGAGCAGCAGGACCTGGTCGGCCGGGACGGCTTCATGATCTCGGCCGCGTCGGTGTTCCCGAACATGAGCATGGTGCACAACTGGCCCAGGGTCGAGGACTCCGACGACGTGCTGCCGTTCATCACCCTGCGGTCCTGGCAGCCGATCTCGCCCGACGAGACCGAGGTCCTGTCTTGGTTCGCCGTCGATGCCGCGGCCCCGGAGGAGTTCAAGGCGCTGTCCTACAAGGCGTACCTGATGTGCTTCGGCAGCACCGGGATGTTCGAGCAGGACGACGTGGAGAACTGGGTGTCGCTGACCAGCACCGCCGCCGGATCGATGGCGCGCAGGCTCCTGCTGAACAGCCGGATGGGCCTGCTGGCCGACGGGACGCCCGTCTCGCCCGCGCTCGGCCCGGAGGAGTGGTCGGGGCCGGGGGACTCGCACGTTGGCTACGCCGAGTACGGGCAGCGAAACCTGCTCGCCCGGTGGGCCAGCTACCTCGAGCGACCGGCGGCGCCGCCGCGCCCGACCAGTATCGGCGCCAACGGTCACGAGAAGAGCGAGAAGAGCGAGAAGGCGGTGCAGGCATGACTTACTCGACTCAGTCGCCGCTCGGGGCGCACGCCCCGACGATCCAGCGGACGGGACGCACGCTCCCGTTCGGTGACCAGCGGCATCTGCGTGCGCATCAGTGGCTGGTCGACGAGGCGTACCTGCTCGACGCGCAGCACTACGGCGAGTGGCTCGCGCTGCTGGCGGACGACATTCACTACATCATGCCGGTGCGCGTGACCACGGCCGCTGGCGCCGGGTACGACTCGGCCCCCGGGATGTCGCACTTCGACGAGAACAAGTACTCGCTCAGCCGCCGCGTCGCCCGCTTCCAGACCGAGCACGCGTGGACCGAGGACCCCCCGTCCCGGCTCCGCCACCACATCACGAACGTGCGGACGTTCGCGACCCCCGACCCGGACTGCCTGATCGTGGACTCCGGCGTGCTGCTGTACCGGAGCAGGGGGGACGTGCGGGAAGCGGCACTGATCTCGGCTGGACGGGAGGACCTGCTGCGCCGCGCCGGTGACGGCTGGCAGCTGGCCAGGCGCACGATCCTGGCCGACGATTCGGTGCTCCGCACCCAGAACCTGGCGATCTTCCTGTGAACGCCGGGACGCCCGAGGAACGGCGCCGCGAGCTGGCCGCCCACCAGCGCGGCGACGCCATCGAGATCGCCAACGAGTTCGCCGAGGTCCGCGTCAGCCGGGTCGAGACCCGCAACGGGGCGCGGCTGCTCATCGAGTCGCCGAAGTCCGGGCAGTGGGTGACCCTGTGCCCGCTGGAGCTTGAGGCGCTGACGTGGCAGGGGCCGCAGACCTTCTCGGCCATGATCGGCCACCCGTTCGGCTCGCTGTTCGAGCAGGAGGACGAGGAATGACCGGCTGGCTGGACGGCCGCCGCGCGCTGGTGATCGGCGCCGGGTCGGGCATCGGCCGCGCGGTCGTCGACGCGTTCCGCGCGGAGGGCGCGCGGGTGGCGGTGCTGGAGAAGGACGCGGCCAAGTGCGCGGCGCTGCGGGCGGAGCTCCCGGACGTGCCGGTGGTGAGCGGCGACGCCACCACCAGGGACGCCAACGAGGCGGCGGTGCACGCGGCGGTCGACGCCTTCGGCGGGCTGGACACGCTGGTCAACTGCGTCGGCGTCTTCGACTTCTACCGGGGGCTGGGCGAGCTCGAGGCGGAACTCATCGACAAGGCGTTTGACGAGATGTTCGCGGTGAATGTGAAGAGCCACCTGCACGCCGTCAAGGCCGCGCTGCCCGCCCTGCGGGCCAGCGGCCAGGGCTCGGTCATCCTGACCGAGTCGACCTCGGCGTACTACCCGGGGCGCGGCGGCGTGCTCTACGTGTCATCGAAGTTCGCCGTCCGCGGTCTCGTCACGTCGCTGGCCTACGAACTCGCGCCGGACATCCGGGTCAATGGCGTGGCGCCGGGCGGCACGCTCAACACCGATTTGCGAGGACTGTCCAGCCTCGGCCTGAACGACCGTCGGCTCGACGACACGCCCGGCCGGGAAGCCGATCTCGCCGGGCGGGTGCCGCTCAAGGTGGCGCTCTCGGGCGAAGACCACGCCTGGAGCTACGTGTTCCTGGCCTCGGGGCGAGCCCGGGGCATCACCGGGGACGTCGTGCATCCCGACGGCGGGATCGCGGTCAAGCGCTAGAAGGAGATATCCGACATGCCTATCGTCAAGGCCGACCTGAACAAGTGCCAGGGATACGCCAACTGCGTGGTCGCGGCCGACGACACGTTCGACATCGGGGACGACGGCGTGGTCGTCCTGCTGCGCGCGAGCTTCCCGGAGGGGGAACGCGCCAGGGTGGAGACGGCCGCGCGCGCCTGCCCGGTGTCGGCGCTCACGGTTGCCGCGGAATGAGGCGGTCCACCGTCATCGTGGGCGCCTCGATCGGCGGTGTGCGCACCGCCCAGGCGCTGCGGTCGGCGGGATACGAGGGGCGGGTCACGCTCGTCGGCGACGAGGAAACGCCGCCGTACGACAGGCCCCCGCTGTCCAAGGGATTCCTGGCCGGCACGGCCACGGACCAGTCGATGACGCTGCTCACCGAGGCGGACGCGCGTGACCTGGACGTCCGGCTGATGCTCGGCCGGGCGGCCCGGCGGCTGGACATCGCCGGCGGGTTCGTGGAACTGGACGACGGAGAGCGGCTGCGCTACGACGACGTGGTGATCGCCACGGGCTCGCGTGCGCGGCCCTCGCCGTGGGGCAAGCCCGCGGGGGTGCACTACCTGCGGACCCGCGGCGACGCCGCCGGGCTGCGCGCGGACTTGCGGGGCGGCGGCCCCCTGGTCGTCATCGGCGCCGGGTTCATCGGCGCCGAGGTCGCGGCCACCGCCCGGCGGCTGGGCGTGGAAGTGACGCTGGTCGACCCCGCGCCGGTCCCGATGAGCCGGGGGCTCGACACCTCGACCGCGGCGCGGCTCGGCGGCATGCACCGTGAGCACGGGGTCAGCACGCGGTTCGGCACCCAGGTCGAGGGGATCGAGCGGGGTGGCGGCGGCCTGGTGGTGTGCCTCGCCGATGGATCGGTCCTGAACGCCGCCGCCATCGTGGTCGGCATCGGGGCCGTCCCCAACACCGAGTGGCTGGGGTCTTCCGGCCTCCGTATCGGGGCGGGCGTGGCGTGCGACGCGCACTGCCGTGCCTACGGCGCGCCGCAGGTGCGCGCGATCGGCGACGTCGCCGAATGGCACCACACCGGGCGCGGGACGCTGGTGCGGTCCGAGCACTGGACCAACGCCGTCGAGCAGGCCGGCTATGTCGCGGCCGACATCGCCCGTCCTGGCGAGCAGGGCCCGTTCCAGGCCATCGAATACGTGTGGAGCGACCAGTACGACGCCAAGATACAGATCATCGGCCAGACTAGTTCGGCCGCGCGCCGGGTCACCGTGGAACGGCCGGGTTCGGCGCGGTCATTCGCCGTCCTCTACGCCACCTCCGCGGGTGAGCTCGAGGGCGCGGTCTCGGTGAGCTGGCCGCAGGCCGCGCTCGCGGCGCGGCGGGCCGTAGTCGCTGGCACGCACCTCGACGAGGTGCACGCGTCGCTCGAGGCCATCGCGACGATCACGCCACCGCGGCCGGCGG